>Ga0315284_10001124_pt1 | contig 37775 bp, 40 predicted proteins | sample YL17G09_16_MG_FD_203696 | JGI IMG/M metagenome (GOLD analysis project Ga0315284, IMG submission 203696) | Sediment microbial communities from Yellowstone Lake, YNP, Wyoming, USA - YL17G09_16 | ecosystem: Environmental > Aquatic > Freshwater > Lake > Sediment | place: USA: Wyoming | collected...
CTGTAATAATAACGAACCAATACCTTGATCTCTATATCCTGTCCGCACTCTGAAGCCATGAATATAAGCTTGATGCCTGCCATCAGCCAGGAGGGGATCATGGCTGTTGAGCTGGACAATAATCTGCCCCACCAGTCCTGCTGATGGATATACTGCCATCCAAATAACAGCATACCCCAACTCCGCTTGTTGGTAGGCCTGTGCGAAAAGTCTGCGGAAATGGATCAATTCCCCACCCCATTCCAGGGCAGGTAAATCAACCCGTGTGAGTGGACGGACAATAATTTGAGAAAGTGAACACACATGAATTGCAACATCCACCATTACAACTCACCTTTTTTCTCACGTGCAAGCAATCCTTCAAATAATGCGGCTTCCTCATTGCGATTACTAATTTTTCCATCCAACCAGGCAGAGCGAAGTGAGGTTAGTATACGCCGATACGCTGGGCCCGGTGGCAGTCCACGTTGGCGCAAGTCATCTCCATCGATTGTGGGGATTATATCCCGCCAGCGGCTGACATAGTTATATATCATTGTCTGGAAATGTGGCATATCATCTGTGGCGAGGTAAGTTACATAAAGAGCGAAGGGCGGCACCTGCTCCAACCGGGTAGTGATATCAGAAGGCATAGCTTTTTCTAAACTTGGCAAATCATACCAAAGTTGGCAGGCAGCATGAATGACGCCAACCAGGCGGACAGGCATTTTAAGCCGCTTTAGCACACTTTCAATACGGTCACAAGGGATATGGATGAACCAGAGCCCATAGGTTAGCCACCTTTTAAACAAAACCCTCTTTTCACCTAAAAAATTATCAGCTATTTGCCATTCAACCGGTGGTATTTCCTGGGGGCAATTACCGATATGAGCGGCGCTCCTTTCATCCCAAATAATGTGTGGATGAATCACACTCAACAGACCAAGATTGTGAAGGCGGGTAAGCATTGCTACTGACTGCTCTTCATCCAGGATATGATCGAGTTCATGGCGGATGCGGTCACCTGAAACCCGGTCAACTAATGAGCGGGCTTCAAGTAATAATTGCATGGTGCGTTCCTCGATAGTGAAATTATAACGTTGTTCATAACGAACTGCACGTAGCATCCGGGTGGGGTCGTCTACAAAGGATAGCGAATGCAACACTCGCACAATGCCCTTATTCAGATCGCCAAGTCCACCCCAATAATCAAGTAATTCGCCATAATGCTCTCCATCCAGCCGTAAAGCCAGGGTATTAATCGTGAAATCGCGACGATGCAGATCCAGTTTAATACTTCCACGCTCAACACTGGGTAAAGCAGTAGGATGTGTATAGAACTCCAGGCGGGCTGTGATTAAGTCCAGACTTTCCGGTATGTCATTGTCTTTAGGGCTAGTCTTGGCTTTCCCCAGCCTACCTCTGGGTTGACATAAAAACTGAGTGCCTGTCAAATACCATTTAGCGGTACCAAAGCGTACATGACTGGTTAACCTTCCCCCAAATTTCCGTGAAAGCGCCCTCGCCAGCCCTATTGCATCTCCCTCAACCACCAAATCAAAATCTATACCCATCCGGTTGAGTATGAGATCGCGCACGAAACCACCAACAACATACAGTGGTGTATGTTCATCCTTCGCTACCTGAGCAATAGACTGTAATAATTTCACACGAGCAGGCGATATTTTTTTTTCTAACAAAGAAGCTAGATTTTGTCTCCCAACCAAGGGGGGTTTGGCTAAAAGTGTTTTTAATAAATCCGTACGGGTAACAATGCCAACAATCTTATCACTACCTGGGTCTACTACTGGCACCTGGCCCCAACCACTGTCGATCATCAATGCCTGCAAATGACCAATAGAATCGTCAGGATTTACTGTGATGTTCCCGGCTTGCATCAGACTTCTGGCAGGCAGATTGATTTTATGGGTCATCGCTCGATCTACAGCTCGCCGGGTGAGAAGGCCAACTACCTTGCCATCCTGTACAACTGGATAGCCTTCATAACCGTAACGCTGCATTTGATGAGCAACTTCGCTAACAGGTGTATCCGGTGATAATAAATGAGGGGTTGTCGACATAATCTGGGCCACGGAAATCGCCGGTTTAATGTATAGTGGCAAGGTATTTAATACTTTGTCGGTTATATCTCTAAGATCTATTGCTTCATCATGGATAAGCGCTGCAGCCGCCAGCGAATGCCCCCCACCTCCAAAGTGAGCAGCTATCACACCCACATCGATCCGCTCCGTTGAGGAACGGGCAATCATTTGCACACCGCCACGGATCAATACCAGTATGATCAAAGCATCGGGATCAAGCAAATTCCGAAGTTTGTGCGCAACTGTCGAAAGCTCTTCATTCAGATCACGCCCATCACCGGATGCAATTACGATAATATGCCCGTTAATCGTATATGTCTCAGCGTTGTTCTTTAATTTATTATAGAAAGCCTCTTGCTCCAGCGAAAGAGGATGGTTGAGTAAATCCGCTGCCAGATCCAAATCAGCGCCTCCTTCCAAAAGATAAGCTGCGGCACGCAGGTCACGTGCTGTCGTCCGCCTATAGGTTAGAGAACCGGTATCTTCGTAAATCCCCAGCAGGAGTAAGGTTGCCTGGATGACATCCAGGATCAGGCCGCGCTGTTCAATACATTCCACCAAGATGGTCGTATTTGCGCCAGTTTCCTGGCTACAGATTTCCCAATTGGTTGGTAAACCAGGACGGGTGGGGTGGTGATCAACCACTTGAACCTTTGTATGTGGTCCGGCGCCTTTAACCGTGATCAAGGATTGGGTATCAACCAGGATAATGCTCTCGACTGGTTCTGATGGAAGATCATGGTACTCCATAAAAGGCATTGTCGTCCCGTAAAGGTTAAGGAACGCGTGCAAGTTCCGGTTCATGCGGTGGGGGAGAATTGGAATATAGGCCTCATTCAATATATAAGCCCCTAACAACGAGGCTAACGCATCAAAATCTGCCTGTTCGTGCGTAAGTATGATATGCATAGACGTTCACAATGTATTGTACCCGTATTATATATATTTTAATATGATAAAACCGACTGCCTTGAGAACTTACGGACACCAAAGCTACTCCTAAAATAACCGAGAGAAAATATTTACACATAGTCTTTGAACCATCCGATACAATAATCTACGTATAAATACTTAGTTATAAGGGCAAAATAATAGGTATTTTCTTTTAGGGAAATATGTATATTTACCGATGCATTAAAAATGTAATTATGGTACATTTTATAATGCACTGTTGTATAATTACGACGTAATCTAGGAAGAAGCGGAGAATAGAACACAACCTAAGAAGTTGACTATGCGTATATTTGTAATCCAAAATTATTTATTGTCACGTCTTGGTCTATGTTCCTTATTACAATTGGACCATTCTATCGATGTCATAGGTCATGCTCGATATGAGGGGGGATTGAAGTTTTTAGAATTAATAAGATCCTTGATCCCGGATATCTTATTATGGCAAATGGAGAGAATCGAGAATGCTAAGCTAGACTTCATCAATTCTTTATTGGAGCGATGCCCGGCCGTTAAAATATTAATAATGACCGATCCTGATTCAAACGAAATATCATGCAAGGAAATTTTAAAGAGGGGCGTTATAACTTGTGTATCACCCAATATCAGTTTGAATGTCTTATTCAAGACTATCTCAAAAATGCGTTTTAATAATTTCGATGATGATTCAATTCCTAATAACTGTTCAACAAATAGCCAGAAAGCATATATGCAGTTGAAATTTCAGACTCCAAGAGATTTATTGACACCTCAAGAATTGAGGATTCAGGCGCTGATTTCTCAAGGCTATTCCAATCAAAAAATTGCAGATACTTTATCTATTAGTTTGAGAACAGTTGAAGTCCACGTTCATAATATTTTTAAAAAATTTAAGGTAACAAACCGGGTTCAGGCGGTTGTGACTGCAATGCTTTTGGGGATAGTCTTACAGGAGAAGAAGGAACCTTTTTCCTCATAAACCTTCACGATGCGTTGTACCTGCATTTTCTTTGTTTTTATATGATAAATTCGATTATATCATGCAAATGAATATGCTTTACACATATATTTGACAATAATTAAATATTGGCATTTTAACTCTTGACAAATATCTTATCTCAATGTATAAAATAGATAGAACTTGAAAAAGTAAATAGCTAGAATCCGAAAAAGGTAAACCCGGTGAAAACCGGGGGCGCAAAACTTTGGGTCTAAAGTCATCATATCGTGACTATGCTTGCCAGGTTGTCGAAGGTTCGAGAGGTGGTTCATCTCTCTCTCCATAGGTGTGTTGTTCGCAAACTTCGCCAGGCCTGGAAATCTGAGGCCTGGTTTGTTTTAAAAAGATTGATCAACTATTGAGGTTATGCGAAACCGCCAGACATGGATGTCAAGGAAATACTTAGAGTTGGAGGTCTATTATGCGTATATTTGTTATCAATGATTATCGCCTGTTACGTCTTGGTCTTTGTAATTTGTTACAAAAGGACCCTTCTATCGAGGTGATCGGCAATGTTCCGTATGAAGGCGGTTTAAAACTAATAGGCCTAATTGAACATCTAAACCCAGATGTTATATTATGGCAATTGGAAAAAATGGAGAATGATAAGTTAGACTTTATAGATGTGTTATTGGATATTTTATTAGAACGACACCCAGCCATGAGAATTATAATAATATCCGTTTCAGGTCCAAACGCAATATTTAAGGAGGCAATTAAGAGCGGGATACTAGAATGTGTGTCACCCGATATCAGTTTGGATACCTTATTGAGCACTATCTTAAAAAAGAATATTAGTAAATTAGAGGCTAAACCAACCGCTAATATCAGCCTAATATGCGATAAACGAGTTTACATATAGTCACATTTTCAGAATAACACAAATTTATTATCACCTCAAGAATTTAGGGTCCAAACGCTACTTTCTCAAGGTTATTCCAACCAAGATATTGCCGGTGCTTTATCGATTAGTTTGAGAACAGTTGAAGCTCACATTCATAAAATATTTGAGAAATTAAGGGTAAATAACCGCATGCAAGCAATTGCAACTGCAGCACATTTGGGGATTATAGACGCAAATAAACATCAAATAAATTAAATGTGGCCAACCAACCTTATGGTACAACACACTTTGTATTAATCCCAAAAGATGAAGTAGCATCCGGTTTACTGTAGCAAATTGAACGCTTTTTATTCAATTGGATAAATCTTTCACCCCACGATTGGTCTACGCTGATGTTTTCATGCACCGGGGGAATTAATAAATCAGGGTATGTATGTTGAATAGTCTGCTGATACCACCCATATTGGGTCAAAGGTAGCACGATTACCCGAATATCTGGTCTCCACCCTAAACCAAAATGATAATACCAAAGGGGAAAGCTATCCTGGTCTGAATCCGTTAGCAACAAAGCGTCTTGCGGAGCAGATCTTAAATAATTCTCTGCGTATAAGGCTGCATAATTATCTTTGCTAGGATTTACTAAAGATTGTGTCAATGGAATACGAATAGCAAAATAAATAAATAAGCTGATTCCTATCAGCTTTCCCCAAGGCCAGATATTCCATTTCTTATCCCAGACTAAATCTATTGAAAGGCTTATCCATATAGCAAATATCATAAATGGAGGGATTAGATAAACCATTGAGTCATTCGTTGGATAAACTAAAGAAAAGATCAGATAAACCCCAAAAACCCAGATGAGAATCTCACGTAATGGCCGTCTCGGTAATGGAGACTGTATAGCACCAATAATTCCAGCAAGTACCCCTATAAAACCAAATTGATCTACTAATATTCGGGCCAATGCCCCTGCTCGCCCGATCAATTCCATCGAGGAAATTCGGAACACAAAATCATGGTAAGGGCGTCCGCTTACGAGCCAGATGAACCCTGATAAAGTCTGAGGATTACCCCAATTTATCGGAGGAAAATGCTTTGCTTGTAAAGGAAGATATAAATAAACTAAAGTCCCCAATAAAATCAGCATAAGCTGTGGTCCAAGATATTTAAATTGCAAACCTGTTTGTCTTGCAATAATAAGAGCATAAACACATGTCGGAGCAAGTAATAGGATAGTTATATGATTCCCAATTCCTAAGCCCACGCATAAGCTCAACCCGCAAAATTGTAAGAATCTTTTTTTAGATAAAACCTGAGTAGATGATCCTTGTGAGCTTAACAATGCAAGCCACCATAGCGTTACAGCAACGAAGAAGGCTTGCAGCCCATAGACTTCCACAATAACGGCCTGCGACCAGTAGATTTGGGAGGCGCCCAATATTACCCCCGTCACCAGGGTGCAAATCAAGGCGGTCTTTTTGTTTTCGATTACTTTTTTCCCAACCAAAAGACTAATCAACCCCACCCCAAGCGCTGCAGGAATCAGTGAAGCCCACGCCCCTCTATAGTATGGCGTTCCTATGAGTATCTTTTGAAAGATCTGTCCCAATAAAACATAAGTTGGATATCCTGTTGGATGAGGAATCCCGTTGGTCAAGATTGCGGTCAGTAAATCCCCTCCATCGACACCGTGGTTTGCTGAAGTAAGTTGAGTCGGAAGTATCGGCAGATAGATCAATAAAAGACTACAGACCAGGATTAAGCAGATAAAATCAGGCTTAATTTTATTCATATCGTAAATAAATAAAACCCCGCTCTTACGATTGAGAGAGCGGGGTCCAAATATATATGCTTATTCTCAGGCTACAAGATATTATTCCACCAGCGAGCCAAAAACTACAAAGCCCGCACCAGGTATTGTAGCAACAAGTTTACCATCCACTAAGGTTGTCGTTAATTTTACCCATATTTTTCCATATGGAGTCGGATACCAAAAGATTGCAAGATTGGGATCCTTTTTGAACGCCTCAATCAATGCCGGATCGGTTATTTCAAGCTGACAACCTCCATCACAAGTATATGCTGTCCCTTGTGGCTCTACCCCTTTAGGTAACGTTTCTATCTGAATCGGCGTAAGTGTGCATCCTGCACCCGTGACCGGGATTAAAGCACCTGCACCTGTTACCGGGATCACACCAAACGGCCCACCAGGACCAAACGGCCCACCACCAAACCGCCCACCACGACCATACGCCGGTGGTATTGGTACTGTACCTCTAGCAGCAAACGATGTGGCCCATGTTCCTCCCAGAATCGCTAAACTAATCACAGAGGCGAATATTACTAATACAAGCATATTTTTTAAGATGTTCATTTGGATAATCTCCTCCTAAGGATTTTTCCTAAACATTAATAAACATAAATTGAAAACTATTATTCTCCCTAATGCTATGTTAATTATTACACACTCTTATCTCTTTTTCAATTGGTGAAAACACCTATTTATTAACTAGGCATAATCTCTATATATTAAATAAGTATAAACACTTAAGGGGTTGATAATACTCATGTTTTATTTCGAATCTACAAGACCCAGGTGAAGCGCGGATATGAAAGCCTGAGTACGATTCGTCACTCTCAATTTTTTATATATTTGCCTGGCATGAGCCTCTACTGTGCGTTCACTTATTCCTAAATCATGGGCTATTTCCCGGTTTGTTCTCCCACTAACCATGCTTCTTAGAACCTTTGATTGTTGCGGGGTTAATAAAATATGGCCGTTATAATCTGAATATTTCCCCATATTTATTACTATGTGGAAGGCGAGATCAGGGGAAATATAAAATTGGCCTCTATATAAACAACGAATGGCTATATAAAATTCTTCCGGGAGGCTATCGATAGGTAAAAAGCCCGAAGCTCCACTCTGAATTATTTGGATGATATCAGCCTCATCGACAGATTCAGTTAGAACAAGCAATAATGCATGCTGATTTCTTTTCATATTCTCCAGGTAGGCTGGTATTAGATAGAGGTATTGTTTTACGGGAGGTTTTAAGTGCATGATGGCAACATCAAACTCTATTTTATTGATCAGGGCAAGCTCGTTTAGTACACACCCAATCTGATCCACCACTTCAAAATCAGGCTGCTGATTAATAATGGAGCATAAACCCAACCTGGATAAGTTATCATCATCAATAACTAAGATGCGAATCTTTTGGTCCATATACAACCTCATTTTCTTAACCGACTCAAGTTTCCAGGATGTAATTCTGAACCCCCGTAGGGGGCGAAGAATTTCCTAATCAAGGAAGTTTGGGCGTCGGGATTAGTGATGGTATTTTGAGAAACTGTCCCGAATATAATACATAAGGCGGCTGGAGACCATTGTAAGCCGCCAGCTCTTGCCAGGGAATTCCCCACATTCCAGCCAATCCCATCAAGGTATCGCCTGGCTGGACAACATATTGGCCACCCGTCAGTGGCACGATCAGGGTGGCAGCTATTGTCCCTGTTGGCGTAACCGTGATCCCTGGTTTCTTTAAAACCTGGCCAGGCACAATAATATAGGGTTCCAAGAGATTATTCAAAGCGGCCAGGGTTTGCCAGTCAATCCCCCATTTACCGGCCAGTTTCCATAAATAATCACCGCTCTGGACAGTATAGTCCTCCGCTTCGATGGCAGCAAGCATTGTCATTGTCGCCGGCACACGAGTGACGCCAGGGGAGGGCGTAGAAAGGGTTGACTTTTTCGCCGGAGTCGCTGAAGGTGTGCGCGTCAACGTCGGACGAGGCGGTGTAGCTGTCACCGTGGGGCTAGGCGTTCGGGAGGGAGGAAGCAGCGTAGCTGTTGCCGTAGGTTTAGGCGTGCGCGTCAACGTCGGACGAGGCGGTGTAGCTGTCACCGTGGGGCTAGGCGTTCGGGAGGAAGGAAGCAGCGTAGCTGTTACCGTAGGTTTAGGTGTACGCGTCACCGTAGGTGTTGATGTGGGTGTTCGCGCGCTAAGTGTGGGCGTGGCTGTTGGAGACTGCGTGTGGGTTGGCGTAAATGGTAAAGGTGTGGTGGTGGGCAAATTTATAGTGATGACTACCCACTGGCCAATCTCAAGCCACTCCGCCCTCTCTAAGCCATTTTCTTGCCGGAATGTATAGGGTTCTACCTGATATTGCTCCACGAATTCATCCACTCGCATACGCTGCCAAATATACACTGCTTGCAGCAGGTCAACGCCGCGGGGATCGGTCCGCCCCGGCAAAATTACCATAGCCTGTCCAATTTCTAAAACTGGAGCGGCATTAGAAAAATTTGCCTTCCTTAAAACCTTAATGGAAACCTTGTATTTCCCGGAAAGATATTCAATCGTGTCTCCTGGCTTACCGATATGGACCAGGTAATGATTGTAAGGTCCAAATGGAGTCTCCGCCTCCACGATTTCGGTAGGTGTTGCAGTCAATGTCATGGTGGGCAGAGGCGTCACCGATCCGGTTACACTCGGTGCCAACCAGGATTGGTTATTATTGAAAGTTGGAGTAGGCGCCGGTTGTGTGATAACCGGGGCTATTAAAAATATTAAGATCGCAATTAATATGAACACCAACCCAATGATAAATGGCCGGTAGCGTAGCTTTAACCTGTGCTTATATTTTGTTTTAGAACTGCCGCGAATATCCTCAGGCAACGGGCCACTCCAACTACCTGCATAGACTTTGCATGTTTGATGTGCGTCGGTCAGGCATATTTTTTCCTGATAAAAAAGACCCACATTTTGAGGAGGACGCACCCGGTGACACCAATTACTTGGATGAGGATAACCATACCGCAAGCTTTGATCTTGGGCTTTCCCAAGATACACACAAACCGTTGGTTGCAACATTTCATTATCGTCTGGACCCTGAGTTAAATTATCCATGTCCTCGCTCGATAGGATTGATTACGGCAATGGTTTCACTTGATAAAACGCTTCACCCATACACCAGGTGATATGCAAGACGCCGCTGCCACACCAAATTCCATATACTTTGATTGAATCGCCGATATAAATATCTTCGAAAGTACGCTGCATGGTTATATCCACCCAATCGTATTCATCCACTTCAATTTTTACAAAATATTTGGGTGCGTCAATTTCTACAACTTTCCCGGCCAACACGAGTTTGTGCCCTATATATTTTTCTGGGTAAGATATCAATTCTTTCCAGGTTATTTCACTATATGTCGGCATCTCCGTAGCCAAAATTTCACCCGCTATTTGAGTGGCAGTACTATTGATATTAAATACTTCTTGGGTTGCTTTAAGAGAAATAGCGGTATCTGTCGAATCTATGGACATGGCAACCAGCGTAGCGGTTAACTGGATGTCCTTAGCAACGGATGTCTCCATTTTTGCCTGCATAATAGTGGTTTGTGTGGCGGCAATCGCCTGCGCCGTTCCTAAAAATACTTGCGCTGTACCGGTTGCAGGCAAAACAGTGGGTGTGATTGTAGGTGACGAGGTCATTATCGGAACTGGTAGCTCGATTACCACCGCGGTTGTAGATAGAACCCCTGATCCAACCGGCTGTGGAGTCTCTACGACCGCCGTGGTTGAGTTCGCCGCGATGGTCTGGGCAATGACGGTTTGGACGTCTTCAGCGCTGGGTATATTGGATTCCGTAGAACAGCCAGTTAGAATAAATAAGCATATTAATATAAAATAGATTTTTTGGTTCATTCCCTATCTTCTCCAAGCTTTTAATTATATGTTTTATATGGTCTTAATTTAATCAAGTTACATCTTTGAGTCCACTGAAAAAACTCAATAATCTCACGCAAAGACGCAAAGAACGCAAAGATTTTCTTCATTATTAAGTCATCATGATAATCTGTGTTCATCTGTGTCATCTGTGGTTTTTATGTTTTTTCAGGGCAGATGTCATGTCTGCCGGACACCGCAAAGCATGAAAATGTGCTATTTTCAAGAAAGTCACCTTTGTGTATCTATGATCCATAAATGACATAAGTGTCAATTTGCGTTAATCAATTCGTCGGTTTCTGAAAGGTGAGATTGAAATCTTGAGTATTCGTGATATTCCCATTCCAAAACCATGTTTGCGTATTGGCGTCTTTTTGCCATTCTCCTTTCTGGTCTAATATGATGTAATCCTCGGGTACTTTAACTTGAATAGTGACCGGAAGCTGCTCAATGCCGGCTTGCTTTTGAATACGCAGGTTGTAAACCAGGTAATTATCTAAAATATGCACCACCATTGGCGGGAGCGCGGTTTCCAGCACGACATCCTGCTGCTGCCCTTGTGGAAGCACCATCAAACCGGCGAACATTTGAGTTCCGCCCTCACCGGGAGCGATTTCTATCTCGTTCTTCCAAACCCTATCCGGGTCAAAATAGGTTTCCGGGACCGGGACGATCTGCGATCCGACCAGCTTCGTGCCGCTCCCCGTCAACACTCGCCAATAATCCCAATAACAGCGCGGATAAAAATAATCAAATTTACTATTCGGATCTTCCGAGACCCCTTGGAAACAAGGTTCTGAACCCTGGAGGGGATGTTCATAATGCATGTTGATAGACGCCTTTGGATCAAAGGGTGCTCGTAGATCAACCTGATAATCAAGCGTTCTCCGCATGGAATAATCGTTCTTACTAAAGCTAATATTCGTATCAACTACCATCAAGAAATCACCGCTCCCTGGATTCACACCCCCATCCAGGCCAAAATCACGCAGCATGGCCTGGCTTTGGGGATCATTAAACCATAAAAAAAGATGGCCAGTTTGCATCATTTCTACCAAGGCTTGCCCTAAGCGGCTCATCTCTTTGTAGTCTCTCGTGTTTAACGCCTTTCCCAAAAGATAAGGTATTAATTCCGCCATAAAGTCTTTGCGCTTCTCACTTTCCCCTGCGTTGATGGCGGCTTGCTTTTTACCGACCATGTAAGCCTCGACATTTTGCTCATTGATCGGTTCTGATCCCTTGGCTATCATAACTGGCCCCAATATTTTGAGCATGGAAGTGATCGCCCCCTGATCAAATGCAATGACGCCCTTGGTGGGATACTCGGTAGCCAGGTAATATAGCTCCTGGGTTTGTTTGGCCGCCGTGGGGAAATCGGGCGACCAGTTCCCATCCCGCGGCACCCAGTAGTAAGCATACATCACCTGCTCCATGGGAGCAGGCGCAGCACGATACTCCTTCATCCAGTTCAAACCGCTCGAATCCTCGATATCCAGCATGGTGATTGCGCCCAAATCCAGGCGCAGCAACCCCATGGCGGTGATAAACCCACCGGTAGGGCGCAGCTCATCCCGGTTCTGCACCAGCACTAAGTAGGTTTGGGGTTGGCCGGCTCCCAACCAACCCGGCAAAGCCTGCATGAGTTTTATACCTTGCTTGAGCCATGGAACCGCCTCATCCAGCCGTAAGAAGTCATCTCGATATGCTTCAGGCAAAAGGGCAGGGTTGATCTGCCGGCGTGTCTGAGAGGCCCGGTCTAAAGCCTGAGCGGCGGTAGAAAGCTGAGCCCGGTTTACTCCAAGTGTGATAACCATCTTTTGGATTATCGAAGATCCGGCTTTATCAGAATTTCCGGTGTCTTCCAACAACGGTTGGACGACAAAAGCCATCGAGACCCCCGCCAGGGATAGGTCAACCGCGTAGCGGGTTAAAGGCTCCACCTGGCCCAAATAAGGCCCGACCAGCGGTAAGACAGCTATTTTTTTAAAAAGGGGGAACAATGGCTCTAGATCACGCTGAACCTCAGCGCAATAAAAAGCGGTTTGGGCCGCCAGGTCAGTGGCCGTTTTAGGATCTATACGATCCACGCCCTGCTTGATCAAAGCCTGGTCAGCGTTGACCATCCAACCCAGCAGCTCGATGTCCCGGTAGAGATCCACCACCCACGGCAAGATCAACAGGATCAGGGTAATTAGCAGGATAAAAACGGAAATCTGCAAACCCAACCAACGCCTTCGTGACCTTGAGCTTCTCCTTTTTCGTCTCGATAAGTACCTCTCATCGATCACCATGAACCTATTGAGCTCCCTCTCTAGTTAATACTACTTTGACGGTCTTGAGCAATATATAGATATCCAGCCACAGCGACCAGCGTTGGATATATTCATCATCCAGTTCTGCCCGGCGCGCAAAGGTGGTATAGTTGCGACCCGAGACCTGCCATAGCCCGGTGATGCCCGGTGTAACCTGCTTGTAGCTCTCAAACAATTCCCCGTAGATCTCGCGCTGGTCCACCATCATCGGGCGGGGCCCCACCAGGCTCATCTCACCCACCAGCACGTTAAACAATTGGGGCAGCTCATCCAGGCTGAACTTACGCAGAAATCTGCCCATCCGGGTAATGCGGGGATCATTTTTCAATTTTTGGTAGCGGTCCCATTCCTTCTTCAATTCGGGATCGAGCACCAGCTTTTCCTGCAGGATCCTATCCGCATCGCGGTGCATGGTGCGGAACTTGAGCGGCTCGAATACCCGCCCGGCCTTGCCCAGGCGCGGCTGGCGGAAAAAAACTCCACCAAGCGAGTCGATCTTGATCAGCACAGCCATAAGCCCCAAGAAGGGGGCAAGGATAAGCAGGCCGAAGAAAGAAGCCACAATATCAACGATACGTTTGAGTGCCTGCGACCAAAAACTGAGCAGGTTATGCTGCACCTGCAGCCCCAGTACATCTGAAAAATCCAGCGGCTTAAGGCTGTTCAACCCAAACCTGCCACATTGGTATTTGATCAGGATCACATTCTGAAACACAAAGCGGTAACGGTCTATAACATTATCCACATCGTTGAGGTCGTTGATGACGATCAATGCCGTATGCAGCGACAGGTCATGTGCGAATTCCTTGATCTTGGAAACCGGCAGGGGAGGATACACCTTGAAGTCATCCGACGAACAGTGCTCGTCGCGCAGAACCACCACCGGCCGGATGCCGAAGTGCGGCATGCGCCGGAAGTAACTCGCCAGCGGCAAGGCTTTGGGCAGGTCGCCGATGATAGCTACCGGCTCACCCCATAATTTCAAGCGCAGCAGTAGCCGGCGCACCAGGTAGCGCCCAGCAGGGATGAAAACCAGGCTCAGCGCCCAGGTAAAGATGAGCACCAGGCGCGAGTAGGTAGATGTAGTTTTGAGCAGGAATGTGCCACCAATCAGAATAAGGAAGGCCAAGCTGGTGCTCGTCACAATATGGCGCAGCTCTTCCGCATAGCTAAGCCCCAACCCTGGATAAAGTTCTTTGTAAGCAAAAACCAGCATCAGCGTGAGGGCAAGCACTGCGAAAACCTTTTCGTAAGCTATGTCACTCAAATTCCCAACCAGCAAGCGTTGATAAGCCATATCGCTCATCATCATCCAAGATAGAACATGAAGTTGGAGCGCCAGGATAATTGCTGCAAGCAAGCTGAATATATCCGCCAGCATCAGTTCCCCCATCATCCACAGCCGGGCATATTCGTCAAAGAAAGATGGCTTGTATCTTTCTTTGACGATACTAAGATCTGATTCTTTTCTGATAATATAACTTTCAGTTGTCATATTACACGTTTGTTGACTAACAAAGCCGCTAAGACCATTCTCTTTTGGTAATAATTTATAGGTAATAGTCTACCTTTACCTGTTTTTCTAAGAGCACTCGTGATAACACTTAGGCCTGGGCGTGATCTTATGCTACGATCAATGTAGCAAAATGTTCTCGAAATGGTCCGTGATCCTACCAATATCAAAATTCTGCTCGGCAGCCAGTTTGACGGCCAACAGTTGACCGGCATCCTGGCGCTTGGTGCTGAACTTGAGCAGGTGGAAAGTGCGTCCCCCGCGCCCGAGGCGCTGCTGGTGGTAGAACGCCCTGCCGGGCGATTCAAGGACGATGAGGAGGGAAACGAGTTGACCAGGTGTTCAAGAAAGGGGTTTTCAGCAAACTGCTAGTCGCTGTACTTTTCCAGGAAGGCTTGCGGCTGGAGTATATCAATCCCTCGAAACGGGTGCAGCACCAGTAAATCCGCATCCCCGCTGACAATAACATTTGCCTGCCCGCTAACCGCCAATACAAGCAGGATGTTATCTTTGGGATCGCGGCAAACGTTGATTTGTTCTGCCGTTTCCACCAGCGTGGCGGCTTGCACCAAGGCGATCAAAAACATTTCGCGTTTTTCAGCGTTTAAATAGCGGTTAAATTTTTTGCGCTGCAAAATGCGATTGATTTCATTGGCCAGCGGCGCAGACAGCAGAACTTCCCCCTGCTTGAGCGCTGCAAAAAAAAGCCTGGGCGGGAACAGATTGCTCGAACAGCAAAGCGCTGACCAGCACATTGGTGTCGAAAACAGCGCGCTTTATCAATCTTTTATTAACTCGGCGAGGATTTCGGGCGTGAGGCCGTTCTCTTGCGCCGAACGGCTTATTTCACGCATCACTTCAGCCAGCGGTTTGCGGACGCGGGCTACTTCGAGCAGGCGCAGGCTGAGCAAAAGTTCCATTTTTTTGCGCTCAGGCACGGAGGCATTCCGATAAGCTTTTGCCGCCGATGGTGAGACTTGAATGGAAATGGTTTGCAAGGCTGACATTTCAGGTTCTCCTATCCATTATTGCACTTTCTGTTTACACAGGTATTATAACGACTTTCATCTAAAAGTGCCATGTTTATCTCAATAAACCGGACAAATCCAGGGGCAGGAACGGAATGTGTCAATAGGTTTGAGACAACTATTTTCGAAATTTATTGAAGTGGCATCGCCGTGTTGCCCGCTGGTTTGGGCGTATTAATCCACACCGCCGCGGGCAGTTGAGCCGGCACTGGCGGGTGTTTCACGAACCGTTCCGGATGGGCGGCATAGGCTACATCCAAAACCTGTTGCCGCTTTTGACAGCGCCGTCTCCGCCTGTCCGTGATGCACGACCGCAGGCGTGAGAAGTCCCAATCCCGTGTGATGATACTCTTGATTGTACCAGGCGAAGAACGCTTGCGCCCACGCACGCGCATCGGCTGAACCCCCGAAGCGTTGCGGATAGTCTGGGCGATACTTCAAGGTTTTGAACTGCGCTTCGGAATACGGATTGTCATCGGGCATAAACGGGCTGCTACAGGAAGTAGCTTAATGCGACTTTCAGACCTCCGATTTTCAGACCTCCGAGTTCTTAAAGAACTCTGAGGTCTCGTTCTTCTTCGGGGGAGGAGAGGCGTATTCTTGCATATAGTTCGCCCAGTTTTTTGAGGAGGGGCGGATGGGGGAAGTAGTTGTCTTTTTCTTCGCGGTGGATGCGGCGGAGGAGGGCATAGGTTTCTTGCATGAGGAGAAGGGCGAGGCGGGTTTGCCAGGTATCGGGGCATTTGCCGGGGATGGCAAAGATACGATAGTCTTCGGTAATTTCAAAATAGCCTTCCAAGACGAAGTCGAACGGGTGGACGCGGCCACGCTGGATGAGATCCTGAAGAAGGACTTTGTAGATGGTCATGAGGCGGCCGCTGAGGAGCCAGCGTTTGTAGTAGCGGCGGCAGGTGCGTTTGGGCGGGAAGCGATCGCGCAGGTCATCCCATGAGAAGTGGTGGGCAACTTTCCAAAAGATGGCGCTGAGGATGGCATGGGAGCAGGCTACGGGGCGACCACGAGTTTTTTCGAGGGGTTCGGGCGGGAGGAGGGGGGCAAGAAGCGCCCATTGTTTTTCGGTGAACCAGCCGTATTCGTCAAATGAATCGATGTAACAGGTTTTTGGGGCAAGTTTTCCAATGGGGAAGATGGGGTCGAATTGGGGTTCCTGCCAGGAGTCCATCCACCAGATGTTGTGAAGTTCGGGGGAAATGGGGGTAGATTTTTGGCCACTTTTTTGAGTACTAACCAGGGACGAAGGCCTTACATTTGTGTAAGACTGGCCGGCATCGCGGGAAATGCCGTAGAAATGTTTGAATTGCCAGATGGGGAGAAGCGGGGAAAGGAGGGCGATCTTTTTCAATTCAGCCAATTCAATGGCGGGACTAAATTCACAGGAGAACAGGCGGCGAAATGGTGAAGGCATGGGAATGGGACAGTTGGTTTTCAGTAGGCGGTAGGCAGTAGGCAGTGGTGAGCGATCAGGAAGCGGGCGATCTCTGATCCCAGTGGGCCATAGACGATGACGACCACCGGCTCACCCCATAATTTCAAGCGCAGCAGTAGCCGGCGCGCCAGGTAGCGCCCTGCAGGGATGCAGGCCAGGCTCAACGCCCAGGTGAAGATGAGCACCAGGCGCGAGTATGTTGATGTAGTTTTGAGCAGGAAGGTGCCGCCAATCAAAATGAGGAAGGCCAGGCTGGTGCTCGTCACAATATGGCGCAGCTCTTCCGCATAGGTAAGCCCCAAGCCTGGATAAAGCCCTTTGTAAGCAAAAACCAGCATCAGCGTGAGGGCAAGCACTAAGAAAACCTTTTCGTAAGCCATGTCGCTCAAATTCCCAACCAGCAACTGCTGATAAGCCATGTTACTCATAATCCCAGACAGCACACGAATTTGAAGCGCCAGGATAATTGCTGCAAGCAGGCTGAATATATCCGCCAGCATCAGTTCCCCCATCATCCACAGCTGGGCATATTCGTTAAAGAAAGATGGCTTGTATCTTTCTTTGACGATACTAAGATCTGATTCTTTTCTGATAATATAACTTTCAGTCGTCATATTACACGTTTGTTGGCGAACAAAGCCGCTAAGACCATTCTCTATTTTTCACTTCTACTCAATAATTGCGCATATAGCGCCTCAAACTGGCTGGTGATGGCCTCCCAGTCATAAGCCTCTGCCGCCTGCCGCCGAGCTTTCTCCCCATATTCCTGTACCATGACCGGGTTCCCCATCAGGAATTCAAGCTTATTCTTCAAATCATCCACATTCTTCGCCTCAAACGTCACCCCATTCCCCGCAACCGCTTCCAGGTTTTCCTCGATGTCGCTCACCAGAACGCAGTTCCCGTAAGCCATCGCCTCCAGCAGCCCCGTTGAAAGCCCCTCGATCTCCGAAGGCAGCACATACAGGTAAGCGTGCCCCAGCAGCTCCTTCATCGCCCGCCCGGTTACAAATCCCAAAAAACGAATGTTCTCTGCCCCCTGCTCCTTCAACGCTGCCGCGTACGGGTCGCTGTAAAACGAATCCCCTGCAATTACCAGCTTCTTGCTTGGCTTCTCGATCCGACAGTAAGCTTCCACCAACCCGTGACACCACTTCTCCGCCACCAGCCGTGCCGCAAACAGGATATAGTCGTTTCCTTCCAACCCAAACTCCCGGATTGCCTCTACCGGGTAAGTCTCTATTGGCGGCACCCCGTTGGGAATGTACACCACTGGGCGCCGCGAACGCTCCTGGTAATAGCGCTGCAGCTTGCGGCTCACCACAACCGTCGCGTCCGGGAAGGCCGTTGTCGTGAAGTCTGTCATTCTCAAAAAAGCTTTAGCAAACCCACCCCATTTTGCCCGCTGCCAATCCAACCCGTGGCTCTGAACGATGGTCTTAATCCCAAACCAGCGCGGAAGCAGTGCATAAATGGAAAGCCCCTGCGAATGGATGTGGACGATGTCCGGTTTTTCACCCAGCATACGCAGCGTGGCAAAAAACGTGGACGTGATCGCATCCAGCGATTTTGTGCGAATGGAGGGCACATGCACCAGGCGCATGCCGCAGTATTCCTTTTGAGCGCGGGGGGAGTAGTGCGCCCGCACATACACCGTCACACGGTGGCCGCGCTGCACCAGCCGCGCCCCCACCTGCTCGACCACATTGTCGATCCCCGCAGGCAGCGGAATACCTTTCACGCCCAGCATACAGATGTGCATCTATTTATCTCTCTGTATCCTCTACGCCCTCTGTGGCAATACCCCCGGCCTCAATAATTATCGAACTCTCCAAATTGTGTGTAATGCGCCTCATCCCTGCGCTGCAGGCGGCGTTTCACCCCGCCCTCACCCAGGTAAGAGCGGCGCGGGCTGCCCGCCGGGAGCGAACCCGCCGCGCTGGCGTCCACATAGCGCTCAAATGGCACTCGCAGGCCCAGCGTGACGCGCGCCTTGTTGACCAGCACCCACCACAGCGGCCCAAATTTCGGTAGCCGCGTGAAACGCGGGTGGCGCATGGCCGTGCGCGCCGAACCCACCATCCAGCAGTTGTGCCCGCAGGCGGCCACGCGGTCACGCGCCTCCACCGCCGCTGTCCCGCTGGTTATTTCCTCCCAATCCTGCTCCACCAGGTTGCCCATTATTAAGTCTGGGCGCACATTGCAGGCATACACATCCCCCCACGGGTCTAGAAAGACAAAATCCGTCCCCGCACTGCACGGAATCAGGCGCGGCCGCCCGAGTACTTTTTCAACCAGCCCCAGGTTGAGATACGCCCGGAACCAGTTTTTGACCGAAGCGGTTTTCAGCATCTCCAAGATCAGTCCCTCGATCGCTCCCGCACCGCGCAGCCGGTCGTAGGGGTAGTTGTCCGCCTTGTGGAACTGGAAAGCATTGTGCAGCACCGAGGTCGCCAGCTCCACCCCCATCCCCTGCGCCAGCCGGTAGAGCGGGAGGAGGTCCGCCGCGTTGTCGTCCTGGATCACCGCCGCAAAACCCAAGTCGCAGCCGCCCAGCTCTTTGAGCTGTTTCACCCCCTCCACCTTGCGTTCAAAACCGCCCGCCTCGCCGCGGATGCGGTCGTTCACCTCCCCCAGCCCCTCCAGGCTGAAACGCACCTTGATATCCGGGTATTTGCGGATAACTGCTTTCAGCGTTTGCCAGCGCAGCCCGTTGGTGCTGATCTCCAGCTTGCGCGCCCGCGGGTGCAGCAGATCCACCATCTGCGCCAGGTCGCCGCGCAGCGTAGGCTCGCCGCCTGTCAGGTTGAGGTGGTCTATCCCGAAGGGGATCTTCTCCAGTGTTTTCATATCCACTTCTTCAGCTGGGTGGCTGGGGTTCTGCCACACATGGCACATCGAACATTTTGAATTGCAGCGGTAGGTGGTGATGACGGTAAAGTCCATTGAGCAGTTAATGGTTCCCTTTTTCTGCATACAAAAAAATAGACAGAAATTGCATTTCGTTTTTTGGATCACGATATCGAGAGAATAGATTTAGCCTCACCTTTTCAAAGGCGGTTTCACTAAGTATGTTCTGAGGGATGACCCTTATATTCATAAATCCGTACTTCTCAAATGCTTTTCGATACTGATAGGGTCTTATCCTGTTTGGTGTTCCCCTGAATCTGAATACGTTATAAATCCAATCACTAAAGCGATAGATATTCAGAGGGTCTTTTTCTCGAATCCAGCGGGAGTGCGTTTTTAAATCTATCTCTGCAATAAACAATGCACCAGGCTTTGCCACCTGACTCAACTGGAAAATCATTTTATCAAAATCCTCAAAATGCTCAAACGCGGCCTGGCTGAATATGGCATCGATGCTCGCATTACCAAAAGAAGATAGTATGTCAAAATCTTCTTTATGTATGTAAACCAGTTTGCTATCTTCACCCGTCTTTGACTTCTGAAGCTCTTCTCTAAGCACATCTGTACATACGCGGAGTTGCAATTTATTAAGTCGCTCAAAAAAAGAATTATAAAATTCAATTGGAACATCTTTCATCAGATCATTGACATCAATGGCGTTATACCCTGCTGCACCCTTTGATAATAAATACAACCCGACCCCTAGATCGGAACCTGGCCCCAATTCCATTACATTTTTCTCCAGCAAGTTGTAATCTTGGCCAGTGATCATAGCCAGGTGAGACAACCATCTATCCACGACATGTATGTCGTAGTCAATGCAGCGCTCATAATTGGAGTTTGAAAAAGTTTTTGGGGTGGAATAACTGAAAAGTATATTTTTCAGCTTTGCTAAAACTAAAAACACAACACCCGCCCAAAAATAAATCCAATTATAGAGCCTGTTACTCATAACACCTCAATTGAGTAGTTTCTATCTACCCGTCAAAATTGTGTTCATCCCAACATATTTATTTAAGTCACCCCGGTTTCTGAAAAACACAACAGACATTCCCCATCATGCTTTTTAGATCCATCTTACTAATAAACCAATCATATAGGTGGGCAACATAATTCAACGGAAAATATTTGGCAAAATAATCATAGGTGATTGGATAATAATTGACTTTTTCGGTCCAAAAACCTGCGGTTTCAAATATACTGGTGAGCATACTAATACTTTTATATGCGTAATTTGTTTCCCAGGTCTTTGTTTTTCTTGTCCAACGATGAAACCAGAATGGGGAGAATCTAGCGATCAAGAACTCAGGAGCTGCAGGATTTGATGTTGAAATTACAAACCAACCTCCAGGGGCCAAAATCCGGTATACCTCACGAGCAGCCGAAAACATATTCGCAACATGTTCCAGAACATAGTTTGCATAGGCAACGGTGTAAGCACCTGAAGCAACCGAGTACATGTTTTCCACACTGCACTTCCAGCAGTTCTCAACACCCGGATAACTAACGGAACAATCATCAACATCCACCCTATCAATCAACATGTCAATCCCAGCCTGGTATAACTGGCTTTCTATGGATACGCTTTTGCCTGCGCCAATGTTCAATACTCTGCTTTTCCCAGGCAAACCATTGAAAATACCAATTACCTCACACACCAGGCATTTTTCAGCAGGTGTTTGCATAACTTTTCATCATTGTGTTCTATTTTCAGAGCCGCATCTGTTTTATCAAAAATCTCAAGAATAAAATTGATGACAGATATCACCAATTGTTAGTCCGTGAGCCTGCGAGGAATGTTCCCGAGATACATATTCGAGATCGGATCCGCCCCACGTTCTACAGCGGGTGGGATTCTCACACATCCATTCCAGTGCAGCAGCCAGTTGATCGACATTCCCCGGTTGAACAATCAGACCGCACTTCTTGTCTGCAACCAGCTCGCGCATCCCGCCCAGATCCGAGGCGATGGCCTGCTTCCCAACAGCAAACGTCTCGGGGATGCTTAAAAGTAAGCTCTTATACCATTATGCTCGTTCCGTTTTTACCCAATCGTTCTGGAAATTTTTTCCTATCGTTTGGTTTTAATTTTTCAAGGCGCTGATAAAGCTTTAGATAAGACTCCTGAATAAGCTCTCAAGCTTATATACATGATTGATATGTGAATACTGCCCTTGACCTAATTTAATAGCATTTTCACCCATGGAGCGTAATTTCCCAGAGTGCTGCATGGCAATTATGATCGCCCGGGCCAAACTGTCTGGATCATTAGGATCAACAAGAAATCCGCTTTTTCCATCCTCAATCATACAAGCTAGCGAACCGATATTCGAAGCAATGACAGGCGCCCCACATACAAAACTTTCTAGGACAGAATTGGGCAGGTTTTCATAAGATAGAGAGGGGGCGACGGAAACTTCAGCTCCAGATAATAATTGATATACATCTTCAATAGTTAGTTTTCCCAATAATTCTACCCGGTTCACAATGGCTGGGTGTTTTGATAATTCCGATATCTCATGCAAGTACACCCGATCAACACCATCCCCGGCCACTTTTATGTGCCAGTCAAGTGCAGGCGCGATTTCAGCGATTATTCTTGCAGCTTTGAGCAAAATATGTAACCCCTTGATCCGTTCAATACGCCCTGCATAAACAATCCGCCCTGGTATGACCACCTTTGAAATGTTCAAAGGCGGGTTTACGAAAGTTTCGATCAGTTCCAAACGATTAGAGTCGAAACCTGCTTTGACCATCATTTCATACATGAACGCATTGGTAACCACATATTTATCGATCAGGTCAAAATATTTCATCCATCTATGAAAAGAGGTCGCCAATGCATTTGCAATAGAGAGAGGCAGACTGTGATTTACACAGCGATATTTTATACTTGGCAGCAGATCCCCCTCCAAACATAAATCACAGGGAAAATCATCACGTAAACAATGCATTTGGGGACAGACCATGCCATAATCTGACAAGCGCACGACGATGGGTATCCTCATTTTTTTTAAACCAACCAGCAATGCTGGTGATAATTTTCTTAAGTAATGAAGCACGTAAGCAATTTGCGGATTGGTATCATTTATCAGACGAATGACTGCTCGCTCGACTTCCGGATCATAAAAAAGGCGTAATGCGGTTCGATAAATATTCTTAAATGTTTTTCTTTGATCCCGATAAAGAATCTCATCCCTGTTGCCCAGCGGATCAACAAAATAATTCTCATAGGAAGAATATTTGTTATTATTGTATTTTATTGAAAAGGGGATTGTTTCATGCCCTTGGGCATTTAACTCGTCAGTGAGATTGAACATATATCGTTCAGGGCCACCAGAAACAAAAAAACGATAATTACACAATAATATTTTCATATTTACATTTTGCCAAATACAAGCAGCTTTATTTTTTGGAATATTCTTGATAAATTTGTTCTATTTCGAGAATATATCTTCTGATATTAAATTTTTCCTTGACATACTGGTATCCTGCTGATTTATCACAATTGAGGCACAGTTCTTTGTTTTTTCCTATTAAAACTGCCATCTGCTCATAATCACCTTTTGGAATAACCCAACTAAATGGAGCGTTTCCTATAGCTTCATCGACTCCACCACCAGAATAAGCAAACACAGGCACCCCGGCTGCTAAAGCCTCAATCAGAACTAGGCCAAACGATTCCTCAAGTAGAGATAAAAACACCAACATATCCGACTTATGAAGAAGTTCTGCAACATTTGATTTCCAGCCCAAATACCTGACATTATCGGATACATTCAAATTAGAAGTAAGGCTCTTGCATTTTTCCATCATGGGACCATCACCTACTACATTTATGACAAAATCTTCGCCTTTATCTAACAATGCTTTGGCAAGGAGAGGAATTTGTAATGCTCCTTTATATTCTTCCATCCTTCCAATAAATGCAATCCTCATTTTTTTCTTGTCGTTTGTACGAGGTACTGTATAGGTTGTGTCTCGATAATTATCCGGGTTGATACCCAGGTATATTGTTTTTATCTTTGACATTGGGCGTCCAAACAATAACGAATACTTTTGGGACGTAAAATTTGAATTGGCAATGACAAGATCTGTGACACTGTCATCCAATCTCAAGAAAGGGATGGTATTCCCTTTAATAAATCCAAACCCGTGTTGTGTGCTAATAATTGGTGTTTTGGTAGCCAATTTCATGAAAATACGGCTCAATGGGGTCATTCCATGATCATGAATCAGATGCGGATTAATTTTAGACATGGTTTTTATTAAACGCAGCCTACCGGAAAGACTATATCCATTTTTCCAACCTAATACAGCAGTTGGATAACCCATTGATGATATCGCATCCCGTATAGTACCACCCCGATATAAAAAGAGAAAATAATAATCAAACTGTGTTTTATCTGCTTCTTGAGCAAACCATTGAACTGAACGTTCAGCACCGCCATAATTACCACATGCTAGAATTTGGATGACACGTATTTTTGAGTTGTTCAAGAATGCTCCTCTAAATTCTGAAATCCAATGGAAATATGAATTATTCTTCGTCAAAAACTTCCAAAATAACTATTTGGATCCATCTTGGCTAAGCAAAGTGGCAATTTACTTAGTATATCCTAATAGTCGAAGTAATCGAATCAATTAGATTTCTAAGAAATTATAGGGATAAAAGGGCTTTCAATTCTTGGAAGCATGAAACTCCAAATGGCTATAAATACCCAAGAAATATTATCTGGAGTAAGCAAAGTACTTTCTGTAAAATTATATAAAATGAGAGACATTAATAAAACAACCGGGTATAAATAATATCCATTAACTTGAATTGAATTTTTCATCATTAATATCCATTTATATAAAACATTAATGAGAAGGATGGATACCAAAATTATACCAATTACCCCTATTTCCAGACATATTTCAAGAAAACCATTATGAGCATTTGGAGGAAGCCCATATTCTTGTCCCATAATATAAGATGCTATTCCCGCATCCGTTCCAAGCCAAACCGCCCTATAACCGTAGCCAAACCAGGGTTTTTGCTTTATCACTGATAGAACACGTTCCCATATTTCAATGCGTCCGGTTAAAGTCGTATCTCTTCCAAATATAGTGAACACTGAATCGATATTAATTGTAAAATATAACCAGATTCCCCAAATAAAAACGGTGAGGAAAACCAATATTAGAAAAATAATAAGTATCTTTGATTTATTTAGATATGCAAATATAGTAACCCAAATTAATAATACAAAAATTGAGATTATCAAAGATGTTGCTGAATTTGAACCAATTAATAGAATACATGATAAGATAAAACCAATGATCCAGGGTATGTGTTTCTTTTCATTTCTAAGCAATATTGGAAATAACGTTATACCCATAAACGAAATCCTACCTAGGAAATTTTTATGAGTATAAATACCCTCCCATCCATATGGATACAATTCGATTCCTTGTGATGGGAAAAAAATAACAGTCATTAATGATAAAAAATTAATAATCAAAAAGGACCAGCCTGCAATTCTTAAAAATTTCTCCACAGTATAAAAAGAGGCAATATACAACCCGATAAGGCTTGCTCCAAGCAATCCTGCTGCCCTTCTTATAGTAATAGAGGGATCTACAGACCAAAAAAATGAAGCGAAAGTCCATATTACGACAAGCCAAATAAAGATGTTGTTTGCACTTGACCTAAAAACATGTTTTAATCTAGAAATGAACATACAAAAAACAATGAGATATATTCCATATTTAACAATTTGAGTGGTTATGTTACTTTCGGAAATGTCAATGGTATTTCCAGATGTTCCATACCACGGGAAATAAGGGGATGTCATAAAAATCATTACAAAGATAGTAAAAATGTCTCTAATATATAATTTTTTCACAGAAACGTCTCATGACAAAAAATTGTAAAATTGTTTTTTTTACCCCAAAAATCGTTTTAATTTTTCTATTAGTCACTTATTTTTGAATGAATCAAATGGGATATACAATAATATAAAAATAGTATTGTAATTTTAATTTTTTCTGCTAATGGACTAGTAGACCAATACTCATCAGCGAAAGCACTACTATCATATTTCAATCCACCCTGTTGATAATAATATAATAATGCCATTGCATACATACGATTGGTTCTCTCAATAAATTCCGGGTATTTTTTTCGTATCCAGTAGGAGGTTTGTACGAAAATGTTTATTTGGGTTGTCAGTCTATTTTTACGCTCGGTAAAGAGGTTATTTCCATGAATTTTTTGTATAGCTAGTATTTGATTAGAGTAGTACCCCTTTCCAAGCCCCATTGCTAACTCCTTAATATATTCATCGCTCATAGTTATACCTCGCCCCTCGGGCATTGGGAGAATTTGTGCGAGAAAAGATCTTCTAACACATATTCCTAAAATACCAGGGTGGGAAAATGGAATTTTCCCTTTAAGGATGCTAGATCTTACATCTTTTTCACCTTCTATCAAGGAAGGGATAGGCTCAAACGTTTTATTATTAATCAAATTAACTTGTTTATATGGATGAAAAAACCAATTACTTTCAGGAAATTTATTAAAGATTTTTATTACTTCTGAAATTTTTCCGGGTAAATATTCATCATCAGAATCCAAAAAACTTATGATATCTCCCTGACTGGCCGCAAATCCCGTGTTAAATGCTGAAGCTTGCCCACCATTCTCTTTCAGTATTGGAATTAGACAATTGCCATAATGAGCGATAATTTCTCGTGAATTATCCGTCGATCCGTCATCCACGACAATTATTTCTATATTTTGATAGGTTTGAGATAGAGCACTTTCAATTGCCGCACCCAAAAAACAACCATAATTATAATTATTGATAAGAATACTTACTAAAGGATTGTTTTCAACAATATCATTCATACTTAATATCCGATCTTGGATTTAACCGTTTTACTATTTCCATTATTTTTTCGCTATATTTTCTCTTTAATTAGGCGCCCATCTTTTGAAGGATATTTAATATTACCCAAAATGACTACAATCCTTGTTGGCAAAAAACGGATCATGAGGTTTTTGATTTGCCCTGGGAGAAAATGATTCCACCCAATTACAAAAACAATTATCCATCCAAAAAATCCAGCCAGACTTTGAATTAATAATTTAATAATACTTATCAGGTGTATTTTTAATTGACCTACCATAAGTGCAATCAACATCTCTATTACAGAAAATATAACTATTGATAATAGTATTCTGATAACATCCTGTTTTGTAACTCCTACTGTCTTTAAATTGATTATAGAAAGTAAAAAAAAGCGAAATGTATAGATAACAATTACGCTCCATACAATCATTTGCATTGATGACTGAATTGCGAAGTAAAAAACCACACAAGTGAATACAACGACAATCCATTGTAATTTTATTTCAATTTGAGGTTTCCCTAAACCCGCCAAAACAGGACCTTGAATAGCCATAAGGGCAAAAAATGGCATCGCAAGCGCAAGCACAGCCAGGATTGGTGCTGAATTAAGCCATTTATCTCCATATACGAATTGAACCAGATCATAAGCAATAAAGGATTCACAAATAGAAAACGGGAATAATGTGATGCCAATAAAGCAAAATACCCCCAATAAACCATCTTTTACTCGTCCTATAGATTCTTGTAATTTTGAAGAGGTTGTAAAAAGCACTCCCTGACAAGAATTTACTACAATTCCTACGGGTGTCAAAGCCAGATTCCATGCACGATTATAGAGCCCTAAACTGGTTGTCCCGTAAGCCCATCCAATAGATGTATTATCATAGTTTGAAATAATCCAATTCGCAATATTTGCGCCTAAAATATTAATTCCAAAAGGAGATAATTCTCCAGGATCACGAAAATTGAATCTTAATGAGTGGGGTGCAGCTCCATAAATGAGGATTAAATACAATACACCTTGAGCCAATTGTGCAAATACAAGACTCCATACCCCATATCCCGCATATGCGAGAGGAAGTCCTATAGCCAAATATCCAACCAGGTATGAAACTATACCAGATTGTTGAATTCGATTAAACAACATCCTGCGTTTAAGAAGAGCTATAGATGTTTGACCAAGTGATTGAAAAAACAAGGCTATTGATAAAATTTGCAGAACCGGGATAATTTCCGACTTGTTGGAAAACTTGGCAATTAAAGGAGCCAAGCAAATAATAAGTCCACAAATTATTAGAGTGAGTAATACCTGGATCGTGAAAACATAATAAATATCTTTATTATTTATTTCTTTTTTCTGGACCAACCCAGCACTAAGGCCAGGGTCAAGTATTAGATTCCCAATCGAGATAAAAATTAAAGCCAAAGCAACCAGGCCATAAGGTTCTGGGCCTAGTATCCTTGCCAGTACAATGTTTATTAAGAAAGCCGCCCCATTACGAGCTATCCATCCTGCCAAATTCCATCTAAAAGAAGCAGAAGCCGATTTTCCTAACATCAATAAATATTTCCTCTATTTTTCTTAATACACTGTCCATAAAGGTTTGATGCGTGCGGTTGAAATTGACGGCAGCGATGAGGACGACGCCCAGGATGCGGGCGTTGACCTGGCGCAACTGGGTGGCGGTCTGGCGGGCGGCCGCCAGGGTGGTCGACCACGGGCAGATGACCAGCAGGCCACCGTCCACAAAGGGCGTCAGGGTGGTTATGGCGCCGGCTGGCCGAGCTGCTGGACTGTATAGAGCGCAACACCCTGGCTCTGACAGTCCCCCTTATCCCCCCATAGTACTTGCCCGAATAATAGCCCTTCTGGTAGTAGAAATAGCTGTAGCGGTCGCCTTCAAATCGACATTGTTCAACACGACACCTATCAGGCGAGCCCCAACCCGGTTCAGGACGACCCAAATTGTCCTTACGAGGATATACAAATCCAGCCAGACGGACCAATTGTGCACGTAGTATAGATCAAAACGGGCGCGTTCCTGAGACCTGCCACAAACCCGTCAGGCTTGAGCGCACGCTGGTGTAGGCTTCAATACTATCGCCATAGCGTTTTACCTGAACGGTCATCATGGGGTGCGGCTCCACCTACCTGAGCTGGGCAGCGCCTGGCAGGCGGCCGCCAGGGTTGTCGAACCCGGGCAGACGACCAGCAGGACGCTGTCCAAAGAGGGCGCCAGGGTGGTTATGGCGCCGGCGGCTGTGGGCGCTGTCGGTTTGGTTTTATCAGCCCGATTAACATATTAGACGGATAGACTGAACAACCCCGGCACGGCGCATTGATACAGCACTAGCGGGGTTTACGCAAGGGATTTCAATCTATTAAATTGGCATATAAAAACAATATGCATAAAACATCAACTGACCATGTCAAGTCTGGCCAAGCATGTCAGCTGTCGCTGCCTGAATACCTTTATATGTTTCCCGTCTCCAAAAGGGATTATATCATTATGGCAAATTGTCAAGCGTGGAAATGGGCTTAAAAATAGGGTAAAAGCTTTCGGAAAAAAATAAGCCGCTAAGGACGCGAAGTTACACTAAGAGTAGTTCAAAATGGAGCGGGGATTGCTTCGGGCCTGGCCTTTTTTCCAGGATGCGCGTAAGACCTGCCCGTAATAGTTTCAAGATGATAGCCGGTTTTTCTTGAGTCATAGGTATAGTATAGCAAAGAATCACCAAATGCAGGCACTACGGCTTGGCTCTGACAAAACGTGATCTCTAGGGCGCCCAAAAGGGGTTGAGGGTACGCTGCGCGTTTTTATATTTACTCTGGCTTCTTTGCCGTTAAAGCCTGTATCTCTTGTCGAACACGTTCCAATACTTCTTCTTTTACCCGCCCAAATGTTTTGACCACGATGGATTTTGAAATTGTGAAAATTTTGTCTGCACGCACTTTACCAGGATTATTGAGCGTCCCCTTATTCAAATCGGATGAAGTGATGGTGAAACTGTAATCTACATCTACGGGATTGGAAGTCATCGCCACAACAACCAAATCGGTCGTTTTCTGATTGTAAGCATTATTAGAAATGACGATCACAGGGCGCCGCTTTTGGGATGAAAGGTCAGTGAATGGAATTGGTACAAGCAGAATATCACCCTGTTCAGGCATTGTTCCAGTCCTCTTCATCTAAGGGATTGTCCCAAAACTCCAGACTGCTTTGAGAAGCGAAAAGCAAGTCGGCAAAAGGTTCGTCCGCTTCGAGAACAAAGACAGAAACATGCGCGCCCGCAGGGAAAGGGACAATCACCTCAACCTGCCCATCTTTTTTCACTTCAACATCATATTTCAAAGCCGTTTGTGCTACCATATTCAATCTCCTTACACTTAGCAACTACAAAATAAACATTTCTTTCAAAATTATCCACTGAATATGTCAAGTTTGGGCAAGCATATCAACTGTCGCTGCCTGAAACCCTTTATATGTTTCCTGTCTCCAAAAGGGATTATATCACTATGGCAAATTGTCAAGCGTGGGAATGGGCTTAATAATAGGGTAATCGCATTCGGAGATTTAGCTAAACCTAAGAAAATATCACCGCAGAGACGCAGAGGGCGACAGGAAGTCGCTATGAGGAGATTATTCTTTGCGGCTTAGCGGCTTTGCGTGAGATCTAAGTTCTTTCCGGGGAGTCATATTTTATATATGATTTGTAAGACACCTTGAGTTCCCGCGCTCCACCCTTTCGACAGTGGCGACGGTCGAAGGGGTATCCACCAGCCACCCGCGCAGGCGATGGTCGGATCACTAGTTCCGGCAGGGCGTCAAAACCTTTATCCGAAAGCGCAACATCTTGTGTCAAATGCTCCCAATCCTTATTATTTTCCATGCACCAGAAGATATCCTGGGACTCATAGACTCATTTTCAACTTTTGGATTTGCTGCTTAAGCTGGGGAATGTCGTTCTTAATAACCGACCAAACCAGCTCCAGATCGATTTCAAAGTACCCATGTACCAGCACATGGCGCATGCCGATCATTTTTTCCAGGGGATATTTGGATATCTATTTTGTACTTCTATTGAAACCAGGTTGGCAGCTTCACCGATGATCTGAAGGTGGCGGGTGACCCATACTTGGAACATCTCATCTGTCTCGAGAGCCTGCTTGCCTCGACCAGAATAACGTTCAATTTTTTCGATCGCCTCAATAATGTCTTCGATGCGTTCTTTATCGCTTCTCATAATGGAACAGCTTCTCGCCGGATGTCCTCACGAATTCGCTTTCGAATGCCATTCTCAGTGACCACGTCCACATTAACGCCTAATAGTGTTTGCAAGTCAATTAACAGACCCCCCAAATCCATCAGGCTTCGGCCTTCCTGCATGTCAACGAGGAAATCAATATCACTATTTTCATCAGCCTCCCCGCGCGCCACCGAGCCAAAGATGCGCACATTAAATGCGCCGTAGTGAGCCGCTGTTTCTAAAACCTGTTCTCTTTTTTCCATGAGAAATGTATATGCATCCATCCATTCATCTCTACATTTATTATAACACTTTGTCTGGCACTCATAAATCCATTTCCAAACACCGCCATTTGCATATTTCCGGGTGTTGGTCCTTGTTACAGATATGTCTTACGTTTGGGGTAAGCCAGCCATCCGCTTGAGTTCCCGCCCTCCGCCATTGCGACAGTGGCCACGGTCGAAGGAGTATCCACCAGCCAGTAACACAGGCTGCCAACAAAACCAGAGGCAAAGTTTTCGGGCGAACTGCACAGGGCGGAAAAATCCATGTACACGGGGATAACATCGCTGCGGCTCGCCAGGACACGGCGTAAAAATTCCTTTAGCAGCAGCGTTTTGCCGATGCGGCGCAACCCGAAGAGGGCGAGATGTTCCGCCGGCGCGGTGGAAAGCTTCTCCAGGTAATGGTCCAGTTCAGCCAGTTCTTTTACGCGGTTGGTGAAGAAATGCTTTTGGTCAGAGGGATAAAAAGCGTTCATTTTAGGTTAATTATTCTAATTATCGCATTGGGAAATTGATCTGTCAATATCATGAGCCGTTGTTTTCCATCAATAATCGGCAGAGAAGCTACGATCCCGTCAAGCTCTTCTCCCCGCTGCCGTAGTACTTGCCCGTGTAATACCCCTGGCGGTAATAGGAATACGCATAGCGGTTGCCGTTGAGCTTGACTTGGGGGCTTTGCGGTGGATAAGATCTTACGCGCCGGGACCATTCCCCGAGCTACTTGCAAAATCTTGCGAAGTCTCGGAAACTTTAGTAGTGTAGGTTTTTATTCTTGCGAAAGCAAATCAACATCAATCAAATCCTGCGGTCGTCCGGCGGCGCGCTTCGAAGCAATCAGATCTAGCTTTGAAATGAAAATGACCTTCAAACCGTCAAAATCAACTTCGACGCGCCTATTCCAACATTCTTCGAATTGGATGCCAGGAATTCCCATTAACACGTCGACGCGTACAGGCGCCACGCCCATTTGAAAGAAAAAGCCTTCTTCCGAGAAATCCTTTGGAGTCAGGCCTGTCAGCGGGGCGCCGAACTCACGCAATGCGTTATAAACTGCTTCTGCATTAACAGGGTCAGTGCTAATTAAAACGTCAAGGTCCTTGGTGAAACGCGGCTCAGCATATTGCACAACTGCATATCCGCCAATCACCAGATATTTAACTTTGTTGGCGTTGAAAATTTGTAACAGATCGCTGAAGTCTGAGTTGACGAACATCCTGTCCTTTGATCTTCATATAATGGATAATTAATTCCCAACAAGCATCGAAACGCGTTTTTGCTGGTTGCGCCTGCCAAAATTTCTGGTCAAATGACCTGTCCATCTGCTCAATTTTTCCTCGCCGTTCAATGAAATTCGTTCTCATAGTTTTCCTTTTATCGGACGGACAGCCTTTTTTGCGAGATTGACCGCCTGACGCATAGGGATCATGCAGATATTTTCAATTTTACCACAAAGGATACACTCCATCTCCCAAAGTCTCGGGAGGAGATTGCTTCGAGCAAAGAAAATGATTATTCAAGACCAAAAGGGTGGTCAAACCCGGGCAGACGACCAGCAGCACGCCATCCACGACGGGCGCCAGGGTGGTTTTGGCGCCGGCTGGACGAGCTGCTGCGCTCCACTTAGTAGGGTTCGTCGGCGACGCACCATTGATGGCGTAGCAATCCCTTTTGCCTAAACCTTGGCTTTATGGCCATCCGCAGCATAATATTTGGTTTGATAATAATAGTAGCTATTCCGGTAATAATAGGCATAGCGCGAACCTCTCAGGTCCACATTGTTCAAGACTATCCCCACCAGTTTAGCACCTACCCGTTTAAGCTGCTCGATCGCCTGCCTGGCTGCTGAGAATGTCGTCATACCCGGTTGGATCACAATCAACACCCCATCCATCGCCGGCGCCAAGACAGCGGCGTCTGCCACCGCCAATACAGGGGGTGTGTCAACAATGAGGACATCGCGGTTTTTTTTAATCTCTTGCAAAATGCTGCTCATCTTTTTGGACCCGAGTATCTCGGTTGGGTTGGGCGGCAAATCTCCAGCCGTTAAAACCGTGAGCCTCTCAGTTTTTGTTTCTTTAAGATGACCATTGAGGGCACTCATGGGCTGTACAATAAGATGGGTCAATCCTTTTTGGTTGTCCACAGCGAACCATTTGTGGATCGTAGGGCGGCGCAGATCGGCATCGATCAGGGAGACTTTGTGGCCGCCCTGCGCCAACACTACCGCCAGGTTGGCCCCAATGATGCTCTTGCCTTCACCCGGGGAGGGGCTGGTGACCATGATCACACATAAGGGGGAATCTACATTGGCGTATTGCACATTGGTGCGCAGCGTACGGAAGGCCTCGGAGGTCGGAGAGCGCGGCTGCGTCTGGGTAATAAGACCTTGCCCTGGTTCTTCATGCCGGAAAATGACGCCCACTACGGGTAATCCCAATATTTTGACCACCTCCTCGGGCGTTTTTATCGTGTCGTCCAGGGAATCGAGCGCAAGAATGCCACCAACGCTCAGCATCATCGCCAGTAGAATTGCTAAAAGGGTATTCATCAGTACTTTGGGGCGAACAGGGATCAGGGGAGGCGTGGCTGTATTCACCTGCACCACATTGGATACATTCTGTGCTTCGGCCAGGCGAGTTTGCTCGTAATTCGTCAGCAAGGTAACATTTATTTGGCGATATTGGACGATTTGGGTCTCCAGACCTGCAATCAGGTTCTCATTAGTGGCGATTTGGACGCTCAAGCTGGCAATCTCGTCCTCATTAGTCCCGATTTGGGCCTCCAGGCTGGCAATCTCGATCCCCCCAGTATCCGTTGCATATTTTCTATTTAATTCCTCGAGCTCCCTTTCAATGCGAGATTTCTGTGCTATTAGATTCACCTTAGAAGCTGAATAACGCGAGGTCTCTAATATTGTCGTTGCTTTACGAATATTAAGTTCCTCGATCTGCTCTTCCATTTGAACGATCTGTGTTTGTAGGTTTTCCTTGGAGGCTGAATAACGCGAGGTTTCCAGGGTTTGGGTTTGTTCACTGAATACCGCGATAATTGTATTTGCTATTTGGGCGATCTCTATCGGGTTGGCGCCTTCAACCACCACTTTGATCAATTGGGTGTCCCGAATAGGTGTAATGGTGATCTCTTTCACCAGATCATCCATTGCTATTCCCAGATTGAGGCGTTTGATAACTTGGGTAAGCACAGTGTCTGTTATCATCATGTCGGCATAAGTGCGGGTGAGGCGTTCACTCGTTAAAACTGATTGGTACTGACTGTCTGTACTTTTACCCGAGGCCGCCATGACCAACACTTTGCTCTCGGCCTGGAAAACCGGCGTCATGCGCTTGCTGACCACGAATGCCGTCACACCCGCCAGGAGCGCGGCCAGCAATATTAACCAGGCCCAATGCCAGATCAGCCACCAATACTGTCTAAATACAATAGCCATATTAGGTTCATTTGGATTACTATCGACATCAGACGACATAATTCACCCGCTTTCTCTACAACATAGACCGTCTTATAAAATTCTTATCACGAATGGCGCGAAGAAACGAATAGGATAAATGAGTCCACTGAAAAAACTCAATAATCTCACGCAAAGACGCAAAGAACGCAAAGATTTTCTTCATTATTAAGTCATCATGATAATCTGTGTTCATCTGTGTCATCTGTGGTTTTTATGTTTTTTCAGGGCAGGCAAGCATCTCTTTCCTGGCAAAGGGGGAGATTCTTCACCCCCTACGGGGGTTCATAATGACATCGCGGCAACCTGGAGTAATTACATGAGATTAAAAAAGGCCGTGCTCCGCCCTCACGACATTTACGATGTCGTAAGGGCGCATTTATTATCCATCCGCCGTTTATCTCTCGATCAAATGACGATAAGAGCATGCAATCAATCTAATAAACTGAGCGATTAACCGTCATTCAAATTACAATGTGCCAAATGTCTGATGCAACCTTCGCCTTCTCTCAACCATCTCCCAATTTTATCCGCAGCCTGTTGAAAATCATTCATGGTGCCGCCGATAGGGTCTCGGATGGAAGTTTCAACTCCGGCCATTTCGCTAAGCATATATATCCGTTGTTTTAGCTCTGGAAACTCAATGATGAGTGCTTCTTTTTGCCCCGCTTCCATGGTCAGAACAAGGCAAAATCTTTTTAAGATATTTTTACTGACCACTCGAGAACGATGGTTGCTAATATCAATACCAAGCTCCCATAACACTACTTGAACCTCTTTAGCAGCCGGTAGCCCAGGGGTTGCCCAAATGCCGGCCGATTCAATCCTCCATATTTCGCAGGTTCCATTCATCCTTCGAATCAGGTGCCGAAAAAGCTCAGCAGCCAAGGGAGACCTGCATACATTAGCCGTACAAACAAATAATACTGAATACTTTTTCTTTTTAATGCGTGGAGGATCATCCGTCATCATAACCAAGAGAGATCGTGCGAACCCAACTAACTGGCCTAAACCAGATGGCAGTATTTATTAAAATGTATTAAATATCAAAATTTTCGTCAACATCCAGCAGCTTAGAATTGACGTAATACCCACCCGGGAATATTTTCGTGCTTAAACATTATGCACAATATTCCCTTAAATAGCAATTGTGGTAAACACTTATTTATGTAATGGTAAACCCTATAGGTATAAAACTTTAGAAGAATTCACCCGTACGAGAACCCCTTAAATTTTATAAAGCGGTATAATCATCCAATCTTATGGACATCCAACAACTCACTCAGGAAATGCACCATTTTGTAAAATCCCAGGGTTGGTATGACCCCGATAGCCCGCGGCCGCAGACGGCGCGTAACCTGGCTATCTCGCTCAACCTGGAAGCCGCTGAGGTCTTAGAGCTGTTCCAGTGGGGTGAAGAGCCTATCGATCAACAGGCGCTGGCAGATGAATTGGCAGATGTGGCTTTGTATCTGCTACAATTGGCCAGTGTTTCTGGCATAGATTTAGAGCAGGCGATTCTGAAAAAATTGAAGAAAAATGTAGAACGCGATTGGTAATTGGTAGGAATTGATATGGCGGATTTTCGAGTAACCGTTTTTGGCGGCTCAAGCCCTAAACCTGGAGAGGCAGCATATACACAGGCTTTACAGCTGGGAAAATTACTGGGTGAAGCCGGTTGTATCGTGCTGACAGGTGGATATGTTGGCACAATGGAAGCGGTGTCCCGCGGGGCAAATGAAGCGGGGGCGCATGTGATTGGGATCACGTGTGAACAGATTGAAGACTGGCGTCCCGTCAAACTAAACCCCTGGGTGCAGGAAGAAATCCGTTACAAAACCTTACGCCAGCGCTTATTTGCATTAATTGATGGTTGTGATGCTGCCCTGGTTTTACCAGGAGGAATCGGTACATTGACCGAGATTATATTTTTTTGGGATGAGCTTGCCATCAAAGCTTCACGACGCCGCCCCTTAATCGCCATAGGTTCAGAGTGGAAAACCATTCTAGATACATTTTGTGATTTAATGAGCTCCTATATACCGGAGCAGATACCTGGGATGATCACTTATGCGCCTGATGTCAAGACCGCTTTTTCCTTATTACGACAAGACCCCAACTGGCCGGCAACATCCAACCGCCATCAATAATCGAATTCCAGAGGTTTCGTTATGAGTGAAGAAAAACTCCCCTCACGCAGTGAAAACTTTTCTGAATGGTACAACCAGGTTGTCCTGCGGGCAGAAATGGCAGACTATGCACCCGTACGCGGCTGCATGGTAGTGCGGCCTTATGGGTGGACATTGTGGGAAAACATCCAGTCCGCCCTGGACCAGCGTTTTAAGGCCACCGGTCATGTTAACGCCGCTTTTCCACTCTTAATCCCAAAATCTTTTATCGAGAAGGAGAAAGAACACATAGAAGGCTTTTCCCCCGAACTGGCAGTAGTGACAATCGGTGGGGGTGAAATACTAGAAGAACCACTGATCGTCCGCCCCACCTCTGAAACAATCATAGGCCACATGTACGCCAAGTGGATTCAATCGCACCGCGATCTGCCCGTTCTGATCAACCAATGGGGAAATGTTGTCCGTTGGGAACTGCGTACCCGGCTTTTCCTACGCACGTTGGAATTTTACTGGCAAGAGGGGCATACAGCTCATGCAACTGCTGAAGAAGCCGAGCAAGAAACGCTGCGGATGCTGGATGTATACACAGATTTTGCAGTCAATGAGGCCGCACTGCCGGTAATCCCAGGCCGTAAAAGCGAAAAGGAAAGATTTGCTGGTGCGGTTCGGTCTTATACAATTGAAGCCATGATGGGGGATAAACGTGCCCTACAATCTGGCACCTCCCATAACCTGGGACAGAATTTTGCGAAGGCTTTCAATATCCAATTCCTGGATGAAAACAACCAGCTACAATACGCCTGGACGACCTCCTGGGGGCTTTCTACTCGCATTATCGGCGCGATTATCATGACACATGGGGATGACCAGGGATTAGTCATGCCACCCCGCTTAGCGCCTTTTCAGGCGGTTATTGTACCCATCTGGAAAACCCCAGAGGAAAAACAGA
>Ga0315284_10001125_pt1 | contig 37774 bp, 36 predicted proteins | sample YL17G09_16_MG_FD_203696 | JGI IMG/M metagenome (GOLD analysis project Ga0315284, IMG submission 203696) | Sediment microbial communities from Yellowstone Lake, YNP, Wyoming, USA - YL17G09_16 | ecosystem: Environmental > Aquatic > Freshwater > Lake > Sediment | place: USA: Wyoming | collected...
GCTGAATCAACTTGCGGTCACGCAACTCGATGGTTCGCGTACGATTGCGGACCGCCTGACGCACCGCGAAATCGCGAGCCGCGTCGGCTGCTCGCGCGAAATGGTCAGCCGCCTGCTCAAGGACCTGAAAGGCGGCGGCTACCTGGACCAGCGCGCGGGCCACATCACGCTCGCACGCACCCTGCCGGCGCACTGGTAGCGGCGCCGCTGCGTCGGCGCGCCGCCGTCGGCTTCACGCTGCCATCAGCGCCGGGTTGGGCGAATCGGAGCGCCATTCAGTCGAGGCCATCGGGCCGCTGGCTTGCGGCCAGCATCGAGCGCTCTCTGCAAGACCGGCTCACTGTTCAGGCCGGTGGGTCAGAGCAGTTAGCGCAACGTGCGCCGGAAGAACTGGCTGTGCTCGAGCTGCGTTGAGGATTGAGAACGCTCAAACGCTTGCAGTTGGAGACCGAGTCGTTCAATGTCAAACACGAGCGCAAGCCGAATGGGGTCTCGATATCCGATGGACCTTTGCGCCCGAGCGGACCCGTGCCAATATCGCGAATCAACTTCTTAACCTTGGCCATGCCACATCAATTCGATGCAGGGCTCGACGCAAACGGACGCCGGCGGTACTTGACCGTGCTCTTTTCGGATCTGTCTGGCTCGACGCGCCTGGGAGAACTGATGGAGGCGGAGTCCTACGCCGAGACGCTCTTGCATTTTCGCCAGCTCTGCCGGGAAATCATTCCGCGGCACGGGGGCCGTATTGCACGTATCCAAGGCGACGGTGTGCTCGGCTTCTTCGGCTACCCGGATACGCGGGAAGACGATGGCCGCCGCGCAACGCAAGCCGCACTGGAGCTGCACGCCGCCGTGAGCCAACTGTCCGTCGGCGGGCCGGGCAAGTCGAAGGAGCCGCTGACCATGCATTCGGGCATCCATGCGGGCCTGGTTCTTCTTGCGGATCGCGACATCGAGCGTGGCCGGTTCGAAATTCTCGGCGATGTACCGAAGACTGCGGAGCCATGTTGGCAGGCATTGTTTCGCGGCAGCAAGGGTTACACCCGATGCATCACCTCAGCGGCATTGATGAGTTGAGGCAGTCGGGTCGGCTGACCGTGACCTTCGTGCACAATGCATCGAACGCAGTGGGCACCGGAACCTGAGACGCCTGTCACGGCGTCACGGCGAGGGGAAAGCCCTAGGGCAGGCGCAGCCAGCGCTGGTCACCGGGCGCGCGACTCTGGTTGCGCCTGGTTCCAGCGACCTCGCAGGAATCGGACCTTGCGCATGAGCGGTCGAGGTCAGAATCCGAAGTTGCGGCAACACCGAGCGCGCCGCGAACCACAAGCACCCGGATCTTGAACCGCCTCTTCCACTTCCTCGGCCTGCGCTACGATTTCTGACGCCATGACCCTGCCGACCCTGCGCGCCGAAGGGCTGACCTACCGTCGCGGCGAGCACGCCCTGTTCGCCGGCCTCAACCTCGAATTGCCGGCGGGCTGCTTGATGTGGCTGCGCGGTCACAACGGGCGCGGCAAGACGAGCCTGCTGCGCTTGTTGGCGGGCTTGGCATTGCCCGATTCGGGCCGCGTCACCTGGGGCGGTGTGAAGCTTGCCGATGCGCCGGATTTCGCCACGCAGCGCACTTACATCGCGCACGCAAATGCGTTGAAGGATGATTTGACTGCCTATGAAGCTCTTCAATTTCTCGCTGCGTTGCACGGGCGCGACGCGACACCGGCTGCGCTGCACAATGCGCTGTCGCGCCTGGGCATGAAGCAGCGCCAACGGGCACCGGTTCGAACCCTGTCGCAAGGACAACGGCGCCGCGTCGCGCTGGCGCGGCTGGCATTGGAAAGGGCACCCGGCCTGTGGGTCCTCGACGAGCCCTTTGACGCGCTCGACGTCGATGGCATAGGCGTCATCAATGCCTTGCTCGAACAACACCTGGCGCGCGGCGGCAGCGTCATCTTGACGAGTCACCAGGCCTTGAGCATCACCGGGGCGACGCCGCAGGTCCATGACTTGCCGGGCGCAACATGACCTCGAACGGATTTTCCGTCATCGTGCAGCGCGACTTGCGGCTCGCCGCGCGGCGCCGCATCGATGCGCTGCTGCCCGTCGTTTTCTTCATCGTCGCGGCGAGCCTGTTCCCGCTGGGTGTCGGGCCCGAACCGCAGGTGCTGCGCCAGATCGGACCGGGTATCGTCTGGGTTTGCGCCCTGCTGGCGACGATGTTGTCGCTGACCAGCCTGTATTCGGGTGACCATGCCGACGGCTCGCTCGAGCAGATGCTGCTGTCCAGCCACTCCGGCGTGGTGATTGCCTCGGCCAAGGCGTTCGCGCATTGGGTCTTGACAGGGTTGCCACTGATTGTGGCGTCGCCCTTGCTCGGGTTGTTGTTTGACATGAGCGGCGACGCGATCTCAACGCTTTGCTTCACGCTGCTGCTCGGCACGCCGATCCTGAGCCTGCTGGGCAGCGTCGGCGCTGCGCTGACGCTCGGCCTGCGCAGTGCCGGAGTCTTGCTGCTGCTGTTGGTGTTGCCGCTTTGTATCCCAGCGCTGATCTTCGGCAGCGGCGCGGTGGTCGCCGTCGACGCAGGAATGTCCGCGCGCGGCCATCTGTCGTTGCTCGGCGCCCTGCTGCTGCTGACAGTCCTTGGTGCACCGCTGGCTGGCGCGGCGGCGCTGCGCATATCGACGGCGTGATCCAATCCAGGTTGCACCGCACGGAATCGCATATGCCAGCGCACTTTCGACTTTTCACTTTCGCCGCGCCGTCGCGCTTTTACGCGCTGGCCGGAGCGTTGCTGCCGTGGCTTTGGGGCCTGACGATCGCGCTTGCCGCAGCCGGCCTGTACATCGGGTTCTTCATCGCACCGACCGACGCAACCCAGGGCGATGCCTACCGCATCATCTTCATCCATGTGCCGGCGGCGTCGATGTCGATGTTGCTGTACCTCGTGATGGCGGGTTGGGCGGCGCTCGGCTGGGCATTCCATGTGCGCCTGGCGTCGATGGTCGCGCGAGCCATCGCACCCACTGGCGCGATGTTCACTTTTCTGGCGCTGTGGACCGGTGCGTTCTGGGGCAAACCGACCTGGGGCACCTGGTGGGTGTGGGATGCGCGCTTGACCTCGGAACTGATCCTGCTGTTCCTCTACCTCGGTTTCATCGCGCTGGTCGAAGCGATCGACGATGTGCGCCGTGCCGACCACGCGGGCGCGCTGCTGGCGGTGATCGGCAGCGTCAACGTGCCTATCATTTACTTTTCAGTGCGCTGGTGGAACACCTTGCACCAGGGCGCGACGATCAGCGCCACGGCCGCACCGAAGATGGCAAGCACGATGTTCACAGCCATGCTGCTGATGACGTTCGCATTCTGGGCCTATGCCTTTGCCGTCGTCTTCATGCGCGCCCGCGCCATCGTGCTGGAACGCGAACGCCACACCGACTGGGCGCGTGACATAGATCAAGGCCGGGTCGCGGCTCGAGGGGCATCATGAACTGGAACAGTGCGTCGGAATTTTTCGCGATGGGTGGGTATGGCCTGTACGTGTGGGGCTCCTACCTCGTTGCGCTCGCTGCCATGTCGGTCGAGCCTTGGCTTGCGGCGCAGCGTCATCGGCGTGCCCGCAATCAGATCGTCGACGTCGCCGCACCGGCACAGCAGGAGGGATCAGGATGAAGCCGCGGCACAAACGAATCGCCATCGTCATCGGCGCTCTGGTCATGGTCAGCGGCGCAGTCGGCTTGGTGCTGAACGCGTTCCAGAGCAATCTGGTGTTCTTCTATTCGCCGAGTCAGGTCGCGGCGCAGGAAGCGCCACTGGCCAAGACGTTCCGCCTGGGCGGCCTGGTGCAAGCCGGCAGCGTGCGGCGCGATGGGCTGAACGTGAGCTTTGTCGTGACCGACACCCTGAAGTCGACTCCGGTGCGTTACCAGGGCATCCTGCCCGACCTGTTCAAGGAAGGCAAAGGCGTTGTCGCCCAGGGCCAGTTGCGCGGCGGCGTGTTCGAAGCGCGGGAAGTGCTTGCCAAACACGACGAAAATTACATGCCGCCCGAGGCCGCGGCGGCGCTCGAACATGCCGCCAGGGTGAACCAGAAGGTTGGCTCTAGCGTGGTCCGGGAAACCAAGCCATGATTCCCGAACTCGGCCATTTTGCGCTGTGGCTTGCGCTGGGCGTGTCGCTGGTGTTGGGCGTCGTCCCCATGCTTGGGGCGCAGCGTGCGCGCGCCGACTGGATGGCGCTGGCGCGGCCGGCGACGCTGCTGCTGTTCCTGCTGGTGGCGCTGTCGTTCATCTGCCTCACGGCAAGCTTTGTGCGCCACGATTTTTCGGTGCTCTACGTCGCCTCGAATTCGAACTCGGCCTTGCCCTTGCCGTACCGCATCGCCGCCGTATGGGGCGGCCACGAAGGTTCGTTGTTGTTGTGGGTGTTCATGTTGTGTGTCTGGATGCTGGCCGTGGCGCGCTTCAGTGCGCACCTGCCGGCGGCGGTGCTGGCGCGCATCCTCGCCGTGATGGGCCTGGTGACGTTGGGCTTCCTGTTGTTCATGCTGCTCACCTCCAATCCCTTTGACCGGCTGGTGCCCGCGGCACCCGATGGACGCGACCTGAACCCGCTGCTGCAAGACCCGGGCATGGTGATTCACCCGCCGCTGCTGTACATGGGCTACGTCGGCTTCTCCGTGGCCTTTGCGTTCGCCATCGCGGCGCTGATCGGCGGCAACCTCGACGCCACCTGGGCGCGCTGGACGCGGCCGTGGACGACGATTGCGTGGATGTTTCTCACGATCGGCATCGCGCTCGGCAGCTGGTGGGCCTACTACGAACTCGGCTGGGGCGGCTGGTGGTTCTGGGACCCGGTGGAAAACGCATCCTTCATGCCCTGGCTCGTGGGCACGGCGCTGATCCATTCCCTGGCGGTGACGGAAAAGCGCGGCAGCTTCAAATCCTGGACGGTGCTGCTCGCGATCATTGCGTTTTCGCTGTCGCTGCTTGGAACGTTTCTGGTGCGCTCAGGTGTGTTGTCGTCGGTGCATTCCTTTGCCAGCGACCCCAGGCGCGGCTTGTTCATCCTCGCTTTCTTGGTAATCGTAATCGGCTCGTCGCTGGCGCTGTACGCCTGGCGTGCGCCGAAGGTGGGGCTGGGGGCACGTTTCGAGCTGGTGTCGCGCGAGACGGCGCTGCTTGCGAACAATGTGTTGCTGATCGTCGCGGCTTCGGCCGTCTTGCTCGGCACGCTGTACCCCCTGGCACTTGACGCGCTCGGCCTGGGCAAGATCTCAGTGGGCCCTCCGTATTTCGACAGCGTGTTCATGCCCTTGATGGCGCCGGCCATCTTCCTCATGGGCATCGGGCCGATGGCACGCTGGAAAGCGGCTGAGCTGCCCGACCTCGCGCGGCGCCTGCGCTGGGCGCTGGGCGTCGCCAGCGTCGCCGCCGTGGCGAGCGCCTGGCGCGCGGGCGAGGTCAGCATGGTCGGCACGTTCGGCCTGTTGATGGCGTTCTGGATCGTCGCCGCCCTGGTCACCCACTTGCTCGAGAGCGCATGGCCCAAGGGCGCGCGCCTGAACGACATGCCGGGTCGTCTGGCCCTGATCCCGCGAGCCGCCTACGGCATGATGCTCGCGCACCTCGGCGTTGCGGCATTTTGCTTCGGTGTTGCGATGGTCAAGTCGTACGAAATCGAGCGCGATGTGAGGATGGCCAGCGGCGACAGCACGACGCTGCGCGGCTACACCTTCACGTTTCGCGGCGCGCGTGAGGTGCAAGGGCCGAACTATGTGGCGATGCAGGGGCTGATCGAGGTCAGTCACGGCGGGCGCAAGGTGAATGAGCTGTTCCCCGAAAAACGCATCTACCGTGTGCAGCAGAACACCATGACGGAAGCCGCCATCGACACCGGTTTCACGCGCGATCTTTATGTGGCGCTGGGCGAAAGCGTCGATGACGGCAAGGCCTGGATCGTGCGTGTCTACATCAAGCCCTTCGTCGACTGGATCTGGGGCGGTGCGTTCATGATGGCGCTGGGCGGTCTGCTCGCGGCAACCGACCGCCGCTACCGGGTGAAGCGGCGCAGCGAACAGGGCCTGCCCGGTGTCGCGGGAGCCGCGGCATGAAGACCCTTCGTTTCCTGATCCCGCTGGGCCTGTTTGTCGTGCTCGTGGTGTTTCTCGCGGTGGGCCTGAAGCTCGACCCGCGCGAAGTGCCCTCGCCGCTGATCGGCAAACCGGCGCCCGAGTTCGCGCTGCCGCGCCTGGACAACGCGCAGCAGACGATTCGCCGCGCAGACCTGCTCGGCAAGGTCTGGATCCTCAACGTTTGGGCGTCTTGGTGCGCGTCTTGCCGCGACGAACATCCCTTGCTCGTCGAATACTCGCGCAGCAAGAGTGTGCCGATCTACGGGCTGAACTACAAAGACACACGTGATGCTGGCCAGCAATGGCTGGCGCGTTTCGGCAATCCGTACCACGCTTCGCTGTTCGACCAGGACGGACGCGTCGGCATCGACTGGGGCGTCTACGGCGTGCCGGAGACCTTTGTCGTCGACCGCCAAGGCATGATCCGCTTCAAGCACATCGGAGCCCTCACGCCCGAGATTCTGCGCGAACGCATCGAGCCCTTGGTGAGGCGGCTCAATGGCTAACCGCCGGCGGCTTGCTGCCGCCCAGGCTCCTGGCCGCAGCTTGAGTCTTGGCTTGGCCCTGCCAGCGCTGCTCGCGCTGTGCCTGGCATTCTTGGTGGCAGTGGCGGTGGGCGCCGAAGCACCGTTGGCCGCGACAGACCCCGTGGTTGAGAAAAGAATGCTGCGCCTGGCCGGCGAATTGCGTTGCCTGGTGTGCCAGAACCAGACCATCGCCGACTCGCACGCGCCCCTGGCTGAAGACCTGCGCCGACAGGTTCGCGAAATGATCGCGCGCGGCGAAACCGACGCGCAAATCATCGATTTCATGACACAGCGTTACGGCGACTTCGTGTTGTACAGGCCACCGCTGAAGGGTTCGACCGTTGCGCTCTGGTTTGGCCCGTTCGCGCTATTGCTCGGTGGCCTGACGACCTTTGTCATCGTCCTGAGGCGCCGCAGCCGCCTCGCCGCGGATCAGTTCGAGCCCGACGAACTCGACGACGCTGCCCCGACCCAACGCTGAGCCGCCGCCCATCCAAGCCCATGGATTCATCCCTCGAAACCCTGAAGTCGCAGCTGCTGCAGCTGAAAACCCTGCACGAGGCGGGCGCACTGCCGATGGCCGAGTACGAGAGCGGCAAAGCCGCGCTGGAGCGGCGCCTGCTTGATGCGGTGCTGGCCGGCCCCGGGCCAGCGCAGACCGTGTCGGCCGCGGCGTCACCGGCCGCGGCCCACTCGGTGTCCGCGGCCGGTGCGGCCCCGTCGCGCCGATTGCTGGCCTTGCTCGGCACCGCAGTGTTCGCGATTGCGATCGGCGGCTACACCTTGACCGGCTCGCCGTCGTTGCTCAGTGGCGGCCCGCCTGTGGCCGGCGCGGGGCGCGAGGCAGGGGCGGCGCCGCACGCGGCGGGCATGGAAGAGATCACTGAAATGACGCGGCGCCTGGCGCAGCGGCTCGAGAAGCAGCCGCAGGACGCCCAGGGCTGGGCGATGCTCGGACGTTCATACGCCGTGCTCGGACGCAATGACGAGGCTGTCAGGGCCTATCAAACGGCGATTTCGCAACAGGACAACGACGCCGCGCTGTTCGCCGATTACGCCGATGCGCTGGCGGTGCAAAACAAGCGCGTGCTTGCCGGCGAGCCGATGAAGTGGGTGCGACGCGCGCTCGAGATCGATCCGAAGAACATCAAGGCACTGGCACTGGCCGGCACCGATGCGTTCGAGCGCGAAGACTTTGCGGGCGCGGTGCAGTTCTGGGAGAGGTTGCTCGAATTCGGTCCGAGCGACGCGGGCTTCGTGCAACAGGTCAAGGCCAGCGTGGCCGAGGCGCGCGAGCGCGCCGGCGAGGACGCTTCGGGCCCGACAGTCGCGCAAGCGCCCGCGGCGCCGCGAGCGGCAGGCGCGAACACCAACAAGTCTCCGCCGAACCAAAGTGCCAAGCTTGCGCCCGGCGCCAGCGTCAGCGGTACCGTGAGCCTGAGCGCCGCGCTCGCGGCGAAGGCCGGTGCGGACGATACCGTGTTCATCTTCGCGCGCCGGGCCGAGGGCTCGCGCATGCCACTGGCGCTGCTGCGCAAGCGCGTGCGCGACCTGCCGCTGCAGTTCACGCTGGACGACAGCATGGCAATGTCGCCAGCTGCGAAGTTGTCAGGCGCACCGAGCGTCATCGTGAGTGCACGCATCAGCCGAAGTGGCGACGCCATGCCCGCGCCCGGTGACCTGGTCGGTCAGGTCGGACCTGTGGCACTGGGCAGCGCCGGCCTGAGAATCGAGATCGGCGAACAAGTCAAACCCTAGGAGCCTGTCGGGCTTTGGGTCGGGCCCGCGCCGAGGCGAATTACGGCGCCAATCTAGGCGTCGGCGACGCCGTGTGGCGTGCCACACAAGGAGCCGGCAACGACGAGTGGCGCCGCAATTCGCCCCGGCCCTTCGGGTTGGGTCTGCTTTGGGGCGCATGCGTCGTTGCAAATGCTCGCCGTGCCGCCCGGCACGGCTGCGCTTTGCGCCTAGCCTGCGCCCCAAGGCAGACCCAACGCGGGCACGACCCAAAGCCCGACAGGCTCCCTAGGAGCCGGGGCGCGAAGCGATGGAGACCGAACGCAGATCGCGGTGATCGTTTCAGGGCTCGATGGGTTCCAGCGGCGACCGTCCCCCACGGGGATCAAGGAAAGTGGCGAAGCCACATTTCCTTGAGACTCTGCGCAGACCAGGGTCGCAGTTCCGAGGGTGAAGCATCGAGCGTTGGGCGCGGCATACAATGCCGCGCTTTCGCGGCGGGTCACACGTCGCGAGTCACCGAGGAATCCCAAGTGTTCATTTCCCAAGCCTACGCACAGGCTGCCCCGGCCGCGACCGGCGGCGCCGAGGGCATGTTCGGCAGCCTGGGCACGATGTTGCCGCTGGTGCTGATGTTCGTCGTGCTCTATTTCGTCATGATCCGCCCGCAGATGAAGCGCCAGAAGGAGCACAAGGCCTTGATCGAGGCGCTGGCCAAGGGCGACGAAATCGTCACCGCCGGAGGCATGCTCGGCAAGGTGTCCAAGCTGGGCGACAGTTACCTGCACGTCGAGGTCGCGGCGGGCGTCGAAGTTCAAGTGCAGCGCAGCGCCATCGTCCAGGTCCTGCCCAAGGGCACCGTCAAGTAAATTGGCCGGGCTGCAGGCGCCGCGCGCGCGCGCCAGTCTCGCGGCGCGAGCGCGGCACTGGCCGGTCCCGGCGAGGAAGACGCAATGAACCGGTATCCGATCTGGAAGTACGCGATCCTGGGCTTCGCCCTGCTGGTCGGCGTGATCTACACGTTGCCCAATTTCTACGGTGAAGCTCCCGCCGTGCAGGTGAGCAGCGCCAAGGTCACGCTCAAGCTTGACGCCGCGACCACAGCGCGGATCGAGCAGGTGTTGAAGAGCGCCGGACTGCAGGCCGACTTCGTGCAGCTCGAAGGAGCATCGATCAAGGCGCGATTCGACGACCTCGATGTGCAGAGCAAAGCGAAGGACGCGATCGGCAAGGCGCTCAACCCGGACCCGAGCGACCCGGCCTACATCGTGGCCCTGAACTTGCTGCCGCGTTCGCCGGCATGGTTGAAGGCGCTGCATGCGTTGCCGATGTACCTCGGGCTGGACCTGCGCGGTGGCGTGTACTTCCTGATGCAGGTCGACATGAAGTCGGCACTGACGAAGAAGGCCGAGTCTTTGAGCGGCGATGTGCGCTCGATGCTGCGCGACAAGAGTATTCGACATGCTGGCATCGCGCGCGATGGCAACAACGTTGTCGTGCGTTTGCGTGATCGAGAGACCGCCGGCGCGGCGCGCAACCTGTTGTCGCAACAGTTGCCCGATCTGGTGTGGGCCGAGACGCAGGACGGTAGCGAGTTCTTGCTCAGCGGCGTCCTCAAGCCCGAAGCCGCGCGTCTGGTGCAGGAAACAGCGTTGAAGCAAAACATCACGACCCTGCACAACCGCGTCAATGAACTCGGCGTGGCCGAGCCGGTGATCCAGCAGCAGGGGCAGGACCGCGTCGTCGTGCAACTGCCCGGGGTGCAGGACCCGACGAAGGCCAAAGACATCATCGGCCGTACCGCCACGCTTGAAGTGCGCCTCGTCGACGAGAGCGCCCAAGCCGCGGCAGCAGCGGCCGGCACGGGCCCGGTGCCGTTTGGCACCGAGCGCTACGTCGAGCGCGGCGGCGCGCCGCTGATCGTCAAGCGCCAGGTCATTCTCACCGGCGAAAACCTGACTGACGCGCAGCCGGGTTTCGACAATCAGACGCAGGAGCCGGCCGTGCACCTCTCGCTCGACGCCAAGGGCACGCGCATCTTCAAGGACGTGACGCGTGAGAACGTCGGCAAGCGCATGGCGATTCTGCTGTTCGAAAAGGGCAAGGGCGAAGTGGTCACGGCACCCGTGATCCGCACCGAAATCGGCGGTGGGCGGGTGCAGATCTCCGGGCGCATGACGACGGTGGAGGCGAATGACACGGCGCTGTTGCTGCGCGCCGGTTCGCTTGCCGCGCCGATGGAAATCATTGAAGAAAAGACGATCGGACCGAGCCTGGGCAAGGAAAACATCGACAAGGGGTTCAACAGCGTGATCTGGGGGTTCGCCGCGATCTCGCTGTTCATGTGTGCGTACTACCTGTTGTTCGGCATGTTCTCGACCCTCGCGCTCGCGTTCAACCTGCTGCTGCTGGTGGCGGTTCTGTCGATGTTGCAGGCAACGCTGTCGCTGCCCGGCATCGCCGCAATCGCGCTCACGCTGGGCATGGCGATCGACTCGAACGTGCTCATCAACGAGCGCGTGCGCGAAGAGTTGCGCGGGGGTGCGTCGCCGCAGGCGGCGATCCACACCGGTTACGAACGGGCCTGGGGCACGATTCTCGATTCCAACGTCACGACACTGATCGCCGGACTGGCGCTGTTCGCCTTCGGCTCGGGCCCGGTGAAGGGGTTTGCCGTCGTGCACTGTCTGGGCATCATGACCTCGATGTTTTCCGCGGTTTTGTTTTCGCGCGGCCTGGTAAATCTTTGGTACGGGCGCCAGAAGAAGCTCAAGGGTGTGTCGATCGGCCAGGTCTGGAAGCCGCAGCCTGACGTTCCCGGGCAGGCCTGAAGCCGACGTCGAAACCTTCCAGAAGAAACGAGACCCGCGCATGGAGTTCTTCCGCATTCACCGCGACATCCCGTTCATGCGCCACGCGCTGGCGTTCAACGTCATCTCGCTGCTGACGTTTCTCGCGGCCGTGTTCTTCCTGGCCACGCGCGGCCTGCATTTCTCGATCGAGTTCACCGGCGGCACCGTGATTGAAGTCGGCTACGCACAGGCGGCCGACGTGAGCAAGGTGCGCGGCGTGGTCGAGGGCTTGAAGTTCGGTGAGGTGCAGGTGCAGAACTTCGGCAGTTCGCGCGACGTGCTGATTCGCCTGCCTCTGCGCGGCGACGTGAAGCAGACGGAAGTGGTGAGCCAGGTCTTTGCCGCACTGTGCGCCGCTGAGGGCGGCAAGGTCACGCCCCGACAGACAGTGACACCGCAAGGCGAGGCGGTTTCCAAGCAAGCCTGCGATGGTGCGGCCGCTGCCGCCGGTTCCCAGGCCCAGGAGCCGGTGCGTTTGCAGCGCAGCGAATTCGTCGGTCCGCAAGTCGGCAAGGAACTGGCCGAGGACGGTGCGAAGGCGCTCGCCTTCGTGATCGTGGGCATCATGCTGTACTTGGCGTTTCGATTCGAGTGGAAGTTCTCGGTCGCGGCGATCATCGCAAACCTGCACGACGTGATCATCATCCTGGGGTTCTTCGCGTATTTCCAGTGGGAGTTTTCGCTCTCGGTGCTGGCCGCGGTGCTGGCCGTGCTGGGCTATTCCGTAAACGAATCGGTCGTGATTTTTGACCGGATTCGCGAGGCATTTCGGCGCTACCGCAAGATGGATACGCGCGCCGTGATCGACCATGCCATCACAAGCACCATGAGTCGCACCATCATCACCCACGGCAGCACCCAGATGATGGTGCTGTCGATGCTCGTGTTCGGCGGGCCGACACTGCACTACTTTGCGGTGGCGCTGACGATCGGCATTCTGTTCGGCATTTACTCGTCGGTATTCGTCGCCGCGGCGATCGCGATGTGGCTCGGTGTGACGCGTGAAGATATGGTCAAAACCGGCCCCAGGGAAGGCGATCCGGACGACCCGAACGCCGGGGCCGTGGTGTAGAGTCCGCAGCTGAACCGACAGCAGCGCGCACACCCCATTCATGCCGACATTGGCCAACCCGGCGGCAATCGCGCAGCAGGCTCGCCGAACCTACGCCGAAGGGCTCGTCAGGGGCATTCCTGCCATCGCGCGCAGCGTCGATGAGGCAGCGCGTGCATTGTTGAGTGAGGTCGCCGAGCCGGCCATCGCGGCGCGTCGGCGCGACGCAGTGCAAGACCTGCAGCGGCTTGGCTCCTCTTGGTCGCAAGGCATGACAACGATGCTGCGCGCAGCATCGCAAAGCGGTTTCGTCGCGGCAACCCGGGCCGGCGAGCTGCCGACGCCGGGTGTGCGCGCCGGCAGGGCCGGGCTCAGCTCGGTTGACGACGATACGATCGAGAATGAAATCCTCAGTTCGCGCCTGGCGCTGGCGATGATGGACCGTGCCTCGTGGGAGTTCACCGACCTGCGTGGACGCATCAACACGCTCGAAGTCCGCGAAGAACTCGACAACAACGACGTGCTGCGCCCGCATGTGCTTGCGCGCGTCGTGACCGGCGCGTGGCGAGGTGCAGGGCTCAGTCTCGGCAGCTGGCGCGCGTTGCAGGTCATGTTGCACGAAGAGTTCGCGCATTTCTGCGAAGAGGGTTACCACGAAATCAACCGCTGGCTGCTGCAGCACAACGTCCAGGCCGACGTCGACCTGCGGCCCTTTGTCAAGCGCAATCGCAGTACGCCATGGGAGGGCGGGCCGCAGACGGTCAGCGGCGGTGGCTTTTCGGCATCGGGCTTGGCCCCGGCCACGAGCGCGCGCAGCGCTGTCGCTGATGAAACCCGCCTGCTCAACAACACCGGTGCGTTGGCGCGAAACATGGACCGTGCCAACTCGGTCTTGGGCAAGCTCAACAGGTTGGTCGGGCGCCAGTTGCCCGACTTCGTGGAGACGTCGAACGCCAACCGCGGCCAGCCTTCGCCGACCCTGTATGCGGCGATTAGCGACGTCCAGACCGGCATGGCGCGGCGCTTCTCGAGCCCGCCCGCTGCCGGGGCGCCGACGATCAACACACCGACGCTTCTCGAAGAACTCAACCAGCGCAAGAGCATCCTCAAGCAGGCAGCGACGACGCGGGTCGAACGCGCGACGATTGAAATCGTCGCATTGTTGTTTCAGAGCATCCTGGCGGATGAGCGCATCCCGGCGGCGGTACGCATCTGGTTCGCGAGGCTTCAGATGCCGGTGCTGCGCGTGGCGGTCAGCGAACCCGACTTCTTTGCCACCTCGGATCACCCGGCACGACGCCTGATCGACCGCATGGGCGCTTGCGTCATGGGTTTCGACGCGACAGCGCGCGCCGTTGGGGACATTCTCGAAAAGGAAATCAAGCGCGTGGTGCAGGTCGTGGAGGCGTATCCGGACACCGGCCGACGCGTGTTTCAGACTGTGCTCACCGAGTTCGAGCGCTTTCTCGAGCACTACTTCGAGAACGAGAATGAGGCGTCCAAACGCGGCGTGTCACTCGCGCAGCAGGTCGAGCAACGCGAAACGATGGCGATCCAGTACACCATCGAATTGCGCAGAATGCTCAACGAAGTGCCGGTTCAGGACGGAGTGCGCGAGTTCCTGTTTCAGGTCTGGGCCGACGTGTTGGCGATCACGGCGGTCAAGTCCGGACCCCAGGGCGATCCAACGAAGGCGATGAAACGCGCTGCTTCCGACCTGATCTGGTCGGCTGGCGCAAAAGTCTCGCGCGAGGAGCGTGCCGAAGTGATCCGGCGCCTGCCTCCCTTGCTCAAGGTCTTGCGTAACGGCATGGAGCAGGCCGGCGTGGCGGCTGACAAACAGGACGAACACATCCAGCGCCTGAACGATTCGCTGGCAGCGGCGTTCACGGCCAAGACGGCGGCGATTCCGCACGAACGACTGGTCGAATTGATGGCGCGGCTGGAGACGCTGGAAGAGATGCTGCCCGAAGCCAATGACGTTGAAATCGACCAGGAGATGGTGCTCGACCTGTCGGGCCAGGAGAGTTCCGAACTCGAAGTGGTGGGCGAGGGCGGATCGATGGCCACTCCGGCGATGCTGGCCTGGGCGCGCGACCTGCAAGTGGGGACGTGGTACATGCTTGACTATCGCGATCGAAACGAAGCGGTGCAGTTGGCATGGCTCGGCCTGCGCAAGCACCTCGCACTGTTCGTATCGCCGCAAGGCCGGTGCATCTTGTTCCAGCAGCATCGACTCGCGGCATTTCTGCAGGCCGGGCTGCTGGTGCCGGCGCAAGACGAGCCGCTTACGGTGCGGGCCACGCGCAGCGCTCTGGCCAAACTCGACGGCGACCCCAGCAGACTGCTGGGTTGAGGCCGCGCGGCGTGCGTGGTGTCGTGGCGCACCACGCGCGCGCCGTGCACGCCGGGTCTCAGTGAATCAACCGGTCTTGTACGTCGACGAACAATTCGTCGAGGATCAGCGCGTCGGGCTCTTTGCCCAGACTCCAGAAAACCATCAGGACGATGATCTTGAGATCTTCGAGTTCGAGTGGCGTGGCGCCGACGGCACAGGCGCGGTCGATGACCATTTCGCGCATCGGCGCCGGCAGCAACCCGGCCGACTCGAGGAAACTGATGAAGGCGATCGATGCTTCGCCGAGGAGTTCTTGCTCGTGCGCCGTGTAGACGCGCAGGCTGTGCGCTGCCTGTTGGCCGACATGGGCATGGGCTGAATGCGTCAACTCGTCGAGCCAGGCGAGCGCCTCGTGAATCTCATCATGCTCAAACCCGACCGAACTGAGCTTTCGCGTCAGCTGCTCAGGCCCCGGGCAAGCCTCTGCACGCCAGTAGTTCTCGTACAGATAGACCAGCACGTCAAACATGCGAACGACTATACCGCAGCGCCTTCGGGCAGGGGGTCGGCGCGGCCTCAGCCTTGGCTGATGCGTTGAAAAAGTTGACCGGGCAGGCGTGCAACCTGACCATCAAGTTCGAGTTCGAGCAGTTTCGTATTCAGCTGCGCCGCCGACCAGCCGGTGCGCGCCACCAGCGCTTCCAGGGCGACCGGGTCGTAGCCCAGCGCATCGAGCAGCGGGTCGCTGACGGGCGGTGCGGCGGCTGCCGCAATCGCGGGCGTCGTGGGGTTCACCAGGCGCAAGTCTTCCAGGATGTCCTGCGCTGAATCGACGAGTTTCGCGCCTTGTTTGATCAAGACGTGACAGCCTCGCGACTGCGGCGAGTGAATCGATCCGGGGATGGCGTAGACATCGCGGCCGGCTTCGGTCGCGAGTCGCGCCGTGATCAGCGATCCCGATTGCAGCGCCGCCTCCACGACCAGGGTGCCTCGGGTCAGCCCCGCAATGATGCGGTTGCGAACCGGGAAGTTCGCCGGCAGCGGTGGCGTGCCGAGAGAGAATTCGCTCAATATCAAACCCTGCTCGACGATGCGTTGCGCCAGCTTGCTGTTGCGCCTGGGGTAGACCTGATCGAGCCCGGTACCGACGATCGCCACGGTGCTCGCCGGGCCATCGAGCGCACCTTCGTGCGCTGCGGCATCGATGCCCAAGGCGAGCCCGGAAACGATCGTCAGGCCGCTGCGGCTGAGGTGTTCGGCGAAGGCCCGTGCGCTGTCGACGCCTTGTCGTGTCGGATTGCGGCTGCCGACGATCGCCAGGCTGGGCCCTTGCAATCGCCTCAGGTGCCCTTGCGCATAGAGCAACAGCGGTGGGTCGGCGGTTTCCAGCAATGCAGGGGGGTAGGCCGGGTCGCCCAGCGCGAGCGTCGCGCGCAATCCAGGTTCGGCGTCAAGCCATTGCCAGGTCCTCGCGATCAGCGCTGCAAGCGGCTCATAGGATCCCGTGAGCGCTTGCGCCACCGCAGGGCCCGCGACGCTGCGCTGTGCCGAGGCAGAAGCGCGAAACACCGCTTCGGGCGAGCCGAAGGCGCTCAACAGTTTGCGCGCGCAATTGCGGCCGACGCCGGGTGTCTCCAGCAATCGCAGCCAGGCGGCGAGCTCGTCCCGGTCGATCACGCGAAGCGCAAGCCCAAGCGTGTCAGGGCGGGGTGAAAATGTCGCCGATCTGCACCGGCTCCCGCACCGTCAGGATCAGGGCGTACGACATGCGCTCGAAGACCCGAAACACGAACAGCAGGCCATGCCGTTCGTCGGGCAGTCTGATCCTTGGCAGAGACCTTTCGGTGGGGTCGGTCACATACGGCCCACTGCGCCAGAGCGCAAGCACATGGCCGGTCTCGAGATCGTCGCGCATTCCCTTGTTCAGTGCCACGATCTGGTTCTGTCCGGCGTAGACGCCTTCGCCGTAAATCGACGCGATCTGCCCGGCGATCGGCGAGCGCGGTGCGCGTGGGCTGTAGTTGCTGGATTCGCTCGGTGGCACAACCGCCAGGCGGTCGCCGATCTCGGCCTCGAGGCGAAGCTTCATCAGCTTGAAGGTCGCGGGGGTGATCTGCCGCGTGCCGAAAAACGGTCTGCGGTCCGTGCCCGGCGCGGTGTATTGGGCCGTACCGACGTAGACGGCCTCGTAGCCGAGCAGTTCGTCGGTCTCCGGGTCGCGCAAAGGCTTGGGATTGCGGAACACCCGGTAGTCGCGCTGCCGCCCCTCGAGTGGGCCGCGAACGTAGGCCGTGTCGCCTGATCCCAGCAAGACGCGGCCTTCCTGCGCCGCAACGATGCGCGGCGCCGCTGCCAACTCATTCGAACCAAAAATCACAGCCTCGTTCAGGAACGGCTCGATCAGGTGAAACGGGATCGATGCGATCGGGCCGCTATCGCCGCGTCGTGAACGAGACTTTGGCGAGAGTTTCAGCGTGCCGCCGACGACGCCTACATCCTCCCCCTGCCCCTCCCCCTCCCCTTCACCCGGCCGGCGCGTGCGCAGCCGCGCGAAGCCATCGGCCTTGTCCAGGTACAGCACCTGTCCGGGATAGATGAGGTGCGGGTTGCGCACCTGCTCCAGGTTCATGCCCCACAGCTCGGGCCAGCGCCATGGGCTCTTCAGGTAGAGCGAGGAGATGTCCCAAAGTGTGTCACCGGTCTTGACGGTGTACGTGTCAGGCGCATTCGGCGCCAGGTCCGCCAGCGCAACGCCGCCTTGTGCCACTTTTTCTGCCGTGCTGCGCTGCTGCTCCGTGACCGGCCAATTGATCGCGAATACGCGCATCGGACTCAGCGCGGCACTGAGCAATGCCAACGTGGTGCTGGCCAGCGCCGCGCGGCGTGTCTCAGGAGCGAATTGACTGCGGCGCATGATGCAGGGGAATCTGGGGAAACGAGGGGCGAACCGGCCTGCCCGACAAGGTCAATCGGCCGCGCTCCATGGCGCACCCGGGTTCTCGGCCAAAATCCTCATTCGAATTCACGGATTCTGCCTCCAAAGCATTGATATCGCAACGAAAGTGCAGGCACGACGCGAGACGGTGTGAGACCTGTCACGTCGCGACACCTTGATTCTGGCGACGCCCGGGCACTGACCTGTCGCCGGCCAACCACTTGATTCGACCCGCATGGCGCTGCTGCAAATTCTTTGCTACCCCGATCCTCGGCTGCACACCGTGGCGCGGCCGGTTGACGCTGTCGACGCGCGCGTGCGCCGCCTCGTCGACGACATGCTTGAGACAATGTACTCGGCCGACGGCGTGGGTCTGGCGGCGACCCAGGTCGACGTGCACGAGCGAGTGATCGTGATCGACACCGCGCCGAATCTGAAACGGCCGCATGTGCTGATCAACCCGGAACTTGTTGCGCGCAGCCAGGAGTTGGCCGTCACCGATGAAGGTTGCTTGTCGGTGCCGGAAATCTACGACAAGGTGCAGCGCCACGCACAGGTCACGGTGCGCGCGCTGAACCGGGCCGGCGAGACCGTGGAATACGAGGCGAGCGGCCTGTTGGCGGTGTGTGTGCAGCATGAAATGGACCACCTGCTTGGCAAAGTCTTCGTTGAATACCTGAGCCCGCTCAAGCGCGATCGGATTCGCACCAAGATGCTGAAAAGATTGCGCGACGGGCGGCGCAGCTAGCGCTGACATCTCGGGATCGATGCGTCATGCGAGTCGTTTTTGCCGGCACACCCGAATTCGCGTTGGTCGCACTGTGCGAGTTGCAGCGTGCCGGATTCGAAGTTGCGCTGGTCTTCACCCAGCCGGATCGCCCCGCCGGGCGAGGCTTGAAGCTGCACGCCAGCGCCGTAAAGGCGTATGCGATTGCGCGCGGAATTCGCGTCGCTCAACCACGCAGCCTGCGACTGGACGGCAAGTTTCCCGACGACGCGCAACACGCGCGTGCAGCCCTGCTCGCGGCGCGGCCCGACGTCCTTGTCGTTGCCGCCTACGGCTTGCTGCTGCCACCCTGGGTGCTCGAGTTGCCGCCGCTCGGCTGCCTGAACATTCACGCTTCCCTGCTGCCGCGTTGGCGCGGCGCGGCACCGATCCAGCGCGCCATCGAAGCGGGCGACAAGGCCAGCGGCGTCACGATCATGCAAATGGATGCGGGTCTGGACACGGGCGCGATACTGCTCGCGCAACCACTGGCGATCGGTGCCGATGACTCGGCTGCGACACTGCACGACAAGCTCGCGCCGCTGGGCGGTCGCCTGATTGTGCAAGCGCTCGAACTTGCACAAAGTGGGGCACTGCGGCCGACGCCGCAGCCCGATTCTGGGATCAGCTACGCGCACAAGATCGACAAGGCCGAAGCCGCAATCGATTGGCGCGAGCCCGCCGAGATCATCGAACGCAGAATCCGCGCCTTCGACCCTTTCCCCGGGGCCAGCGGCGTTCTCAACGGCGTGACCCTCAAGGTCTGGCGCGCTGAGCTGGACCCAGGTACCGGCGTCGGGCCCGGGTGGAGCGGCGTGCCGGGGGAAATCGTCAGCGTGGAACCGACCGGACTGCTCGTCGCCTGCGGCAGCGGTGGGATGCGCTTGACAGAACTGCAGCGCAGCGGCGGCAAGCGCATGGCCGTGCCCGCGTTTCTCGCAGGCCAGACGTTGCGCGCCGGGATGCGATTCGCCCCGCGAACGAGTTGAACTTCGTTGACGCGGCCGCATCTACGCCGCGCCCAGGTTTGAAGGAAAGGCGTTCATGTTCAATTTGATGAAGACCGCGATCCTGATGGCTGCCATCACCGCGCTGTTCATGGCGATCGGCTCGGTGCTCGGCGGCCAGCAGGGCATGGCGCTTGCGCTGGTGATTGCGTTGGGGATGAATTTCTTCAGCTACTGGTTTTCCGACAAGCTGGTGCTGAAGATGTACAACGCGCAAGAGGTCGATCAAACCTCGGCGCCGCAGTTCTACGCAATGGTGCGCGACCTCGCGCAGCGCGCACAGTTGCCGATGCCGCGTGTGTACCTGATCCAGGAGGACGCGCCGAATGCGTTTGCCACCGGGCGCAATCCCGAACACGCCGCGGTCGCCGCGACAACCGGCATTCTGCAGGTGCTCAGCGAACGCGAATTGCGCGGCGTCATGGCGCATGAACTCGCCCACGTCAAACACCGCGACATCCTTATCAGCACGGTCAGCGCAACGATGGCAGGCGCGATTTCGATGCTTGCCAACTTCGCGATGTTCTTCGGCGGGCGCGACAGCGAAGGCAGGCCCGCGAACCCGATCGCCGGCATCTTGGTGATGCTGCTTGCACCACTCGCAGCGAGTCTGATCCAGATGGCGATCAGTCGTGCCCGCGAGTTCGAAGCCGACCGCGGCGGCGCCGAGATCTCGGGCGACCCGCAGGCCCTGGCCAGCGCGCTGCAGAAGATCCAGCACTACGCCCAGGGCATCCCGATGCAGGCCGCGCAGCGCCACCCGGAAACCGCGCAAATGATGATCATGAACCCGTTGTCGGGGGGTGGCTTGCGGGGCCTGTTCTCGACACATCCGGCGACGCAGGAGCGCGTCGAGCGCCTGCTCGCGTTGGCGCAAGGCATGGTTCGCTGACGGCGCGTTGCCGCGCCGGGTTCTGACTGCTTGATGGCGCTGGCCGCAGCGCCATGACACGCGGCATCACAATCGTGCCATGCAGAGTTGGCGCAGGATGCGCGAAGTGCTGGGGCGGCCTGAGGCGCTGCGCGGCGCGCGCGACATGATGGTATTCGCACCGGGCCTCGCGGCCTGGGGCCTGGTGACCGGCATCGCGATGGTGAACAGCGGCCTGAGCACGCCAGTGGCGCTGCTGATGTCGCTGCTCGTCTACGCCGGCAGCGCACAACTGGCGACGATTCCCTTGCTCGCCGCTGGCGCGCCGATTCCCGGCTGGCTGTTGCGTGCCCTCAAGGTTGCTCCACTCGCCGCCCTGACGGCGGTGATCGTGCCGGAGATCGTGAGGAGGCAAGGCCATTTCGCCCAGACTTGGCAGGATGCGCGATTTCCTGCCGTGGCTGCGGCCACGCTCTACTATCGTTGGCGGCCTGGTGTGTTGGGTACGATGCTGGCGGGCCTGGCGCTTTACCTGCCGCTGCGAATTTTCTGCGGCCGGTAAGCCGGCATGCGCAGCGCGGCCCCTGCGGCCGGGTTACATTGAAAATCGGACCCAAGCTTCAACCTCGATTGCCTGACCCATGAACTTCATTCGTTTTACCGATCTCGTCGCCACTGGACAGGTGGCCGGCAAACGCGTCTTCATTCGCGCCGACCTGAACGTCCCGCTCGATGCCGGCGGCCAGATCACGGAAGACACGCGCATTCGGGCGTCGGTAGCGTGCATCGAGTTGGCGCTTCAAGCCGGCGCGGCAGTGATGGTCACGTCGCATCTCGGGCGGCCGACGGAGGGCCAGCTGACGCCCGCTGATTCGCTGGCGCCGGTGGCGCGGCGCTTGTCTGAGTTACTCGGGCGCGACGTCCCGCTGCTCGCAAACTGGGTCGACGGCGTCACACTCCAACCCGGGCAACTCGTGCTGTTGGAGAACTGCCGCATCAACAAAGGCGAGAAGAAGAACTCCGAAGACCTGGCGCGCAAACTCAGCGGCCTGTGCGACATCTTCGTGCACGACGCATTCGGCACCGCGCACCGCGCCGAGGCCAGCACCTACGGCATTGCGCAGTTTGCCAAAGTGGCCTGCGCCGGGCCATTGCTCGCGGCCGAAATCGACGCGATCCAGAAGGCCCTGGCGAATCCGAAACGACCGCTGGTCGCCATCGTCGCCGGAAGCAAGGTCAGCACCAAGTTGACGATCCTGCAAAGCCTTGCAGTGAAGGTCGATGGGCTCATCGTCGGCGGCGGAATCGCCAATACGTTCATGCTCGCCAGCGGTTTGAAGATCGGCAAGAGCCTGGCTGAGGCGAGCCTGGTGAACGAGGCCAAAGCAGTGATCGATGCAATGCGCGCGCGCGGCGCGGCAGTGCCGATTCCGCTTGACGTGGTGACAGCCAAGGAGTTCAAGGCGGATGCCGCGGCGTCGGTCAAGGCTGTTGCCGATGTCGCCGACGACGACCTGATTCTCGACATCGGCCCAACGACCGCGGAGCTCCTTGCCCGGCAATTGAAGTCGGCCGGAACGATTGTGTGGAACGGGCCGCTGGGCGTGTTCGAATTCGATGCCTTCGCGCACGGCACGGAAACGGTGGCGCGTGCGATTGCTGCGTCGAGTGCCTTTTCCATTGCCGGAGGCGGCGACACCTTGGCGGCGATCGCCAAGTACGGCATCGCCGACAGAATCGGCTACATCTCGACCGGAGGCGGGGCGTTTCTCGAAGTGCTCGAAGGCAAGACGCTGCCGGCATTCGAAATCCTCGCCCGTCGTGCGGCGCAGGGTTCATCCGGCTGAACCGGCAAACGTGCCCGACAACGTCGAACAACACTTTCCAGGGAGTCCTGCATGCCCCGCGCCACCAAGATCGTTGCCACCCTCGGCCCGGCGTCGAGTTCACCTGAAGTGCTGGAACGCATGATTCGCGCCGGCGTCGACGTCGTGCGCCTGAATTTTTCGCATGGCACGGCGCAAGACCACATCGACCGCGCGAAACTCGTGCGCGAAGTGGCCGCGCGCGCCGGCAAGGAGGTGGCGATCATGGCCGACCTGCAAGGGCCGAAGATTCGCGTCGGCAAGTTCGAGGGCGGCAAGACGATGCTCGAGCCCGGCCAGAAATTCATCCTCGACGGTGCGAGCAAGCAACTGGGCGACAACGGACGCGTGGGCCTGGACTACAAGGATCTGCCGCGCGACGTGAAGGCGGGCGACACGTTGCTGCTGAACGACGGCTTGCTCAAACTCACCGTCGACGCCGTGCTTGGCGAGGAGGTTCACACCACCGTCGTCGCCGGCGGCGAATTGTCCAACAACAAAGGGATCAACAAGGCGGGCGGGGGCCTTACCGCCCCGGCGTTGACGGCAAAGGACATGGACGACATCAAGACGGCGATGAGCTTCCAGTGCGAATACCTGGCGATCAGCTTCCCGAAGAGTGCGACCGACATGGAAATGGCGCGCCAGCTCGCGAACGTGGCCGGCGAGGGACAGCGCCACAAGCCGGGCCTGATTGCGAAGATCGAGCGCGTCGAGGCGATTCCGGCGCTGGATGAGATTTTACGTGCGTCCGACGGCATCATGGTCGCGCGCGGCGACCTCTCCATCGAAGTCGGCAACGCGGCTGTGCCGGCGCTGCAAAAACGCATGATTCGCAGGGCGCGCGAACTCGACAAGGTTGTCATCACCGCGACCCAGATGATGGAGTCGATGATCGTGAATCCGGTGCCGACGCGCGCCGAAGTCAGCGACGTGGCAAACGCCGTGCTCGACGGCACCGACGCCGTGATGCTCAGCGCCGAGACCGCGACCGGCAAGTACCCGGTTGAAACCATCCAGCAGATGGACGCGATCTCACTCGAAGCCGAACGCGCCGATGACGCGACGATCGAAACCGATTTCACCAACAAGCGCTTCGGCCGAATCGACCAGTCGATCGCGATGGGCGCCCTCTTCACGGCGCATCACCTGGGTTGCAAGGCGATTCTCGCGCTCACCGAATCGGGTTCGACGGCGCTGTGGATGAGCCGGCACAACATCAAGGTGCCGATCTTCGGTATCACCTCGCAGCCCGTGTCGCAGCGCAAGATGATGCTCTATCGCAATGTGCGGCCGCTGCTGATGCCGGCTTTTCGCGATCGCGATCAAGCCCTGGCGAGTGCCGAAGCACTGCTGGTCGAAAAGGGTGTGCTCAAACCCGGTGACACCTACGCCATTACCTGCGGCGAGCCGATGGGGCACCCGGGTGGCACGAACATGCTCAAGGTGTGCCGCGTTGCCTGAGGTGCACCAATGAACTCGGCCCTCAGCCACGCCGATATTCAGGCGGCGGCGCGCCGCCTGAGCGGCAACGTGCTCGAAACGCCCTGCCTGCTGTCACGCACGCTGGGTGCGATGGCGGGCTGCGAAGTCTTCCTCAAGTTCGAGAACCAGCAGTTCACTGCGTCGTTCAAGGAACGCGGCGCCTTCAACCGAATTGCGATGCTGAGCGACGCCGAGCGCGGCCACGGTGTGCTCACCGTGTCGGCGGGCAACCACGCCCAAGCCGTCGCGTACCACACGCAGCGGCTGGGCATTCCCACGACGGTGGTGATGCCACGCTTTGCAGCCGCTGTGAAGGTGGACAACACCCGGCGCTTCGGTGCCGAGGTGGTGCTCGAAGGCGAAACCTTCGACGACGCGCGTCGCCATGGATTGCAGCTCGCCGCCGAGCGCGGCCTGACAGTCGTGCACCCCTTCGACGACCTGGCTGTCGCCGCGGGCCAGGGCACGGTCGCGCTCGAGATGTTGGCGCAGCAGCCCGGCATCGACACCTTGCTCGTGCCGGTCGGCGGCGGCGGCTTGATCGGCGGCATGGCGGTCGCGGCACGCTCCCATTCCTCACACGTCGATGTCATCGGCGTCCAGACCGAGCGTTTTCCCACTGTGTGGAACGCTGTGCACCGCGGCGATCGCGAATGCGGCCAGGCGACGATTGCCGACGGCATTGCCGTCAAACACCCCGGTGCGTTGACGCTGCCGATCATCCGCAGCCTTGTCGACGACATGCTGCTCGTGGGTGAAGACGACATTGAACAGGCCATCGTGCTGCTCATCGAGATCGAAAAGACGGTGGTCGAGGGCGCAGGCGCGGTGGGCCTGGCGGCGCTGTTGCGGCATCGAGAGCGCTTTGCCGGGCGCCGCGTGGGCATCGTGCTGTCGGGCGGCAATATCGAACCCCTCGTGCTGGCCGAAATCATTCAACGCGGCATGGTGCGCTCGGCGCGGCTGGCGCGGCTGCGCGTCGACGTTCGCGATGTGCCCGGCGCCCTGGCCGAGGTCACAAGCGCGCTGGGCAAGCTCGGTGCGAACATCGACGAGGTGCGCCACCAGCGCGCGTTCAGTACGCTCTCGGTGGAGCGGGTGCAGATCGAATTCGTGGTCCAGACGCGTGGCACCGAGCACCTGGAGCGCATCATTGGCGCGATGTCGGCGCAGGGCTTCGCGATTTCAAGGGTGACTTGAGACGCACCGAGGTCGGGCGCTCGATGGCTACAATTCCAGTCACTTGCGAAGGACCGCCATGCCTATCGTCTCAATGCGCCAACTCCTGGACCATGCCGCCGAAAACGGCTACGGCATCCCCGCGTTCAACGTCAACAATCTCGAGCAGGTGCAGGCCGTGATGACGGCGGCGTCGGAGGTCGGCGCGCCGGTGATCCTGCAGGCCAGCGCCGGGGCACGCAAATACGCGGGCGAACACTTCATCAAACACCTGATCCAGGCCGCGGTCGAGAGCTGGCCGCAAGTGCCGCTCGTCATGCACCAGGACCATGGCCAGAGCCCGGAGGTGTGTGCCGGTGCCATCGACCTGGGTTTCAGCTCGGTGATGATGGACGGCTCGCTGCAGGCCGACGGCAAGTCGATCGCGAGCTACGAGTACAACCTCGACGTCACGCGCAAGGTCGTCGACATGGCGCATAAGCTGGGCGTCACCGTCGAAGGCGAACTCGGTTGCCTGGGCTCGCTGGAAACGATGCGCGGCGACAAGGAAGACGGCCACGGCACGGAAGCGACGATGACGATGGACCAGTTGCTCACCGACCCCGAACAGGCCGCCGACTTCGTCAAGAAGACCCAGCTCGACGCGCTCGCGATTGCGATCGGCACCAGCCACGGTGCCTACAAGTTCAGCCGCAAGCCCACCGGCGACATTCTGGCGATCGGGCGCATCAAGGAGATCCATCGCCGCATTCCGAACACGCATCTCGTGATGCACGGCAGCTCGAGCGTGCCGCAGGAGCTGCTCGAGGAAATCCGCGAGTATGGCGGCAAGATGAAAGAGACCTACGGCGTGCCGGTCGAAGAGATCCAGGAGGCGATCAAACACGGCGTGCGCAAGATCAACATCGACACCGACGTGCGTTTGGCGATGACCGGTGCGATCCGCAAGTACATGGCGTTGAACCCCGACAAGTTCGACCCGCGCGATTACCTGAAGCCGGCGCGCGAAGCGGCGAAGCGGATTTGCAGACAGCGCTATCTGCAGTTCGGCTGCGAGGGCCAGGCCGGCAAGATCAAGGCGCAGCCGCTGAGCGCAGTCGCGCAGCGCTACGCGAAGGGCGAGCTGGCGCAACGGGTGGTGTAGCGCATTCGGCAGGAACGAAACCCGGCAGCGGACCGGGGTCTCAACCCGGCGCGCGCCAGGATGGGTTTGTTCTGGCGCGCTCGCGTCGCGGGGCCGGATATCATCAACTTGCTTCAGGTGCCCCCGGTCGTCTCGATCGGGCGTTAAACGGGAAGCAGGTGACCTTGCCCTCACGGGCGAACAGACCTGCGCTGCCCCCGCACCGGTAAGCAGGTGAAAAGTCATCACGAAGCCACTGCGCGGACTCTCCGCGTGGGAAGGCGGTGACCCCCGGCGCTGCATCGAAGCGCCGACCTGCGAGCCCGGATACCGGCCTGCATGCGCCGCCGCCGGTGTGTTCGCACGCCGGCATTCGCCACCGACGCAGCCTGCGGGGACGCTGGCTGCATGGAGTTGATTCGATGCCCGTCATCCGTCACCGGCCTGCCGCGTTTTGCGGCCGGGGCCTGCTTGCACTGTCCTTCTTTTCCTGCAGCTCGCATGCCGCGGAATCGGCGCAGCTGCCCGGGGTCGTGGTCACCGCCACGCGCAGCGCCCAGTCTCTGAGCAACACCCTGTCCGACGTGCGAGTGATCGATGCAGACACGATTCGCGACGCCGGCATGAGCACGCTGACGGAGTTGCTGAGAGTTCATGGCGGGGTCGAGATCACGTCGAACGGCGGGCCGGGCCAGGTCTCGGGGGTGTTCATTCGCGGCGCGAACGCGAACCATGTGGTGCTGTTGATCGACGGAGTGCGCATCAACTCGGCCACTGCCGGATTGAACGCGTGGGAGAACATTCCCTTGGCACAGATCGAGCGCATCGAGATCGTGCGCGGTGCGGCGAGCAGCCTGTACGGCGCCGACGCGATCGGCGGCGTGGTCCAGATCTTCACCCATGCTGGCTCGCGGTCGCAGGCGCGAATCGGTGTCGGCAGTTGGCGCACGCGCGAAGCGTCGGCCGGCTTCGGGCGCGAATTCGGTGCGACCAAGATTGCGGTGCAGGCGGGCTACAGCGAGTCGGACGCTTTTTCGGCGACGAACGAGGGCAATGCGTTTTCATTCAACGCCGACACCGACCCTTACCGCAACAAGAACCTGGCGGCCTCGGTCGAGCACGAGTGGCGCAGCGGCCACAGCGTGGTCGGCCGCGTCTTGCGCAGCGACGGCACCACGTCCTTCGATTGCGGCGCCGGCAACGACGACGTGAACCGGCAGACCCTCGCCACGTATTCTTTGGAAAGCCGCGACCGCTTCAGGACCGAATGGCTCAGCACGCTGCGAATCGCGCGCGGAACCGACGACAGTGTTTCGAGCGGCGGCACTTGCGCCGGCCGGTATCGCACTGACCAGGATCAGCTGACCTGGCAAAACGACATCAATGCCCTGGGCGGGCAGCTGGTCGCGGGGTCCGAGTTGCGGCGCGAACAGATCCGCAGCGACACTGCGTACATCCAGGATTCGCGCCGCACCGCCGCGGCATTTGCTGGCTATTCGGCAAGCCTGGACGCGCACCTGATGCAGGCTGCGCTGCGCCTGAATCACGACTCGCAGTTCGGTGCGCACACGACCGGCAATCTGGCCTACGGTTACCGCGTCGCGCCGCCGTGGCGGATTTCGGCTGGCGTGGGCAGCGCATTCAAGGCGCCGAGTTTCAACGACTTGTACTATCCCCTGAGTTTCGGTTTCTCGGGCAACCCGAACCTGAAGCCGGAGCGTTCGCGCATGGCCGAAGTTTCGGCGAACTTCGATGCGGGTTCGACGCAGGGCGGCCTGGTTTTTTTCGACAACCGCACGCGTGACCTGATCGTGATCGACCCGACGTTTTCGACCGTGATCAACGTCGACCAGGCGCGCGTGCGTGGTGCCACCTTGAACGCGGCAGTGGCACAAGCGTCATGGAGCGGGCGCGCCGAGTTCACGCTGCAAGACGCGACCGACCAGCAGACCGGGAATCGATTGGCGCGGCGCGCGCGCCAGCATGGAAGCGCGAGCGTCAGCGTGAGGCCCGGTCCGTGGCGCGCGGGTCTCGAATGGGCCGCCCAAGGCGAACGCTTCGATGTTGCAAGCAACAGCGCCTCCTCGCGCATGGCCGGCTACGCCCTGTTCAACCTGAATGCGGCCTACGCCATCAGCCCAGAACTGAGCGTGCTCGCGCGATTGAACAACGCGGGTGACAGGCATTACGAACTTGCGCAGGGATACAACACGCCCGGGCGCAACGCCTTCGTTGCGCTGGAATACGCGGCGCGCTAGACGCGCGGCCCAAAGCTGTCCGCGCCCATGTCGCACGCAGGAACGACAGTCATGAACCGGCGCTGGCGCGCCTGGACCGTCCTGGCTGTCCTGTCAGTGCTGGCGTTCCTCGCGGCGCTGTGCATCGGCAGCAGCCCGATCTCCGTGCCCGACGTGATGCGCCTGCTGCTGCAACCCGACGCGAGCGCGAACGCCGCGGTACTGCACGGGCTGCGCTTGCCGCGCGCGCTTGCCGCATTCGGCACCGGCGCCTTGTTGGCGCTGGCCGGCGCATTGCTGCAGGTGCTGCTGCGCAATCCGCTGGCCGACCCTTATGTGCTGGGAACCTCCGGCGGCGCCGCGGTGGGCGCACTGCTTGCGATGCTGCTCGGGCTCGGGGTTGTATGGGTGCAATTTGGCGCATTCGGTGGCGGCTGGCTTTCCGTCGTGCTTGTGTTCGCGCTTGCGCAGCGTGACATGTCGCATCACGCACTCACCGGCACGGCGAGCGAGACGGCGCCGCGCCTGTTGCTCACCGGGGTGATGTTCGCTGCACTCTGGTCGGCGCTGATTGCGTTGCTGCTGCTGCTCGCGCCCGAAGCGCGCCTGCGCGGCATGCTGTTCTGGCTCAGCGGCGACCTGAGCGGTGTGGCCTCGCCGCATTGGCCGCTTGCACTGCTCGGCTTGCTGCTGCTCGTGACCCTGCCTCTGGCTCGCGAACTCAACGTGTTGTTGCGTGGCCCGGCGATCGCGTTGACGCTGGGTGTCGACGTGACGCAATTGAGACGCAGGGTGTACCTGCTCGCGTCGCTCGCGACGGCGATCGCGGTCACGACCGCCGGCAGCATCGGCTTCATTGGCCTGGTGGTTCCGCATGCGCTGCGGCTCGTGCTCGGCAATGACCAGCGGATCTTGCTGCCGGCCTGCGCCTTGGGCGGTGGCACTTTATTGTTGCTCGCCGACACGGCTGCGCGCAGCCTGATCGCGCCGCAACAGTTGCCGGTGGGCGTGATCACGGCGCTGTTCGGCGTGCCGACGTTTCTGTTCTTGTTGCTGCACCGCAGGGCCCAGCGATGAATGGCGCGCTGAAGCAGACGCCCCCCTGCGTCCTCGCCACTCGCGCGCTGCTGCTGCGCGCCGGGTCGCGATGCCTGATCGAGGGCCTGTCGATGAAGATTCATCGCGGAGAACTGTGGTGCGTGATCGGCGCCAATGGCAGCGGCAAAACGAGCTTGCTGCACGCAGTCGCCGGCCTGCGCCAGCCGCAGGGGGGCGACGTGGCGCTGCAGGGCAGGCCGCTGCCCGACTGGCCGCTGGCCCAGGCAGCGCGCGTGCGCGGCCTGTTGCCGCAGACCTTGCATGACGCCTTTAGCGCCAGTGCGCTCGATGTGGTGATGCTGGGCCGGCATCCGCACCTGGAGCGCTGGGGCTGGGAAAGCGATGCGGATCGGGCCCTCGCGCTGCAGGCGCTGCGTGACGTCGATCTCGAGGACTTCGCTCAGCGCGACGTGCTCACGCTGTCGGGCGGCGAGCGCCAGCGGGTGGGCATCGCTGCACTGCTTGCACAAGACCCGCTGTTGCTGCTGCTCGACGAGCCAACTGCCCATCTCGACTTGCGCCATCAAATCGGTGTGCTCGACCACCTTGCCGGCATGGTGCGGCAAAGCGGCAAGGCGGTGATGCTGACGATCCACGACCTGAACCTGGCGCATCGTTTTGCGACCCATGTGCTGTTGCTCGGCGGCGCTGCGACACCCCCGTTCGGCCCGGTGGCAGAAGTGATGACGGCAGCATCCTTGAGCCTGGCTTTCGGTCATGCCGTGAGCTGCGTGAAGCTCGGCGAACGGACCCTGTTCGTTCCGGCATGAGCCGCCGACCCGCGACGCGAGTCTGAGGCGAGGCATCAATGTCGCGCAACCCAAGTCCTATCGATTGCTGCCTGCGCGTGGCGGTGGCCGCTGGCATCGCGTTCGCGCTGCTTGGTGCCGCGTCGCTGGCCGCGTCGGCGGCGCAGGCGGGCAGTGTCCAGGTTCACGACGATTCCGGCACAGCGATCGCACTCGTCGCTCCCGCAAGACGCGTCGTCAGCCTCGCCCCGCACCTGACCGAACAGTTGTTTGCCGTGGGCGCGGGCGCTCAGGTCATCGGCGTCGTGGCGTACAGCGACCACCCTGAAGCGGCGCGCCGCCTGCCACAGGTGGGCGACAGTGCGCAGCTCGACCTGGAGCGCATCGTCGGCTTGCGACCCGATCTCGTGATTGCCTGGCGCAGCGGCAATTCGGCGCAGCAACTGCAGCGCCTGGCGGCGCTTGGCATTCCGATCTACCGCAGCGAGTCGCGCGAGTTGGCCGATATTTCGAGCACGCTGCGTCGGCTCGGCCGGCTCACGGGTCACGACGCAGACGCTGAAGACCAGGCGCAGCGTTTCGATGCGGCTGTGGCAGACCTGCGCCAGCGCTATGCACGGCGCAGCGAGATGCGCGTGTTCTACCAAATCTGGCGCCAGCCGCTGTTGACGGTGAATGGTGCCCACATGATCAGCCAGGCGCTTGCGCTTTGCGGTGCGCGCAACATCTTCGCCGACTTGAGCCCTTTGACGCCCGCGGTCGGCGAAGAGGCGGTGCTCGCCGCCGACCCCGACGCCATCGTCACCGGCATGCTGCCGGACAACGCCACCGATGACCTCGACCTCTGGCGCCAGCGCGAAGGATTGCGCGCATCGGCCTTGGGCAACCTGATCCAGGTCGACCCCGACACGCTGCATCGCCAGTCGCATCGCATCGTTGCGGGGGTGGCGGAGCTGTGCGCCAAGCTCGACGCGGCGCGCGAGCGCAGCCGCGCCGTTCCTGCGATCAAACCTCGAGGTTGATCTCGTCCAGCTTGTGGTTCTGCCCGCCGCGGCACGCAATCTTCAGCGCGCCGATTCGGTTCCCCAACGCGGCGCAACGCTCCAGCGGCCAGCCTCGCTCCAGGCCGTAGAGCAGGGCAGCGCGAAACGCGTCACCACAGCCCGTGGGGTCGAGCACCTCGCGCGCTGCCACGCCGGCAAGTGCGCTGCGCGCGCCCTGCCGCCAGACCTCGCAACCCTGGGCGCCAAGCGTGACGACGATGCCCAGCAACCCGGTGCGCGACAGCGATTCCAGCGTCTGTCCGGTGCGTTCGCACAGCATGCGTGCTTCGTAGTCGTTCACCGCAACCCAGCTCGCCTGATTCACGAAGGCGCGCAACTCGGCGCCATCGAATAGCGGCAGTTGCTGGCCCGGATCGAAGATGAACGGCACTCTTGCCGCTGCCAGTTGCGCGGCGTGCAGCAGCATCGCATCGCGCCCGTCGGGCGAAATGATGGCGAGTTTGATGTCGCTTCGTATCGGCACCGCGATTTCATGCGCCGACTGCATCGCCCCGGGGTGGAATGCGGTGATCTGGTTGTTGTCTTGGTCGGTGATGATGATCGCCTGCGCGGTGTAGCTGTCGGCGACGCTGTGCACGAATTCGGTGCTCGCGCCCCACGAGCGCAAGCGTTCGAGATAGCCCTGGCCATCCTGGCCGATTGCCGCCATCACCAATGGCTCGCCACCCAAGGCCGCGAGTGTGTAGGCGATGTTGCCGGCGCAGCCACCGAACTCGCGGCGCAACGTCGGCACGAGGAACGACACATTGAGGATGTGAACTTGCTCGGGCAGGATCTGCTGCGCAAAGTGTCCGGGGAAGGTGGTGATGGTGTCGAACGCGAGGGAACCGCAAATCAATGCCGCCATGAAGGCTCCGAAAGTGAGGGTAGAGCAAACCCCAGGGCGCTGTGCCGCGGGCGTGTCAGGGGTAGAAGACTTCGACCGTGTAGCCGGTGACGAGCGGTGTTCCGGCGGCGAGCAGAAGCTGCATCGGCGTCTCGCTCGCGGGCTCGAGCACCGGGTCGGAAATCCGAAACTCCATTGGCGAAAGTGCTTTGCGCACAAGCAGGCTGCCGCTCGCATCGGTCAGGCTCAGCTCGACCCAGGGCATGGCCAACGCGAGCGCGCTGCGGTTGCGCAACACGAGCGAGAGCCGAAACTGGTCGGCGCCGGCGATGCGCGCGAAACCCGTGCTTTCGACCGCGATGTCCTCGATGCGCCGAGGTACTTCGATCGTACACGACGCGAGTTGGCACCACTGAACCAGCAGCGGCCGCGTGGCCCGCCAGCTCGCCGCGATCTCGTCGCGCCAGTGGTGCGCAATTTGCAGCGCCAGCGCGACGAGCAGGCCCAGGGCGACGCTTGAAAACACCCCACCGACCCACTGCCGATGCCCGCGTGTGGCGCGCTCGCCGTGGCGCAGGAATTCGGGCGTCTCCGATGATTCGTACCGCGGCTGTGCACTGTCGGCCAGCCCCATGCCAGAGTCGCGCGGCCGGGCCCCGTTGTCACGCATCAGGTCGGAGTCGTGGCGCGCCGCTTTGAACGCGGTCGATTTGATCGCCGTGAAGCGGCTGCTCGCGCGGCCGCCCGTGGTTCCCTGGCGCTCGGGGAACAATTCGCTGCCGAGCCGGTTCACGAGCGCCGGGTCGTGGCGCTCGGTGCCAGAGTCAAGGCCCTGCATGCCTGAAGTCCCGCGGGCGGCGCCGGGTGGGTTGGGCACATGCACTCTTTCCTTGCCGGTCAAGGGCTGCAGCCGGCCTGGAAGCGAACCGGGTGCGGTCTCGGGATCCAGGTCGAACAGGCCTTCGACCGCATTGAAAACCACCCTGCACCGCCCGCAGCGCACCCAGCCTTCCGATACTTTGAGTTGGTCCTGGACCACGCGAAAGACGGTGCCGCAGGAGGTGCAGGAGGTGGCGGTACTCATGCGCAGATCATGCCACGCGCCCCGACGCCGGGCGCCGCGCGGTCATCAGTATCCAGCCGTCTTCGGTGTCGCTCACTTCGAGCGCGAGCCAAGAGGCGTAGGCGGTCGCGAGTTCGCTCGCCTGACGCTCCAGGATGCCGGCCAGAACCAGCGCGCCACCGGGCGCAACATGCGTGCAAAGCAGCGGCGCCAGCAGCTTGAGCGGCGTGGCCAGGATGTTGGCCAGCACCAGCGCGTATTCGCCCCGCGCCGCTTCCGGGCCGCCCGCGCGCAGCGCGACGCCATTGGCGCGTGCATTCGTCTGCGCAGTGCGCACGGCAATGGGGTCGATATCGACAGCGTCGATCGCCGCCGCGCCATGCAGCGCGGCAGCGATGGCGAGAACGCCTGAGCCGCAGCCGTAGTCGAGCACGCGCTGCCACGGCGGATCGGTCGCGGCATGGCGCGCGATCCAGCGCAAGCACATGCGTGTCGTGGCGTGCGTGCCGGTGCCAAACGCCTGGCCGGGGTCGAGCCGAATCACGCGCCGTGCGCCGGGCGGCGGTTCATGCCAGGTCGGCACGATCCAAAAGCCGGCGGCAATTTCGCTCGGCGTGAACTGTTCCTGGGTGAGCCGCACCCAGTCGCGGTCGGCGAGCTCGGTGAGCCCCTGCAGCGCGAGGTCTCGGGCCCAATCTTGAGCGAGCAGCCAAGCGAGCGCATGCGTTGCATCGTCTTCGGTCTGGAACAGCGCTTTCAGCGCGCAGCGGTTCCAGCCGAAAGTGCCGCTGTCGACGATGTCACGGCCAGGCAGGTCGGGCTCGCCGAACAGCGCCTGCTCAGCGTCGCTGCCGGCGTCGGCGTCTTGCACCGACACCGACAGCGCGCCGAGCCGATCGATGAGCGTGTCCGAAACCTGCTCGACCCAGCCCTGCGGCGCCAGCAGCGAAACCTCGAACATGGCCCGCCGCTCTCAGCCTAGAAACCGCAGTCGGACGCGCCCGAGTGGGCCGCGCTGCGGTGCGCTGGCAAGGCGCGACGACGCGGCGGGCTCATGCCCGCGAGGAGGAGCAATCCGGCCAGCGTGCCGCAGCGCGGCTCAATCGGGTGCGTAGCGCTCTCACCCAAATGCTGCGGGTGGTCGTGGCAAGAGACCTCAGTACTCATGCGGTGTAGCCAGCGCAGAGGAGCGGTCCACTGCGGTTTCTAGGATCAATGCTTGCGCTGGCCCATCCAGCCTTCCAGGTAGTGGATGCTGGTGCCGCCCTCGATGAATTTCGCATCGACCATCAGTTCGCGGTGCAGCGGAATGTTCGTCAGAATGCCTTCGACCACAGTCTCCGACAGCGCGATGCGCATGCGCGCCAACGCCTGGTTGCGGTTATCGCCGTGCACGATGATCTTGCCGATCATCGAGTCATAGTGCGGTGGCACGAAGTAATTGGTGTAGGCGTGGGAATCGACGCGAACGCCAGGTCCGCCTGGCGCATGCCACATCGTGATCCTGCCCGGAGACGGCGTGAACTTGTACGGGTCTTCAGCATTGATGCGGCATTCGATGGCGTGACCGCGCACCTGGATGTTGCGCTGCGTGAACGGCAGTTTTTCGCCGGCGGCGATGCGAATCTGCATCTGCACGATATCGATGCCTGTCACCAGTTCCGTGACCGGGTGTTCCACCTGGACCCGCGTGTTCATCTCGATGAAGTAGAACTCACCGCCCTCAAACAGAAACTCGAACGTACCCGCGCCGCGGTAGCCGATACGTTTGCACGCCGCGGTGCAGCGCTCGCCGACTTTTTCAATCAGACGCCGCGCAATGCCGGGGGCCGGCGCCTCCTCGATGATCTTTTGGTGGCGCCGCTGCATCGAGCAGTCGCGCTCGCCCAACCAGACGGCGTTCTTGTGCTCATCGGCAAGCACCTGGATTTCAATGTGGCGCGGGTTCTCGAGGAACTTCTCCATGTAGACCGATGGGTTGCCGAACGCGGCGCCGGCTTCAGCGCGTGTCGTCTGCACCGCATGGATGAGCGCGGCTTCGGTGTGCACGACACGCATGCCGCGCCCGCCGCCGCCGCCCGCGGCCTTGATGATGACGGGGTAGCCGATGGCGCGCGCCTGGCGGATCGATTCCTTGGGATCGTCGGGCAGCGCGTCTTCCGAGCCCGGCACGCACGGAACGCCAGCCTTGATCATGGCCTGCTTTGCCGCGACCTTGTCGCCCATCGTGCGGATTGCTTCGGGCGTGGGACCGATGAAGACGAAGCCGCTGCGCTCGACGCGCTCGGCGAAGTTGGCGTTTTCGGACAGGAATCCGTAACCGGGGTGAATCGCCTCGGCATCGGTCACTTCCGCGGTCGAGATGATCGCCGGCATGTTCAGATAGCTCAGCGCCGACGCCGCCGGGCCGATGCACACGGCTTCGTCAGCGAGTTTGACGTACTTGGCCTCGCGGTCGGCCTCGGAGTAGACGACGACCGATTTGATGCCCATTTCGCGGCAGGCGCGCTGAATTCGCAGGGCGATCTCGCCTCGGTTGGCGATTAATATCTTTTTGAACATGGTGCCTCGGCTCAATCGCCCTTGCGGGCTGCGCCCGCTGGGCAATTTGGCTGCGCCGCAACGCCTGCGGCGTTGTCGCCTCGGTTGGCGATCAGTATCTTCTTGAACATTGGTGCCTCGGCTCAATCGCCCTGTTGGGCTGCGCCCGCGGCGATTTGGCGAGCGCTGCAAGTGCGCGAGGGCATGTGAGCGTTCCCCCGCGCTTGCGCGCGAACGCGCCGATTCGCGATGATCTTCTTCTCCAGCATGGCGCCCTATTCGATAATGAACAGGGGCTGGCCGAATTCGACCGCTTGGCCGTTTTCGCACAAGATGCTCTTGATCGTGCCGGCCTTGTCGGCTTCGATTTCGTTCATGATCTTCATCGCCTCGATGATGCAGATCGGCTCGCCATCCTTGACCACCGCGCCGACTTCGACGATTGGTTTCCCGCCCGGGCTCGCCGAACGGTAGAAGGTTCCGACCATCGGCGACTTCACCGCATGCCCCGGCACGGCAGGGGCCGGCTCGACACTCGGGCTTGAGGTGGCCACCGCCGGCCCCAGGACCGCAGGCGCAGCGGCGACGGCAAGCGGCAGTGTGGCGGCAGGCGATGCTTGCCCGACGCTGGATTTCGCCGGATCGGTCTTCACGATGCGGACCTTGCCCTCCGCTTCGGTAATTTCGAGTTCGGTGATGTTCGATTCCGAGACGAGGTCGATCAGTGTCTTGAGCTTGCGAAGGTCCATGCCATCTCCAACGTTGCGTCCTTGTCGTTTTGTCGTCGCACTTTGGTCAACTCGCGCCCGCGCGGCGCACCTTTGGCGTTTTCGGCGTCGATCCAGCACGCTTTGGTGCTGATCTGAATCCAGCAGCGCAAGGGTGCGACGCCTGGAAAGTCCTCCCCATCGAACCAGTGGCGAACCCGACCTGAAGTTTCGAAGGTGCGAACTCTACGCGCATTGAGCGCAATTGCGAGCCGTTGGTTGGAAAGTTATGCATCTTCGCCGCATCTGACGGCCCCAAGCTGGCCGCTCGGCGGCGACCGCGCCGCGCGGCGATCAAGGCGAGCGGCGAAGCCACGTTTCCCACAGTGCGCCCTAAAGCCCGCGCCTTGCGCCGGCCGCCACAGGGCTTGCACGCCCGACCGCCTTCGCCAACCACTCGTGTGCGAGTAATCGCTCACTCGGTGCGGGCCAGGCCCCCGCGGAGGATGAGGAAGCTTCGGGCAGCCGAGCGTTTGCCGATGCAGCCGAGACACCGCGGCTGCGCGATGCAAGACTCACGCGATCGACTTGACCCAGTTCGTCAGGTCTTCGGGCTTGAGAGCACCAAGTTTTCGGTACTGCAATCGACCGGCGCGGTCGAATACTACGCTGAACGGCAATGCGCCTACAGTGTTGCCCAGTTCGCGCGCCAGCTCCGAACCGGCGAAGCCGAGAATGCCGATCGCGAATTCGAGCTTGCCTCGCTTCACGAAATCGCGCACTGGACCAGCATTGTCGATGGCCAGGCCGATGACGCGCCAGCCCTGCGCAGCGTGATCGCGCTGAAACTGGTCGAGCATCGGCATCTCGGCGATACAGGGCGCGCACCAGGTGGCCCAGAAATTGAGCAGCAACGGCTTGCCGCGCAATTCAGCCATGACCAATTCAGAGCCGACCGGACGTTCGAAGCGCATCGTCCAAAGGTCCACGGCGGGCTGAGCCGCGGACGGCACCCGCGCTGCCTGCGCGCCCGCAGGCTGCGCCGATGTGGTGTTGCGCAGCGCGAATCCAACGCCTGCCGCGGCCGCGGTGATGCCGGCCACGGCACCGCCAATCAACCAGCTGCGGCGTCGAGGTGCCTGCATCATTGCTGACCTTCCAGTTTGCACAGCGCCGCCAGATCGCCGCGTCGGGCGCGGCCTGTTCCGTCCGGCCGCAACGCGCCACGCAGATCGTCGAGGTCATGCACCGCCAGATGCAGCATGACATGGGTCTCGAGTTGCGTGCAGGGGCTGGCAAAACTCAGCACGTCGACGCTGTCTGCGCGCATGCCGGCGGTGCTGCCGACGGAAAAGTCCACGCCCAGGTTGAGCAGTCTGATCTGTGCGGACTTGGGGTCGTCGCAAAACAACTGCAGGTGGATGTCGTTGTGCCGTGTCGCCGTGCCGCGCCACACAGCCCCTTCCAGGTGCGGCCGAAACTCGGCCAGGCGCTGCATCCAGGTCTTTGCGACGCTGCGCAGCGCCGCCAACTCGGCAGGCTGGGTTTCGGCGCAGAACAACGCGAGGTAGGCGCGCACTTCGTCTTCAATTGCCTGATTGCCCGGCAACTCCGCCG
>Ga0315284_10001126_pt1 | contig 37760 bp, 44 predicted proteins | sample YL17G09_16_MG_FD_203696 | JGI IMG/M metagenome (GOLD analysis project Ga0315284, IMG submission 203696) | Sediment microbial communities from Yellowstone Lake, YNP, Wyoming, USA - YL17G09_16 | ecosystem: Environmental > Aquatic > Freshwater > Lake > Sediment | place: USA: Wyoming | collected...
GTCCCGCGTTTCGCACCTGTGGCGAACTCTGCGATCGCGATTGGCTCATTGCTCATGATTGACTCCTGTGGGTTGGCTCGATTCACGGTCTTAGATTCCATCGCCCGCAGTTCCGGTAGTACGGTCGCGTGTGTGACGCTGCCGGTTGTGCGTCTCGTGAATTCACGCATCGCATCTACTCCTCTTGCTTGCGGTGCATAACGATGCCTTGCCCGGCCAATCCACCGACCGTGAACTTAAACAGTGATTTGATATCCATGTGTCGGATCGTGACGATGGGCAATCGCTGAATCAGGAACCAATAGTGGCTCGTGATCAGCTCGCCATCGCTGACCACGACGTGTGAGTGCTTGACGCAGTCTTCCTCGGTGTGGCCAGATCCGTCGCATTCAAGGCATTCGCCTTCGTGGCCACATTCACGGCACTCTCGATGACCCAGTCCAAGGCAACATTCGCATTGGAGAGTCACCCGTCCCGTGTTCTTACAGACGTCGCAATCTGGTATCGGAACGACGTCCTGGAACACGCCAAGGAACCCGTCTAAATTCATCAATGGATCGAAGATCGATTCCATTTTCGGAACGCTCTTGTGCCGTCCATTTGGGGCAGTGTGTTGCCAGTCCGGCTCGTCAGTTCGCACACGCACGGCGATGGCGGAATCGGTTGCGTTACGCCAGCCGTTCTTGACCCACTGTCGATCAATCCCATACCGAACCGACTCACGAGCCGTGAATGGATTTAGCATCTCTTCAATCACCGACACGGCAGTTGTTGGGTTGTCTGTACTCATTGCGTGACTCCTCTATTTACGGCCAAGTGAACTTTACTGTCTCGGGAATGACGATGATGCGAACCGTCTGCGGGTGGCCGTCTGCTCGGGGAATGGACTGCGTCTCGACCAGCGTCATCTCCCGCTTGGCGACGGCGTTGTCGATGACGTCGAGCAGGAACTTTGCGAACGCGTCGGCTTCTGGTTTTTTCATAAGGTTTTCTCATGACTAAAAGGTGTTGACAGCACGGGTTAATTGATACCTTGGCTTTCGGGGCAGCACGTGCGCACCGGAACTGCCTTTCCGATGTGAACATGACGACCAGCCAGAACGTCGGCTGTCGCCTCGCCAGCATTCACCGCCAGTAGCTCACAGCGAGCACAGAGCAGTTTGTCGGCCGGTGGATCGGCGTAGAACTCGGGGTCTCGCCCCAGGTTGCCACACCAGTAGATAACGCTCGTGTTCGTGTCGTCAGCAAACACCCCGTTGCTATGGACGGACTTCGCTCGATGGATCAGCACTCCGCGAGGATTGAATACAAACGGAAGTGACTTTTTCCACTCGACGTGGCGATACTTCAGGCGTTCGTCATTCCTCCATTTGCAGTGCCGCAGCTTTACGAGACTCATGTTGGAATCCTTAAGAGGTTTCTAAAGCACCTGCAAACGTCGCTGCGGCGATCCGGACCGCTTCACGAATCCCATCCGTTCCAATCGCTTGATGTGATCCATCACGGCATTCGGAGACCGCATTCCAAACCGACCTGCGATCTCGCGAACTGTTGGCACGCGGCCTGATTCACTCTTGCGGCGAATGAACAGGTAGACTTCCTGTTGCCGTTCGGTCAATTCACTAATGTCCCTCATTGCGTGACTCCTGAATTTGCGGGATACATAGAATCAGTTCGGCGAGTCGCACTGCGGCCTTCGTGGAAGCCATTGCAGCGAAAGCCGGGTCGTCTGTTGAATGCAATAACCGCACGGCCTTTGCTGTGATTAAGATTGATTTGTGATCGTCTTTTGGAATAATTCCAATCCGATCTCCGGCCTTGCATACCAGCCCCACGGGCACCTGGAATCGCTTACCGTTCACCTCGAACATCAGTACGGGCTTGCCGCCGTAGGTCGGCACTACTTCGATGATCTCGTAAGTGTCAGGCATCTAAAACAACCTCTTCTGCGCCATCTTCTCATCAGCGATCTTCAGATTAGATTGAGCCACATCGAAATACCCTTCCTTCAATTCGATCCCCACGAATCGACGTCCCTCGATCACGGACCCGTAGCCCTCGCTGCCGATGCCCGCGAACGGCGACAGGATCACGTCGTCGGGATTCGACCAGATCGACACGGCCCGGCGAATCAGGTCCAACTGCAACGGGCAGATATGCTTTTCGTCCTGGTCCGATCTCGCGATCTTGAAATTCAACACGTCCGTCTGGTCGATGTCCCACCACACTGGTTCCGCGTAGCGTCGCCAGATGTCAATCGACAGATCCGTCGCATTCCCCTTGCGAGCGAACGGCGACGGATGCAGGTTGTTTTCACGGGGCGATACGTCGCCGATGTACGGCTCAATGAAGCCTTGTCGCAAGAGTTGCCCTTCGGGGAATTCAAACGTGGGGGCCGTTCGCTCCTCTCCGCAGACCGGCTTGTCGCTCATCAGCGTCCCCAGCGGCGGCTTGCGAAACACGAGCAAGTAGTCAGCCATGCCCTGCCGAAGCTGCGAGCGGTCGCGTGTCGCCGTTTTGTGCAACAGGCCGTTGTTATTGGTCCGCTCGCGTTCCGTCACGGGACATTTCCAGATCGTCACCCGTGAATGGAACGACCAGCCGCAATCGTCCTCTGGTGGAAAGTCCTGCAGGTCTAATTTCAATTTGCTGTAGCTGTCCTGCAGTCTCGCCGCCCTGCTTCCATCGCCGGCCTTCATGGCCTTGTATATTCGCCTTTCGATTCGGCGTAGTGCGGTGTCGATTTCGGCAGCTTCCGTACCGCAGTACGCTTCGACAATTCGACCCGGAAAGTCGATCAATCCTGCCGTGTCGTCACGGTTCGCATACTTGGGCAAGTCCTTGCAGTGAACCACCGCCAGTCGCCCAGGCACAGTGACTCGGTTCATTTCCTTGATCAAAAATTTATAGTGCTCGAAAAATTCATCGAGCGTCTGGCAATTCCCCATGTCCGCTTCGGAATCGGAATAGATGTAGAGATTCGCGAACGGCGGCGAGTGAATCGACATATCAATCGACGAATCAGGAATCGTCTGGATCACCTCGCAGCAGTCGCCGCGGTACATCGCCCAGGATGGACCATAAGCCGAGTCGGCCGCGATGATGCCAGAGACTGGCTCGGTGATGTCGCCTGCGTCGAGATCGTCAATATCGAGGTCAAGATCGTCCAGATCGAAGTCGATCTTGCCCAGGTCAATGTCGTCAGGTTCGAATTCCACTGCTTGTTCCATTACTTGCTCCTCAGCCATAAAGGTGCCTGAACCGCCGTCACCGGCACGTATTTTTCCAACACGGGACGTTGATAAATCTGCTGCTGCGTGAACTCCGCCATCCTCGCCGCCATTGATGATTGCATCTCGCGATGAGCCCGCTCTTTCTCCCGCAGCGTCGTCACCACAGAGTGTTCGTTTTCCGACATGATCAAGTGACAGTTCACGACGTCCGACACCTGGCCGTACCGCAGGAATCGACGGATCAATTGATACCAGTCCTCATACGAAAACGATGCGAAGCACGCCGTGTTGTGGCAGTGTTGCCAGTTCAGCCCGTACCCGCCGATCGATGGTTTTGTAAGGATCGATCGCGCGGATCCTTCCGTGAATGACCGCAATCGCGATTCCTTCACGGCCGCCGAATGACTCCCTCGCACTTCCACGATTCCGCCCAGCGAGTCCAGGCCGTCCCCCTTTACGCCCAGGCACTTCAATAATTGATTGGCCTCGTAGTCGGTGTGGCACCACAGGCCCCACGGCTCGGGACTGTAGACCGCGAGATCGGCCATCTTCTGACAGCGAGGCGTCAAGCTGGCCCGCTTCTCTTTATGCACGCCCGTCGCGCTGACCTTGTCGCCGCGATTGAACAACTGACCCGACTGCTTTTCGGGCGTCTCGATGATGTGCTCGTGAATGACCAGTTCGGGCAATTGATAGTCGTCGCTGGCGAACTGCTGGCCCAGGTCCGATGGCTTCGTGATGCACACGGACCACGATGCCATCCACCGCCAGAACTCTTCCTCGCCGTGTTTCTTCAAGCGATAGTTGCCGCACTTCATCGAGTCGTTAATGAACCATCGGGCGATCATCTCGTTGGACGGCATGATGCCCAGGAACTCCGCGTGGTTGCCGAGTTCCAAGTAGTCATTCGGGGCAGGTGTCGCCGTGCAGCACAGTCGGAATGGAGTCTGCCGGAACGTCGTGATCAACTGCTGCTTGATCTTGCCCGTGAAGTTTTTCAAGATCGACGATTCGTCTAGCACGACCCCGCCGAAGATCGAACAGTCAAACAGATGCAGCTTCTCGTAATTCGTGATGCAGATCGCGGCGTCGTCCGCGATGTCAGACATCGACTCGACCACTTCAACCGGGCAGTTGATCTCAAATCGTTCCGCTTCCCGCTTCGTCTGCCACGCGACGGCGATCGGGCACAGGATCAGGACCGGCTTGCCCGTGAAGCGGTGGACGGCTTCCGCCCAGGCGAGCTGCATCAGCGTCTTGCCGAGTCCGCAGTCCGCGAAGATCGCCGCCCGACCCAACAGCAAGGCCCATTGATCAATAGCGGCCTGCCAGTCCCATAGGCTGGCGTTCAGATCGAGGACGTCGATCTTGAACCCGACCGGCTGGACCTGCCGACGCTTCGACGCAAGGAAGCTGTGATAGGTTTCCATCGTGCTCATCTCGCACCTTCCTTAATTTCCTGCAGCTCGTGCTGATGAATCCGCCAGAACATTTCCAAAAACTTATAGGTCCACACCTCTGCCTCCCGACGCGGGCAATTAACCCAATGCACTTTCGGATATCGAATCATCCACGCTATTTTTGTTCCGTACATTGCCGCGTAGGTCGTCTGTGTAAACGATTCTGGAAACTTCAAATCTTCGTCAGTGGACTCAATAACAATTGCGGCCACCCGCATTTCGTTTAGTCGCTCAACTTCCCTCTTGAATCGATCATGATCCGATCCAATTGAAGCGTAAGCATCCTTGAGTGATTTACGCTCAATGCTGACCAGATCTTCCAGTCCTTCGATTGAATAGTCCCCTGATTTAAGCCCCTTATGCACCAGCGGGACGATAATGTCGACTGGCTTATCTTTCTTGGTTTTCCCAGGCCTCGTTAACCCAGTGAAGTGCCAGGGGGCTTGTTCGCGTGTATCGACAACAATCTTGAATTCCGAAACGACAGGAGCGTCAGTTGGGAATTCGAGGTCAATGTCCGAGAAGTCGAGTTCGTCTTGATCGTTCATTAGTCGTGAATCCATTTGGCGATCGCGTCTCGCATGTTGCCCAGGGCGTCGTTCTGCCGGTCCGTCACGTGCTCGCGTTTTTCAATCGTTTCGGCAATCGATCCGACCCGCTCGGACACGGAATCGGAAAAGTCGCTATTAACTTCATCACACATCTCTTGAATGGTTTCGACCTCATCTAACGCGTCTTCCCAGCCGCAGTCGTCGCACATCACACCACTCCCATTAACAATTCCTCGAACACGTCATCAGTCCACGCGGACTGATATCGCCGGTTGACTTCATCCACCTTTTCACGGATCAACTCCGCTAGAAAAGTTTTCCTCTTGAGCCCGTCACGCTGGCACATCGCTTGAGCCGTCGCCTCAGTGCCGATCAGCAATCCCATGACCTTCGCCCGCGAGATCGCCGTGTACAGCCAGTTCCGACTGCACACCATTTCCGCGGCCTTCGAGTCATCCAGCATGACGATGACCACGGGCCACTCGCTGCCTTGCGATTTATGAACAGAGATCGCGTAACCCAGATCCCAATTGCAGCCCGTGCCGGTCGACTCTTCGTCCGCGTCGCCGTTCGGATCACGGGCCTCATCGTCATCGTCTGCCGACTTGCTGGATCGCAGCACGATCACTTCCCGGTCGGGATTTTGCAGCCGCACGATGAACCGCGAGACGTCACACGAGAGCACTTCCCCTTGCTCCCCGTTGGCGACGTAGACCTCGCCCTTGTGATTCACGGCCACGCCCGGCCGGGGCAACGCCAGCGATTTATAGCCGCCATTTTTCAAGCAGATGACCTTATCACCGACTCGGAACGGATTGCCCGAAACGCTCTTACCGTGAGGGTTCAGTTGATCCTGGAGCTTCCGATTCAACGCCTTGCGATTCAGCGGCGACGTCTTTTTATTCACCGCACAGACGACCTGCACATCCCACACCGGATCGTATTTGTCACCCTTCGTAAATCGATCGATCGTTGACTGCAACGTCTCGATTTGATCCTCGGGCGTCTTGCGGGGAATCAGGTCCAGGTTCTCCCCCGCTTCAAGGTCCAGCTTCGGGCTGGCCGTGAAGCGTCGATAGTCCCGCATCTCGCCGCACGTCTGGACAATGCGTCCGCTGTTGCGCCGGATCTCCGTGAGGTTCCCCATTGGCACGCCAGCCGCGATCATGTCCCGCAGCGGAGCACCATGATCAACGGGCGACAGTTGATTGATGTCGCCGACGAAGATCACATGACAGCCACGTCCACGAGCGGCCAACAAGCTGCCCAGGATGGGCACATCTTTCATGGACGACTCATCCGCGAAGATGAACTTATGCGGCAGCGGCTTGGTTTCGTTATGCTCGAATGACCAGCCATCTTCCGCCGATTGAATTTTCAGCAGCGAATGCGTCGTCGTCGCCCGCAGGGGAATGCCCGCCTTTTCCAGAGCCTCGCTCATCCTCACGGCCGCCTTGCCCGTGGGAGCACACGCGGCGATCATGTCGGCCCCGCACGCCGCCATGACATGCTTGATCAATTCGGCCGTCGAATGCGTCTTGCCAGTCCCCGGCGATCCACCCAGCACGCAGATCAGGTCACGCAAGGCAAACGACAGTTGCTCACGTTGATGATCCGAGACGTTCAGCGTGCCGACATTCGGCCACGCCAGCAGCTCGGGCTCCTGCCACACCTCTTCCGCCGCTTCCGCAATCAGTCGGGCCACCCGCTCCTCTTGGTCCGCTTTCTTCGATTCGGCAATCCACTTTTGCCCCATCTCGCCGACGCGGACTCTCAACAAATCCGCACGAATCGCCAATTCAATCGCTCGATCAACGCGGGCGTTGGTCCCCGAAACATTGTCGCGAATCGCCCGCACGGCCTGGCCGTAGGGAAACCAAGTATCCCCTTCGCTGACCTTCGCGATTGCATGCCACGCACACAGGGCCTGCCGTTTCAGTCGCGACGGATCGTGGCCCAGCTCGATATACAGCTTGTCGGTCTTGAGGAACCCGCAGCCGCGATATTTCATGAGCATGTACGGATTGCGTCGGACCAGTTCGGCTGATTCCGATCCGTGATCTTTCAAAATCTGATCGACCAGCTTTCGCGGGAACTGCTTGCCGTGAAGCAGTGTGATCAGTTCCAGTTTCGACTTGCGAATGTACTCGGACTTCGCCAGCAGGACAGACGCCGCGTTGGCGTCCTCCAGGCTGATTCCCTTGATCGTTAACGCAACGTGCTCCGGCTTTGCGATCAACAGATCAATGCACGATTCGCCCAAGGTGTCGAACATCTTCCCGGCCTTGACCGGGCCGAATCCCTTGCATTGCCGCAAGTAATTAACCACAGCGTCGCGTGTCGCAGGCCGGTCAACGACAAATGACTCATAGTGAAATTGTTCACCATAGACCGGATGATTGAACCAGCGGCCGAAGAATCGATATTCCAAGTTATAGACCAGAGCCCCAGTAGCCGACTCGCCCTTGATCCTGATCCGGTCCGTGGATCGCTCCATTCCCGCAGCATCCCGTTCAATCAAAGTCGCCTCAGCGATCACCACGCGAGATTCCAAGTCGTCAGACTCGAACACGCGTTGTTCACGCTGGAAGCGGGCTTTGATTTCACGGGCCGAACGGGACATGATTTAATTTGCCTGACTCGCGACACTCCCGAAGCGGGCCACACAATGCAGCCCGCACAACCCCCATTCCCGCATTCCTACAAATCAATCCCGCCCAACAAATCATCCTCATCCGGCTTCGCTGCGGGCTTATCCGCTGCCTTCTCCTGCGGCTTCTTATCACTCGCTTTCAACTCCGGCATCTTCACGCCCGACTTCAAAATCATCGCTTCGTTACGCGGCCAGCGGATCTTGTTCTCGACTTGCTTGGACGTGAGATTGAACATCCCGCCTTCGATCCTGGCAGACACCTTGCCGTTGTTCGGATTCGTGTTCTCGACCAGTTCGGCAAACATCTGCTTACCCTTCAGGTCGCGTTCGAATTCGATCAGCGGGAATCGGCTTTCGGCCTTGCACTTCTCGACTTCGTCGGCCGTGATCAGTCCCGCCGCCAGAGCCAGCCGCAAGATCTTCCAGGCCGCCGCCGCCGACTTCGTGAAGTACGACCGATGACGCAATCCCTCTTGATTCGGCACGCTCCCCGCGAGCACCTCGAACTCGACAACCATCTCGCCCTTGTTGTTCTTGCCACCCAGCCGCATTCCATCTTCATCGCAGTCGACAATTGCGAGGTGATACCGCCCAGGTGAACTCAGATAAACGGAATCGGACGGATCAAAATCCGATCCCACCGGCACTTCAAATCCCATGATCAATCTCCAAGAAAAAAATACTCAAAACGGAACAAGGCATTCACGCTCGATCGCCTTGAAATCAGCCTCAGTCGACGCGGTTCGCGGGTCCCTGCCGTTCAGTGCTCGCGTGCCCCAGTTGATCACGTAGTCCTCGCCGTGATCATCAATGAGCGGCCACAGCCGGAACGGCCACCCTACTTTTTTGCGTTGAGTTGCGTCTGCAGATTGGCCAGCAGCTTCAGCGCCGCCGTCTCGCTCAAAGTGTCCAGCGTCGTGAACGCCGGATTCTTTTTCCGCAACTGCTCTTCAATCGTCGCCTTGGTCTTGCCCGCCTTGGTCAACAGGACCTCGATCTGCATCAGCGTTGCAGTAGTCGATGAACCGTTAGCAGCAGTGCCAGTTGTTGCACCGGCGGGAGCGGTTGACGTGGTCGCGGCTGTGGTTTCAGCGGGAGTTGATTCCGTGACGGTCGCTGTTGCAGTCGCGGTAGTCTCGGGAGCCGGACTCGTTTGTGCAGCCGCTTCTGTTTTCGCTTCCTGGGCGACGGTGAATTCCGCATCGACAACATCTCCCGTGGCTGGTGATGTGGTGGCAGTCGTACCAGTGGCCGCGGTCGCTTCCCCGCGGAGTTCCTTCCCGCGTTTCTTCACGGCAGCGGCCGTCTCGGCAGTCACAGCAGGAGCAACGCCACGTTCCGCCGCGACGTCCTCATTCTCTTCTGGCGTGTAGTAGCCAGCGACCACTTCCGGGGCGATCATCCGAATCGCATTACTGATCACGCGAGCCCTCAGCATCGAGCCCGGCGTCTTGATCCAGTTCCCTTTTTCCTTCACCAGCCCGGCCCGCTTGGCGTCCTCAATCGTGAACTTGACCTGCGTCACCTGGCCGTCGAACGTGAAGTCACACGACGCTTCCAGGCCATCGTCGCCCGTCTTGATCCACTTATGCTTGCCGCCGATCTGGCGGAACTTGGCGAGCATCGCGTCGGCCCGCATCGACAGCTTGCCGTCCATCAGATGGAACTCACGGTTGATGTCGAAAATGGTCTTGCGCTCGCACAGGCACGCGAGGGCCAGTAACTCCCCTTCCTCTTTCGTTTTCGCTCCGCCCGCTCCCGTGACCCAATAAACTTTACCGAACCGTTCGATGTAAGCCATCGGGTCAATGCGGTCGTAAATCGACATCGCTCCGGACTGATTGTCGGCCACTGATAATGCTGTGCATGTCATGCTCAAATTTCCCTTGTGTGTTAAAGACTGTCTTGAATAAACCGTGACTGTTGACTGTGTGTTAAACGGCCGGACTAATAACTAGCACCAGAACCCACGCCACTTCCGCCGCAACTGCTGAGTGATATAGACGTCACTCTTGACATAGGCCGCGAGCAACTTCGGATCGGTCCGGAACAGCTCCGCGACCTGCGATCCGTCCACGTCGCCCGCGGGAATGTCGAGTCCCATAATGCGGGCGATATCCTTGAGCTTCATCTGTCCGCCAGCAGGCCAGCGGACCTTCATCAGATCGAGCACATCAGTGCCCCAGGGCCGCATATCGAACTTCCGCGATGGCGTGACCCCTAGAATCGCGGACCGGGCAAAGATCACCGGCAAGTCGAAGTGCAGCACGTTGTAGCCGACGACCGTGCTGACATTTTTCACCGAGTCCCAGAACCAATCGAGCAACTCGATCTCCGTGATCGCCCCGCCAACAACGAAGCCGTTAATCACGTCTACCGGTTCGTCAGTGCCAACAATCCGACCACTCCAGCCAATCCCCATCGCGACGATCCGGCAGAACTCCGGAGTCACGCCCATCGTCTTCAGCTTCACGGCCTCGGCGTCGTCAGACGGATTCCGTGCGGCCCGGATATTTTTGACGATGTCCAGCACGCCTTGCCGCGGCTTCTTTTCTTTCCGCTCCCAGGCGTGCAGTGCTTCGAGCCACGTATCGTCCGGGTTGTAGCCGTCAATCTCTTCCTTAATCTGAGCAATCGGCCGCTTCATCCATTCGACCCACGCCTCGCCAGTGACTGGCGGATTCGTGAACGACTTCACGATGACCGGCTCATCCAGGCCGAACAGCGGACGGCGACTCTCGTCCGGAATCGTTTCCAAGTCGAACGTCATCTCGCCGCGAGCGGAAATTCCAGCAGGCGGAAACGTGGGCTGCTCGAATTGTGCCGTGATCGTCGTTGGACACTCGCCAATCGGCACATCGAGATCGACGTCCACGTCGTCCAGTAAATCGACATCGCCCAAGTCAAATTCATCTGTCTCTACTGCCATAGATGTATCGCCTTTCATTAAGCTTGCGGACCATTGTTGACCTTGACCGACCTGCCGACAGGTCATTTCGTAAGCAGCAGCCATGAGCCACTGTCGCTTCATCGGACTCGACGGGAATCGATTCGCGATCTCGTGCATCGCCTTGACTCGGTCGGTTCCACTCACGGCCATCCACTGGCGAATCTCCTCACCGAACAGCTCGATCTGCTGGCTGTATTCAGCGTCGGGAAAATTCTCTTTTAGTTGCATCCAGGCCGCGTGCAGTTGTTCCATTTTTGTTAGCTCCAAAAACCCAGTGCGGATTCGAACCGTCGTCAGCCCGCTTAATGTTTTGTTGTGTGGATTCAATCGAGACAACTGATGTCGAAACAGTTGCCCGCCACTCGGGTCAGTGCTCCATTAGCAACAGGGTTTGCAGTGTGGTGAGTGCGACTTCACGGCAATCGCGGCCGGCGCTATCTTCGGAAAACTCTCTCTGAACACTCTGTTTTCAGTTTCGCCATAACGAACCAGAAACAGTGCTTCTTGGCCTTTCTTTTTACGACGTGATTGACGTGGCCAGCGTCGATTGAAACGGCCACCGCAAGACAACAGTCAGGCGGGTTATTGCTGATCAGCAGGCGGTTGACCCAACCGTGCTCGATCTCTCTGGATGTCGTCGTAAACTTCCTTCCGATGCACGGTGATTTCCCTGGGAGCAGAAATTCCAAGCCTCACTTTGTCGCCCTGGATATCCACGACCATGATTCGGATGTTGTCACCGATGATGATCTCTTCATCGCGTTGCCGACTAAGCACGAGCATTGCAATACTCCCTTCGAATGAATTCCTCGGACATGAAAAATGAAACTGTCAGGACTGCGGGGCGGGCAAGGGTTCAGCAGGCGATTCAGCCACGGCAGCCGCAGCCTTCGCAGCGATCCACAAATCCATGAGATCCAGCATCGGAAGCAACACAGCACGCGTCTTGTCGAATTGCTCTTGCTTCAGTTGCCACTGCTGATCGAATTTCAAGCCTCGCCATTGAGCAAATGATTTCGTTGTGCATCCGATTGACATGTGGCCCGAATTAAGAATGGTCACAGAGAACGGCAGCCCGGCGATGTAGAGATAATCAAACGGCCTGCAGACCTGAGCCATGTCGTAGACCTGAGCCTCGCCGAAGACCTGAGCCTCGCCGAAGACCTGAGCCTCGCCGGAGACCTGAGCCATGTCGTAGACCTGAGCCTCGCCGAAGACCTGAGCCTCGCCGAAGACCTGAGCCTCGCCGAAGACCTGAGCCTCGCCGAAGACCCAAGCCTTGCCGTAGACATGAGCCTCGCCGAAGACCTGAGCCTTGCCGTAGACATGAGCCTTGCCGTAGACATGAGCCTCGCCGTAGACATGAGCCTTGCCGGAGACCTGAGCCTTGCCGTAGACCCGAGCCTCGTCGTAGACATGAGCCTCGCCGTAGACATGAGCCTTGCCGGAGACCTGAGCCTTGCCGTAGACCCGAGCCTCGTCGCAGACCCAAGCCTCGTCGCAGACCCAAGCCTCGCCGTCATGGCTCAAGTTTTTCTCCGCCTCAATCCACCCGCCGATCGCCCCATCCTTCAGTCGCCTGATTTGACGGACCGTTGTCCCGCACGGCGTCAGCTTGGTCTCGCCCGTGAATTCGTATTTCCTGGCAATGGGTTCAGTTGATTCCATCAGACGCACCTTTTCTAGGGACGGATTTTCCACGCGGAGTGGTGTTGAGAATCATCGCCACGCGGCGACGATGTGAGATGTCGTGAGACGAATAAGAGTTAACAAACGGCCATCCGTGGCCGGGGGCGTCGTCCGTGCCCCTACGTGGTTAGCTGGCCTTGCGGGACTTCGGGGCAGTGAGCTTTCGCAACCGCTCAACCTCACTCCACGGGATGCGTCGAATGGTACGGTTCGCGTTCGGATCAGCGGGCGGTAGAGTGATCGATTTGATCGCTCCTGAGTTCAGCCGATCCTGGACAGCCGAGCGACTGATTCCAAATTCCGTTTCGATAAACTTGGGAGTTACCCATTTAGGATTCGCTGCGGTCTTGGTTTTGGTACTGGTCGTCATTGTTATAGTCCCGCGTGCCGTTTGTTTGTTGCGTGTCATTTGCGGCATGTGCAGATTTATAACAGATGCCTGTATGGATTGCAATCGAAAACCACGCTGAAAACGCGGATATTTTCGGTTAGCTTTAAGTGGCAATTCGGCTTGGACTTGTGGCCGAAAATGCGTTAGGTAAAAAACCGATGCTCGTCATTCTGCCTTGACCGCGTCGGTTCGTTCCTTGTCTTTCGAGTTGCGGCCGAATTCGAAGTTTCGGACAGATCCGCCCCTCACAGTGACGCGACAGAGCCAGTGGTTTTTCGTCGTGGCATTCTTCATAACCATCGTGCCCGACCACTGCAGCGGGCCAGATGTTTCGAAGTAATCCACAACGCCGTCTGGTTGCTTCAGGCGTTCCAAGAGTTGCATCGCGGCGAGCGTCAATTCGTTTTCGGTGTGAATCCCGGGTATGATCCTCGCGCGAACATAGAACGGTTCTCCCGGGAATTGTTTCTTGGCAATAGCGATCTCCGGGAGGTCAACTGCTGGCGTGGCCGCGGGTGGTGCCTCGTTCGGTACGGCCTGGGCTTCATTCTGGGCAGCGTTATCCGGGACATGGAAATCGTGACCACACTGAGGGCAGGCAAAGTCTATCATGACGAACGTCTCCGGGTGAGAGAATGATGATCGTTCATTCTCCAGCGGGACGGACGGGAGTCAATCGCTGCGGGTTATTTCCGCTTACCGGCTTTCCCCGAGCGGGGCTTCTCTACCGGGGTCGCGGATCGCCGAGCGTTGTCCCCGTAGATCTGAGCAATCATCGCGGCTTGTTTGTCGGCTTCCGCCTGCTTGCGTGGCTTCGACCCGCCGCGTGGTCGTGGAGCGAACGACGTCCCCAGTTCGTGATTCAACCCGCTGATCACCAGCTCGCTGCGGTCGCGACCGCTCGCGGCGATGGCGTCGATTAAGCCGGGGGGGAGCCGGACCGCGAAGAGGTTGCTGGTGGCCATTGAGTTGATTCCCGTTTTGCGTTGTGTGTTGTCTGCGTCACTGAGTTGAATGTTAACATTGAATCGACAGATTGCAATGGTGAATGTGCAACATTCGGAAAGATTTTTGAAGATTGTGGAAAGTGCTGGGTTTCGTGCGGGATTTTGCCCGTGATCAGTGCGTCAGCAACACGTCGAGAGTCAGGCTGCGAGCCATGCGACGGGCGGATTCCAGATCGGCGGGATTGTTGATATCGAGGCTCGATTCCCAACTGATCGGGCTGGCGAAGGCGGGATGTCTCCAGATTCCATTCCGCTGGCTTTCGTTGAATGGCTGGCGGGCGATCGCGAAATTTCCGGTTACAACAGTCGTCGTCGGGAGTTGCTGGCTTTTCGTGTTGCCGTCGCCGCATTGATGCAACGGGCCAACGTAAGCGGAATAGATGTAGGGCAGGGGACTGGCGAGGGCTTTTTCAATTTCGCTGCGATAGGTGAATGGGCTCGTGCATTGGATCAGGAGAATCGTTTCGCCGGGGTGGCAGTCGATCACGTCGGCGAGGATGCCGTCACCTTGGCGGGTGTCCTGAATGTCCTCCAGGCAGCGACCGTGAAGTTCACAACCGTGACGGATTGCCAGCTTGCTTGTTTCGTGGTCCTCAGTCGCGACGACAATCGGCACGCCGGGCAGCATGCGTTGATAGAGTTCGATCGACCAGGCGAGGAGTGACTTGCCGGGGATGATCTCCTGCAGATTCTTATGCGGGATGCGGGTTGACCCGCCACGAGCGGGAATGAGGATTCGCAAATTCATGATTCGAATTGATGCCCCTCATGTCCGAGATTAACGAACGGGCTGAGCGTGCAGACTCGGCAGCCGTAGACCTCTTGCAGTTTGTCGCGAAGCGTGACTGTCTGACCTCGCATCTGGCGGATGAAATCGACGTACCAGTCCGTGCGTTCGGGGGTCGCTTCAGCCGCGTCGTAGCCGGTGTACTGAATCTTTCCATCGAGAGTCCCAGCGTCGGCTCCGCACAGCATGATCAGCTTCGCCCCCATGTACGCGGCCAGGTGAATGGCTGACGTGATCGTCGAGTACGAGACGACCAGTTCATCCGTGCCGATCACTTCCCAATCGACGTTTGTATGACGATTTGGCGGATGGTCGAAGATGTAGTGCTCGATATCGATATCGCGGTTGAGCGGGGCGTAATTCTTGTTGCCGTAGGCGTGGCGACTGACGACGGGGATCGCCCCGGCCGCGGCGGATTCGAGCAGATCGCTGTTGCCGAGTTCCTTCGCGACGGTGTACTTGACCGGGAAACGGCGATAGACCGTGTTACAGCCGATGGCGATCCGGTCACGAAAGAATTCAGGCGGGTGATGGTCCATGCTCGCGCCGCTGCCGAGAACGAACAGATCTTGCCCGGCGTGCTTGTTTTTCAGGGCAGTGATGGAATGATCGTCCGTCATACGGAAGCCTTCGCGGGAAGTGAATGCGAGGCGTAAACCGCCTTCGTTTCGTCGTCGAATTCGGGGGCCAGGATCAGGTCACGGTTGCCCGGCTGGCGAGGGACGCGATCGTACCAGCCCTCGTCGTCGGGGGATTGCATGAAGTGCTGGCCGTGATAGGCTTGCGTGCTGCCGTAGCGGAAACAGTAGGACGGCGGGGCTGAGAGGCACGGGTCCACGATGACCGGCGATTCAGATCGCGTGAGATTATAAATCAACTGCTGGTCGAAGTCGGCTCGGCGAGTCGCGGGCCAGCCGCCGACGCGATTGAATGCCGTTGTTGAGAATGCGAGCGAGGCGTGGAAGCGGCCGGTGGCGTTCTCGGCGACGACGTGACCGGGATAGGTGCTGAGCACGGTTGACGGCTTGCTGTAGTGGGCTCCTGTCGTGAGCATTGCGTTGACGTGGGCGCTGATGTGATGCGGCAAATAGATGTCGTCATCTTCCCACACGACGAAGATTTCGGTTTTCGGCCAGCAACCACGGGCAAGGTTCGCGGCGGCGTTGAACTTTTCCGGTAGCGTCGGGAATCGGAAATCAGAGCTGATGATTTCCCAGCCGCCAGGGTGGGTTCGATTGTCGGTTGATGCGAAGTCGAGGCCGTCGTCCAGGATCATCAACCCGCGACGATCTGCGGGGTAGTCCTGGGCAAGGAAACAGGCGAGGGCATTCGCCAACAACTTGGGACGGTGGAATGTCGGGCATAAGCAAGCGACGAAAGGAAGTTCCATTAGTTACTCCAGAGTTTAGAAATTAAGACACAGATGCCGACGAACACCTTCGAAGCGACAAAACCAACCACTAGCCAAAAGCCGATCGCGTGGGCTTTATGCCACCACAGCAACCGGCGACAAAGTTTGATTTCTTCGGGCGTCATGCGGCCCTCTTCAGATTCTTGTCTTGGATTTCTCTCGCTCGCTTGATGCACAATTTCACTAGCGATTCGAACGGGTTGAGCGGGTTGATTTCCCAGGCGATGCCAGTGAAGAATGAACGAGCGATTGCCGACGCGAGATCCAAGCCCGACCATGTCCCGTCGCGTAGCCAGGCCGTGATCGTTTCGAAGTTCGCCGGGTCTTCGCAGCCGTCGACGCCCCACACGTCCATCTGTGCGGCTCGGCTGTTACAGACACACGTTGGACCGGGATGAATGCCGAGTGATGCGAGGATCTTCTTGAGTTCCGTGCCGGGCCCGTGCGAGACGTTGAAGCCTTCGACGGGAGTCTCGGGCCGGTCATCGAGCACGCACGACAGGACCGTGAGGCCGTACTGATGTTTCGCGTGATCGATCACGGCCCATTGCGGGTTGTGATCGCAGAATTCCGCAATCGCCAGCCGCAAGCCGAGCTGCCCGTCCTCGCCCCGCTCGCCGTATATTTCGGTATCGTGGATCGCGATGAATCGGCGGCACCGTGGAGCGTAGGTCTGCAGCTCGGTCAACAGTTGGTGATAGGTGTGCTTCGTGTCGATGAACAACAAATCATTCTCGGGAATCTCCGCGAGGATGTGGCCCATGTTGTACGGCCGTGGCGTGAACTTGGTCGTGTCGCTGACGAGTGACCCGGCCTTCATCACATGATTATCGACCTCGGTCGTGAAGCTGGCCAACGACTGCGGACGACCCGCGAGGAGGCCGATTGTACTTTCACGGCGGCCGGTCAATTCGACCACGACGCCAGCGGCTTGACTCGCGAGAATTCGGAACGCGGGCATGTGTTCGTTGAGGTCGCGGGGGATTGGAGCGACTTCATCAAACAGAGCTTCGATCGTTGCGAGATGTGGCAACAGTGCCGCGGCGTTCGCGACGGCCATCATTCGCGGACCGGGATCTTCGAGCGTGTTGATCGGATCAGCCACGATGGCGTCCCAGGCGTCGGCCGTGATGTAGTACAGGGTTCGCGGCGGATTCTCGGCGAGGTGTTCCGGCAGTGGCGTCTCGACGAAATGTTTTCGGATAGGATCGAGCGGCAATCCGACTTCGTTGAATTCCAAAACCAGATTGCGGACCTTGTCGAAATTCGTGTTCGGATATTTCGCCCCGCCCTCACGGTAGAAACGGTGATTCCACAGCACGCCGGGAATGCAGAGTGCTCGATGCCCGGCCTTGCGGAATTTCTCGTGGATGTACAACTCCTCGCCGCCAAACGCTCGGGTGTGGGGGTTGAAACCCAGCCACGCTTCACGTCGGCAACTGAAGAATCCCAAGCCTTGGCCGGGGATCTCGAACGCCGGGCCGGGATTGATGCCAGCGGGGGCGAAACCGCGTTGAATGCACTTCGCTTCGTGGCCGTGCCAGTTGACGTCGGGAATCGGCTTGTGGCACGCTTCGCATTCGCCGATCGGGATGTTGCCGAGTTGCAACCGTCGCGGCATGGCGAGCTCGCTGCCCGATTCGAACTTGACTTTTTGCAGATCGAAATACGAGCCGTGCGGGCCGCACTGGCATTGCCACGCCTGAGACCACTGGCCCCACATGCCGCCTCCCCAGTCGTCGCGGAAGTGAGTCGAGAACGAATCGAGCGAATCCATGATCAACGCACCTGATAACAGGTCGGACGTGTCGGGATTCGCGGCGTAGTAGGCCAGCAATCGGGGCAGGGCTTGCGGATCGAGTGCCAGGTGGCAATCCATGACGACCACGTAGCGGCCTTGAGCGTGATCGAAGATCGCGTTGCGGCTGGCCGATGTCCCCTTGATGTTGTCCAGCTCACGGTAGATCGGCTCCCAGGTGTGATCGGATCGCTTTGTATGAGTGAGTACATTGCGAATCGCGTCGGCCGTGCGGGCGTCTTCTGGGCTGTTATTGATCACAAGGAATTGCACCTGGGACATCAGGGCGGCGTTGTTGAGGCGGATGGACTGGATCGTCGCCCACAGGCCCGCGAAGTCCTGATAGTGAGCCATGCCGATTGTGAGGAGCGGTTGTTCCATTGATTGGTGTTCCTTTTGCTTGAGTTATGGTCCGCCGGTCGTGGTGGCTCCGCTGGTGGTGGTTGGGGCGGCGGTCGTCGTGGGTGCTGGCGTTGTTGTCGGGCAGGGCTCCCATGTTCCGTTACAGGGCATGGTGAAGCCGGAGCCTACGGTATTGACTGGGTCGAGTTCTCCGCAGTTCGGGCGGCCGGAGGGGTCGGGGCAGCTTGAACAGGGGAGCGGGCAGGTGTCTGATACGAGCGTCAAGACTCCGGCAGTGAAGACGTGGTAGCCGCATGATCCGGTTGCGGGGTCGCAAGTGGTGGTTGTGGGGGCTCCGGTGGTCGTGGGTGCGGAGGTTGTCGTTGCGGCAGCCGTGGTTGTGGGAGCGGCGGTGGTTGTGGCTTCCCCGGTCGTCGTCGGTGCGGCGGTCGTCGTCGCTCCGCTGGTCGTCGTCGGTGCGGCAGTTGTGGTTGCATCTCCGGTGGTTGTCGGTGCGGCTGTTGTCGTCGGAGCGGCTGTTGTCGTCGGAGCGGCTGTTGTCGTCGGTGCGGCTGTTGTCGTCGGCGGGGCGGTCGTGCTGGTCGTCGTCGTGGTCGTCGTTGCGCAGGGGACGGCGTTGGTGACGCAGTCGGTGTTGATGCTGCCGTTGGTCATGTCTCCGATGGGGGCACAGCAGACGTTGCAGACGGTCGGGCCGAAACTTTCGCAGAGATTGATATCGAGGGTGAAATTTCCGTTTCCGTCGCCGGTCCAGTGGCAGCCGTTGCCGATGCAGGGGGCGGCGGTCGTGGTGGTGGGCGAACTGGTTGTCGTGGGGGTTCCGGTGGTGGTGGTCCCTCCGCAGGCGGTCCAGATCGAGGCACAGACTTCTAGCGGCAGGTCGCTGGGGACAGTACAGGTACACGGTTCGCAATTATTCGTAACGAGCGTCCAGCCGCTCATGTCGCCGTTGGAACGATAACGGCAGCGTTCGCAGGGCTGCGGCGTGGTACTAGTACTGGTGGTAGACGTACAGCGGTCGGCGCAAGTTGGCGGAAGCGTCGTCGTTGCCGGGGCACTGGTCGTTGTGGTTGGCAATAGGTCGAATCCGCAAGGCGTGATGACATCGTCGCCGCATTCGCCGGGAGCGGTTGACGGGGCGTTGCAATTGCACTGTCCGGTCGAGTTCGGGGGGACTCGACCATTGGAAACGCAGCTCTTGGTTTTCAGCAGCCAGCCGCCATTGAACGGCACGAAGCGACACGAACCCGTGCAGAGCGGGGCGGGGGGCGGAGTGGTCGGGATTGGCGGCGGTGGGGGCGGACAGCCGGTGTGGACTCGGACGCAGGAGTCAGCGGCCATCGCGGCCTGTTGCTCGGATGTGGGTGTAACGCAGCCGCAACCGCTGTAATAGCCAGTGCAGCCGCTGTTGACGTCGTAATCGCCAACCGTGATAAGAAGTCCTGTGACGGGATTGACTGCCCAATCGCAACCGGGTCCGTCACAGTAGGCGGCGGGGTCTTCGGTCGTGGTGGTGGTGGTCGTCGTCGTGCTAGTCCCACAGTCGCACGGGTCGACGGTGGTGGTGGTCGTCGTAATGTTTGGCTGGCAAACGGGCTCGGTAACGGTTCGCGTCACGCAATTCGACGTGAAGCATTCGCCGTGGAATGTGCCACAATAAGCGGGCGGGGCACAGCGACACGGAACCGGCGTCGTGGTAGTGGTCGTGGTTGTGGTCGTGCCAGGATCGGCGGTCGTCGTAGAAGTCGTGCGAGGCGGACAGCGAGTCGTGGTGGTCGTGGTGGTGGTCGTCGTCGTGCTGGCTCCGGGAATGCCGGTTGTCGACGTGGTCGGAGCGGGCGTGGTTGTGGGAGCGAGTGTTGTCGTACTGGTCGTACTGGTCGTGGTCGACGCACAGCTATCAGTCTCGACGGTCCAGCTTCCCGTTTCTGCACTCCAGATGAATTTGCACGTTCCGTCGCACGGCGAGATCTCCGGATTCGGGGTCGTCGTGGTCGTACTGGTGGTGGTCGTGGTGGTCGTCGTCGTCGTGCCCGAACCGTCCACGAATGCGGGATTGTGCTGCGGATTCAGGGCCACGAGTACCCATCGCAGATCGTCGCAGTCGAGTTCATCGTCCTGCCAGACGATCGGAGCGGATGCCCCTGTATCGTACTCGCGACGGCGGAGTGAATGTGTTTCGCCGCTGCGAACATCGGCGTAGGCTCCCGTCGGTCCGTCGTCTGGATCATGCAACCTCGCGGCCGTCAGCCCCACAGCCATGCCTCGCCCAGGCTGACCAGCAATCAACGGTTCCTGCAGCACGACAAAGCGGCCGCTGTGGGTTCCTTCGACGGGCTCCACGCCACGGATTCGCGGGGCTTCCGTGAATGCGGGCAATGAGTCGCCCGGCAGAAACACCGGGCCGTCAATGCCCAGAATATCGAACTGGTCGAGATCGTCGCCGGTATCGTTGACGACCGTGATGATTCCCGTTTGCAGATGGTCGCGTTTGCTGGTCGGAGCGAACGACTGCTGGCCCTTGCGCAAGATCTCCGCAGCAGCCTGAGCCATCGCGTTGTGTGTGGACGCGGACGGTTGCCACTTCTGACCAGACGTGATTTTCTTGAGCGGATCGCCGGACATTAAGCTTCGTTCTCCGCAGCGGTGGCCAATGCGATCAACTCAAGAATCACGGCAAAATTGGACCAGTAGAATACGCGTTCGACGTAAGCGTAAACGGGCCGCTTGAGCATCGTGTGGGAAATCTCATCCAGGTATTCCTGGTAGTAGACCCAGAGCAGCTCGTGGCCTTTCTTGGCGATATTTTTGATGCCGCCGACTTGCAGGCCCGTGAGGTTCGGTTCGCGAATGAAATTCATCCGCAGCTCGTAATTCTGGCGGCCCTGATTGTTGATCGTAAAGTTCTCGAACCGCACCTCACCGACCGCCCGGCCCTCGAACGAAACGGCGTTGACATGCTGGGTGATCGCCTCGAGCTGCAGCCGCTGCGTGGGCGTGACTGTGTCGAGATAGAGCGTCAATGTGAACTTGGATTGAGCGGACGGGATGTCGGCCCCTTCAATTCCATCCTTGGTAATGTTGATCGCTCCGCCCGTCCACGGGGCAATGGGAGCGGTGTAGCCTGGGGGTGGACTGGCCATCACCTTGAGAATGCCGTATGCCTTGTCGCCCGTCGTTGGAGCGGGACTCGTGGGAACGGCCGGAGCATCTTCCGTGCAGCCGGTTTCAAACGTGCCGATGATGCCGCCGCTGGTCGTCCACGATGTCCCATTCCACACGTAGAGACTCGGCTTGGACCGCATGCACGGCAGGCAGTACGCTCCGACCGTTTCGAGCGATTGATTGATATGGACCGTGCCGCCAGACGTGTCGTAGCTACGATAGAGACGGCCGTCTTTTTCCTCGGGCTTGGTTTGCGGAATCGCGTATTCGACCGAACCCAGCCACAGCTTCCAGTCGGTCATCGAGATTTCGTAATTCGACAACGGGGCGTCGTTGAACAATGCGGGGGCAGTGGCCAGCATCAAGTCGCGGGCCTCGGTGTACACGAGCGTCCCGTTGACGATGTAGGGGATCGTTCCGCCCCCCGCTTTGGCCTTGATGCCGAGTCCCGTTTTAATGGCTGCAGTCATGCGTTACGTTCCGTAGGCAATGCCTTGTTCGGCCTTGTCGGCAATGCGTTTGGTTTCTTTGGCGGTAGTCTCGGCGGCCTTCGCCGTGCGTTCGGCGATGGCGGAATCCTTCGCGGCGGCGTTGTCGCGAATCGGTGTCTGCGGTGCGAGCTCGCCCCCTTTGAAATCAGCAGGAAGTGCGATGCCAAACATATTCCCAGCGACGGGCTTGTGTAGCGCAGATGAATTGGGTTTCATGAATCCCGCTTCTTTCGCCGCACGGATCGCCCCTTCATTCATCCCGGTTGTCTTGCCGCCCATGCCGGTGATTCGCGTCTTGATTTCTTTCAGTTCGCCCAGGCTGGCGTTGACGTCTTTCGCCATGCGTTCCTGCCAGCCATTGAAGCCGCCCAGGCCGATGGCACCTCGAGCTGTGAGAGCGTCGGCTGTGTCGTCCTTTTTGCCGCCGCCCTTTTTCTTTTTCTTCGCGTCTTCTTCAGCCGTGATTTTGTCGATGTCTGGAGTCTTGCCGAAACTCAATCGGTCCTCGGGCTTGACGCCGTCAATCAGGCCCTGCAGAACGGCCTTTGCGAGCGTCAACTGTCCCGCGTCCTTGTCAGCCGCGGCTTGAGATGCGGCCTGCCGCCCCTTCGCTCCGTCATTGAATCCTTTCGCCATTCCGCCCGTGAGGCTTGTCCCAATGTCCACACCGGTCATCTGCTTGAACTCGGTGGCGAACGCGTGCATTTCGTTGAGCAGGCCACTCAGACGTGAGGTGAACGCGTCAGCAATGAAATCCGTGAAGCCTCGCCAAACAGCTTTCAATGCGTTCACGGTCGCAATCCAGCCGACGTTGATTGCCGCCCCGGCAATGTCCCAGGCCGCTTCGATGTTGCCGGATTGAATTGCGTTAGCGATGCCCTGCACGACGGCCGTGGTTTCTCCCAGCAGATCATTGGCCATCCGCGACATTGCCGAGAATCCACCCGTGACATAACCCACGACGCCCACGACAGCCGCTCCGGCTGCGATCACCCACGTGACGGGACTCATCGCCACGGCAGCGAGAACGCCACCTGCGGCCATCAATCCAGGAATCGCCGCACCGGCCAGAGTCAGGCCCAAGCCCATCGTTGTGAGTGCCCCGCCAACAGCGAGAATGCCAGCCGCCGCGGCCGCTGCCGTGGTGATCATCCCCTTGTTGTCCTTGATGAATTCCGTGACAGGCTTCGCAACCGAAACGAACAAGTCAGTGGCAGACTTCAACGCCGGAGCCAACGCCCCGCCGATTGCGTTCGCCACAGCCATGCCAGCCGACTTGAGGTCATCGAGAGAGTCACCAAACGCATCAGCCGCTGCGGCATCTTCGGCGGACATCGTGAGGCCCAATCGCTCCGCTCGTTCTCGCAATTGATCGAGGCCGGCCGAACCGTGGGCCAGCAGCGGAATCAGGTCGCCGCCCCCCTTGCCGAAGATCGCTCGGGCAAGGTCGGTCCGGATGTTGACGTCGCTGATTGCCGCGAGCTTGTCCGCGAAGATCGAGAGTTGTTGTTCGGGCAGCTTGCCGCGAAGATCGGTCGCCGTCAGTCCCAATTTCTTCAGCGACAGCACGGCCGATTCTTCGTGCTGGATCGCTCCGGAAATTGTTTCGGACATTTTGCCGATCGATTTTTCGAGCGTCCCGATTTCCGTTCCCGATTGAACGGCCGCGTACTGCAGTTGCGAGACCGCTTCCACTCCCATGCCCGTGCGTTTCGCAAAGTCGCTGATCTTCGAGCCGTTGTCGGCAAATGCCTTGGCGGACAATGCGAACGGGGCCACGAGTCCCGCACCGAGAGCCGACAGTCCCGCACCGAGAGCCGTGATCTGGCTGGCCCATTGCTTGGATTCGTCGGCCGCCGCCTTCAGTCCAGCCGTGAGGCGTTTCTTGTCGGCCCATAACTCGACGTAGGCACCGCCCGCTCTGATGTCGCCTGCTCCCATGTGTCACCTGCTTTGTTGTTCCAGTGCTCGCAATTCGGCCTTCAATTCCTTGAATGTGCCGAGTCGCGATGGTTCTGGCTGACCGTTTCCGAAGTCGTAAGGCGGTAAATCGAACACGTAAAATTCATCCACGCCGAACGGTTGACGGCGTTGCTTGGCATCTCGATTCACTTCGGCCAGCGTCTGCCGGATCGCCGCCGCGTATGCTTGTTCCGTCTCGATCCGGCCTCGCTTCATCCAGGCGAGCTGGCGGAGGGTGAAGCCTGCGGGATCGACTCCGATTGACCCGGCGAGCTCGTAGACATGGCTCCAGAATTCAACAGATCCAAAAACGTGCTCACGGCTTTCGAGACTCGCGGGCCGGTCCCGCCGATGGACCGCTGTTGGAAAAAATCGCGGTACTCGGCCAGGAACTGCTTGTGGGCTTCCTCGAAATGCAAGTCCACGAGGATGTCCTCGTAAAACAAATCTTCCGTGAGGATGCGTTTGTTTTCCTTCACGGTCGGGCAGTTCCGGCAACTGAGCCAGATCAGCCGCGACACTAAGATCGGATCGGATGTCAGCCGCAACCACAGCATGGGTTCGCCATGATCCGGCAATCCGAGATTGATGCCGGTGATGGCTTCAATCTCGGTGAGCGTGCGGACATTCAACACGATCTCGTAAGGGTCACCGTCAACATCACGGAAGATTTTCATAAGCTGTCCTTTGGTAGCCGCGTTCGCCAGAACGCGGGGCTGTTCGGTTGATCGCCCGCACTCTGGCGAGATGCGGCTACGTCGTTGATGACGCGAACTACGACGCGACGGTCGTTTGAGCGGCGGGGGTTTCGGCCCAGGTCGGCTTCACGACGACGTTGTGGCCCAGCACGCCTTCCAGCTCTTCTTCATTCGTCATGTCGAAGATCGCTCCGCTGAACGTGATGATGTCCGTACCGACTGTGAGGATCGGCCCGTCCGTCACCTTGAACACGAGCGTCGTGCGAGCGAGGAATGCGTCACGCATCACGTTGTAGGCCGGGTGGCCCTTGCGTTTTTGCATGAAGAATTGAATGCCGTATTCGAGCAGGCCGGGAATCCAGGTCCGCGTGCCTGCATCTTCGCGGCTCGTGGATTCGGCCTCGCCGAACTTACGCGGAACCGTGACCTTGCCGACGATCTTCAGCTCAGTATCGGCCGCCGAAACAGGAATGTAGATCTTCGCCTGGTAGCCTTGGATGCCGGGATAATGTGTCATGGTCGATCAGTCCTTATTTGGAGATGGAGTTTTCCCAGCGTTTCGCCATCTGGGCTTTTTCTTGGTCAAGTGCCGGTCGCATGTACGGCCGGGGAGCGATGGTGATGGGTCGTTCGCCGATGCGAGTTTGTCCGCCGAATTCCAGCTTGTTCGGAGCCGTCCCATCGCCCAGTCGGGCCGGTCCCGCGACAACGCTTTGCGTGTTGGGATCGAACACCGAAAACAGGAAGTCACGCAGCAACCGCTTCGCTCGATACCGCGGCGGTTCGCCGGGATTGGACCCCACGTAGCCCCGCGTCGGCTTAGTTTTTCTCAAGCCCTCCTTGTAGCGGGCCTGCTGAATGCGGTAGTACGTGAGTTCCTTTTCCGACAGATCGCCGATCGAACGCTGGCGAGCTTTACGCATCGATCGCTGGGCGACGACCTTCACGAAGTTGCCGGATTTGAACAAGGCATTGGCCGTAGCGCGATCGAACCCGTTCGCAATCAATTGCGTCGAGAACATCGATTTCGCTTCCTTGACCGTAAAGCCCACGCCGTTCATGTTCAGATCACCTTGAAATCGAGTTGAATGATGACCCGCACTACGCTGTCAGTTCGCCGGATGGACAAGTCAAACGGTTCATTGTTCGCCAGCCGTCCGCCCGTGCAATAAATCGGAATCGTGTCCTCGCCGTCCGCCGTGTAGGTCACGCCCTGCTGATCGTCGATCCACCATTCCAAGATCTCTTCCGCGAGGGCAATCGTCTGATCTTCAGTCAACGCCTGTGCGGCGGGCGTCTGGTCGATCCGCTGGAATAAGCCGATCTCAACTTGGTAGTCGCGTTCCGTCAGCCCGCGACTTTTCCGTGTGTGTTCCTTGGTGGATGGGACAACAACAATCTTCAACGTGTCCATGTCGGACAGCTTGACCGTAGGGACGTTCTGGCGTGTGGCAGTCAACGTGAAATGGCTGTTCATGGCAGCCACCACGAGATCAGCCAGCTTCGTCAGTTTGGGTTGCCGCACGGCCATAATGGTTAAGCTGTCGTGATGCGTTTCGTGTGAATGCGATATTGCGTGTGGCCCGCGTCGGACCACTCCCAGCACTGCTTGTTCTCAGTGGCCGCCGCCGCGTAGGTCACTGTTTGATTGCCTTCAACGCACGTGATCGTGTGGCCTGGGGCAGGTTCAATCGCCGTCAGTCCGCTCACCAGATCTTCACGAGCAATCAGCCAATCGAGATCATCCGATGACAGAGTGATACGATCGGCTGCCTCTTCAACTTGCTCCCCTTTCCCTCGCACGGCCAGGGCAATCGTGATCGTGGCCGACGCGGTCTTGTACGTGATCGCCTCGCCCGCGTGCTCGCGGATCGTTTCCAGTCCCGATGTGATCTGATCGCTAAACCAACTCATTGACTGCTTTCTAAATTGCAGGCCCCGGAGTTGAACCGGGCGGCCGCGACTTATGAGGCCGCGATGAACACCGGTTCGCCTGCCAACTCATTGCGTCAGCCGCCAGCGCTGCACAACCTTTTCCGCCCCCGGATAACCCAGGATGTACCGCGTCCGCCCCTTCGCTTCCCAGGCGATCGCGGGGATCTCGGTACACCATTCCGGCTGCCCGCCGCGAGACACATCGACTAGCTGCACATCAAACGGGACTTGATGCGTTTTCGCGTAGGCGTCCCAGTCGGCCTTCGCGGGACGACACGGACCGCACCACGTCGCCCAATACACGCGGACAATTGATCGTTGTTTCGTTGTCGCGGCCGGAGTTGGCTCCGGCACCTTCGGACCGCGAACCGCAATGGCTGTCGAGACACGAGCTTTCCAGTAAGCCGCGTCCTGGACATCAGCCAGGACCACGGCCAGTGAAATCATGTGCAACGCGACAACAAGTGAATTTCTCATCACATCCCTTCGCCAAAATCGCAAATGACTGGCCGACTGTCGGTGATATCCTTAAAGTCAGACAGCCCGTAGACTTCGCCTTGTTGTGCCCAGTAGTCGACAACTTCGGGGCGGACTGGACGCCAGCCCTGCTGGCCCCACGACTTGGAGTGACTGTTGCCCATCCATAGACGGCCATCAGTCATCCAGCCCCAGAGGAAGAAACAATGTCCGCCCATCGCCCGGCCGCGAACTTCCGCCAGCGTGACATCGCCTGTGTTGTTGGCGAGCTCGGCAGTCCAATCGGCACCTACCAGCAGGCCACCCTTGCCTTGATTGATAAACTCGAACCCATCGGCGTAACCGTTAATCACGACGTGTTCGAGGATCTGATTAGGTTCTGCGGATTCAGCGGCACCAGTAGGAACGCGATCCGAATATCGCTCATTGTCGGCAGGGTAAGGCCACACTGACTCATCACAGAAGCCGATCGACGTCCCTGCCTTCACGGCTCCGCTGATCATCGCTCCGTTGTCGCGGCCATTCATTCCTGTCGCACGTTGCGACCAGATGTAGGCTCCCCAGCGACTGAACTGCGGTCGCATCGTTCCGCCCGAGTCAATGAACGCACAGACCTCGCCACAAGACGACAGCCCGTGACCAACGCACGAATTGCGAACGCTCTGGTTTTCGCAACGGATAATCTGCCGTGGATCGAACTCGGGAGCGTAAGCCTGCTTCTCTCTGGTCGCACCCATCAAGCGACCGTTGGCCATCAGCCATTCACGGTCGGCAGGACTGCGAACAAGGCCACTAAAGAATTCATCAGCCATTGGCGATCGCTCCTGCAGTCTTTTCGATCAGCCGCAGATTACTGATGATCGATGGTGAGTTGGTCGAATTGACGGGCGTCGTTTCGTCTGCCGTGGGGATGGCCAGTCGGATCACGTCGGGAATCGCGGGATACTTTCCGGTCGGCCATTTCGCAGCGGCTTGTGAATCCTTCCATGCGGCGAACAGTTCCTTGTAGGTTGCGAATCGTCCTGACTCGACCGCATCGGCGAATCCGCCACACAGCCCGGCGAGCTTCGCGGCATCGGCCTTGGCGTCGGGTCCGATCAATGCCGCTTTCAATTTCGCAACGATGGCATTGACGGGACTGGGCGGGGGTCGCGGTCCGTCCTGGGCTGTGATGCGAATCCAACACAACTCACTCGACCCGCCGTCCCAGTCCGCTGCCAGCACGTACTCGCCGGAGATGCCTTGCGGGAAGATCGCCAGCCGATCGCGGACAATAGTTTTCGGCGGAGCGTCCCGCAGTTTCCATCGCACGCCCTTGGATGTTCCCGTGAGTTCCAGCACGCCAAGCGTGTTGCCCGTGAAGTGGAGCGGGTCTTGACGTGTTCCTGTTCCGGTGACTTCTGAGTCAGGCGCGACGATCACCGACAGATCCTGCATCGGCATGGGAGCGGGATCTTCGGCCAGCAACGGCCCGGCCAGCGGTACACACAGCAGGCACAGCGACAACAGCAAGCGGTGTTTCATGTCGATCACTTTCGTTAAGAGTGCAGGGTCCGAAGCGATTCCAGTACCAATCAGATCAGTCGTCATCGCCCAGGATCGGCACGATTCCGGCAGCGGACATTTCCGCAGCGACAACGCTCGCTTCCAGCACGGCCGCAGACAGAGCGGGCATCGACTCATTGCGGGCCGCGTCGAGAGTCTCGCGGGCGATCTCCAGGGCTTGCGGCCGCTTAATCTTTTCGCCGTCTTGACCGCGTTTGCGTTGCACCTGCCGGGCCATCGCGTTCAATGTTCGGCGGTCATAGTCCGCGTGGCGTTCGCTGTAGGAACTCAGGGCTTTTTGCTTGAGGTCCCAGGCGTCGGTCCATGCCTTTGACTGTTCCGGAGTTGGATCAGGCGTCGGGTCCACCGGAGCGGGCGGAGCGGGTTTCTTCGGGCACATCGAGAAGAGTTGCAGGAACATCGGCAGCAGCGTCACGAGCAGTTCAATGAACGCTCCGTACTGCGAATAACCGACTGATTCCGAGACGCCTTCGTCAATCTGCGTGGCGAGTGCTCGTAACTGTGACATGATATAAAAGTCCTGCTGAGTGAATGTGAATTAAGAACTCGGGACGAACTGCGGCGTATGCCGACAGCCGACCTTGTCGATCTGCGTGATCAGACGAGTGATTTGATTGTCGTGAAACTGCCGTTCCATCTTCATTTCCTCGCGGAAGTCAGCGACCAGACGAGTGATCACGGCGTTGTTGTCAGCGTTGACCTTGGCGATTGTGGCGTTGCCGTCAGCCTGCATTTTTGGCACGGTCACTGATGTCGTGTACCACCCGTACCACAGCGAAAAACCGCCGCCACTCAGAGCAGCAATCACCGATGTCCAAGACACCGGAGAGTCGCCGACTGAAGCTTGAGCAAGCAGCAATTCCAACATGGAGACACCTCGTGTAAGAGAGACCCGGAGCCGTGGCGTGAAACACGGCTCCGGGTTGTGAACCGGGGATAAGCCCGGCCGGGTTGAATTACCGATCACTAGCTGGCGACGAGCGGAATCGTGTACCAGGTCGTTGCGTCGTAGGCGACAAACAAGCACGACGTGAGGGTGGCCATCGTAAACGCCGCGTCGGCCGTGATCGCGTTAATCGCGTCGGACGTGTTCGGCCAGACCTTCATGTTGCCGCCGACGTTATTCTTGATGATGACCTGCATGCCAGCAACAGCGGACGGCAGCTTGACGCCCGCGTTGGTTGAGCCAGTGACCAGCGTGAAGCCTTCGACGATCGCTGCGGCATCACCCTGGACGGTCCCCGCAGCGGCCACGGTCGCGGTCGGAATGCGAGGCATCTTGCCCATCGTGATCGATGCTGTGTTGCTGTCGCCGATGGCAATCGCACCGTCAGCGCCCGATCCATTCTTGGCACCACCGCGAAGCGTCAAGGCCCCGCCGTTTGCGTTGCCACCTGATCCAGCACCGGCAGCGATCACAACCGCCCCGCCAGTGCCAGAGGTGGCCCCGCCAGCCCCGCCGGTCACAGCGACAGCACCACCGGCCCCAGTCGCACCACCGACGCCACCAACGACGCTGGCGGCACCACCAGCAGCGGACCCTTGACCGGCTCCGCCGACAGTTGACGCAGCTCCGCCTGCGGAGTTCCCGGCAGTCCCGGCTCCGCCAGTTTGCGAGACAGCACCGCCCACACCAGAGGTCGCCCCGCCGATGCCGCCCGCAATCGGGACAGATCCACCGGCAGACGTCACCGTGGCGGGAGGTGCCCCGGTAATCGTTAACGTGGAGTCAGTACCGACGATATCGTCGGCCCCCAGTGAACCCGCGAGCGTCGCCGTTCGCGTGGCTGACGTGAGATGCACAACGCCGGTTGGATCGGTTGAGGCTTTCGCTTTGGCTGCAAAGCCTGCCAGCGTGGCCCCGGAAGCGGTCTTCTGGAACGCACCGGTTCCAGCCGTTCCGCCGTATGGGTTGGCGGTTGTTTTCCAGTAGATGGCATCGCCTTGAGTCCACGCTTCTTCCACCCCAACGCCGTGAATTTGTCCGGCCACAGTCAGAGCGCCCAGCTCACCGGCTGCGATGGCAACCGCAGCATAGGCAACAATCGATCCAACGACAACAACCTGACCGGCGACAACAGCCGCTTCCGGCGTGTAATCGATCACAGTGCCAGGCTTGTACGTTCGGGCTTGAAACAGTTGATCAGACATGATTGGTTCTCACTTTGTGAGTTGATTTGTTTAGAGGCTGGCAACCAGCCCTCGCGATTGAGGGCTGGAACTTATTCAGAAACAGTCAGATTACAGGCTCATTACGCGGAGCCCTTGGACTTGATGACGGCTCGCTTCTGGCCCTTCGCAAAGCCGAAGCGGAACGTCACTCGCCACGCAATGCCGAGCTTGTGGAAGTCCACTTCGCCACGCTCGACAGTCGGGGTTTCCTGACCGTTCAGGTAAGCGACTTGCAACGCGGACATGTCGCCGTTTTCGGGCAACAGGTAGAACGCCACGTCGCTAGAACCACTCACGCCATACTTCGTTCCCAGGAACGGAGACGACAATGGAGCGAAGCTGCCCGCGTGCGGATTACTCGCGGTCCGGACAACGTCAGTTGCCCCAGCGATGACAATGTTCTTTTCCTTGTAAAGATCGCTGGCCGTGATGGACAACGCAGGCGGAACAAGAATCCGATTGAACTGCAACATGATCGGATCGCCGTCTTCGTCGTCCTGCTCTTCGGCCAACTGATTAGCCTGACTCAGTGCGGCGATACTCAGTGCCGTTCCGGCCCCTTCCATGTAGTTGCCGTTTGCGATTGAGTAGAAACTTCCGGCGGTTGACAGGAACGTCGTGAACCCAGACTTTTCGAAGTTGATTGCACACTTGCGGCCGAACATCTTCGGGACCATCGAGAACACGTCCAGGTCGTCATTCACGAACGTCACTTCACTGACGGACATGTAAGCGCCCTTCAGTTTGACTTGGTTCGCGAATTCCTCTTCCCGCATGCTGATGTCGGGCAGTTCGCCATCCGGTCCGATCTCTTCAATGTCACCGGACATCGTGACTTGATACGCCTTGAACTGCTTGTAGTCACTGGGCGATTGCTTGACCGCGATCTGCGGAATGACCCGCTTCACGTCCATGAACGAATTGAGCAAGATCTTCTGATTCGTGTTGCCCAACACGCCCGTGAGGCTGAGCGTCGACATACCTGCCGCTTCGATCGGTTGCCGCATGGGATCGTTCAGTCGGCGATCTGCCGCGAAGATTTGATAGACCCCTTCGGTATCGATCTTGCCGGGCTTCATGTAGCCGCCAGATGCGGTCACGATCTCGTGACCAAAACGCGACAGCGACATGTTTCGCCAGTGAGGCGACTCTGCGGCCTCAATGACCTGCTCACTGAACCATCCCCGTTCATGAGCGACATTGGCGCTGATGCCCGATGCCAGGCACAGTGACGCCTCGATCACTTGCGGGTTGCGATCGTGATTGCGGATGTGGATGGCCGGAGCGGTCGGACGAGCCGCCCGGATCACGGCCACACGGGTTGTTCGCAGGTCCCAGTTGTTTGCCACAGCAGACGCCTCGATTTCCGGGAAGGTCCCATTGTTCCCGCTGCAGATGGCGTGAATCGCATCGCACCGGCTCAACTCCTGAATGTCCGCAGCAGAGATCTCCAGTTGTCCCACAGCAGCGGCAACGGGAGCCGCCGCAGCAGGAGCGGGAGCAGCAGCCGGAGGCGGGGCCGTACTGGCTGCGGCCGGTTCTGGCGGGGCTGCCCCCTGGGCTTCGAACATGGTTTGCAGCGAGGCTCGCTGTTGTTCGTTGAGGGTGGCGGGATCGAATCCCATTGAGGCACAGTATTGCTCGAACGTCATGATTCCTACTTCTCCCGCCGCGCTCGCGGCAATGCGTGCTGAGCTGGTACGGTCCACGCCCATGACACAGAAAGTGATTTCCCCCAGGCGAGACGTGGTGGCAACAAAGATTGGCCCGGTAAAGGCCTGTCCATTAACGAGGACCTGATGTCCGGCCGGGATCATTCGTAGTGGAGACGTTGGCGTTGCTCCCACCGAGGATTGCCACGCAAAACCCTTATCGTTCAGATCGATTGCCCGCAACACTTCGGGCGATGTGCCCATTACGTTGCCTTCGGCAATCAGTTCGTTGGCTTCAATGACCACACGGTCGGTTTGCCCGACGACGTGATCGGCGTCCTGCTTGTGATCGAGTAACGCTGGCCTGACCTGATCGCCAACGTCCAGGCCCTGAAGATCCAGAACCAGCGGCAAGCGGAAGTTCGGCAGGTTCAAGATTCCGCCGCGATACACGACATTCCGGAAGCGCCTCAGCCGGGCCGGTTGGCCGTCCGCCGCTTCGACCGCTCCGGGGCCTTCGAACTCGACTCGCGTCTGATCGAAGTGAATAAGTTGCGATGGACTAGGCATTCGTCGGCACCTCCGCAACAGGGGCCGGGGCAGCCGCCGGGGGATTGTCGATTCGTCCGTCACGGGCATCGTCGATCAGGCCCTGGGCGTCCTCAGCCGACCAGCCCAGGCGAACCAATGCAGCCCGCGTCAAGACTTCCGAAGTGCCAGCCATGAACGCTTTCAGCACGTCGTTGGTGGCCTTCATGTTGTTGGAAAAATCGCGGCGATTCGTGCCAACGAAAGCCCCGGCCGATGCGGCTGGCGTTGCTGCCGTGGCCGTGGCCGATGGATCTTCTGTGCCGGGAGCCAGCACGGGCGAACCGTCCGGCAATGCCGTCGCCTTGAACGTGGCCAACGGCTTGATGATGGCGTCGATCTGCTCGGGCAGCAGGAACGGGAACGATGATGCGATCATCCCGCGAGCTGTTTCGAGCGGCATTGTTCCGGCGGCCACGGCAACCACGATTGCCAACAGGCTGGCGCTCTGGGCACCGTTCAGGGCCGTGTCCTGAACGGCAGTGGCGGGTGTGGCAGCGGCCTCTGGAGTTGCATCCTCTGGCACGGCAGGCAGAAGATTGAACACCACGCGAGCCACGTAATCTTCGTATTCCAGTCCGCAGATCTGAGCTTGCTTTCGCATCTCAGTTTCCGCGTCCAGTCCTAGGGCAGCGTACTCTGTTTGGAACGACGTCATTCCCGTCTTGAGGCTCTTCTCGCGAGCGTTGGCTGTCTTCTCGGGATCAACGTCAACTGGCTGGTCCCAGTGGCACTCGTGTGGAATGCGGTCCAGTGCAACAACGTCGGCAGGCAATCCGTCCGCGAGGTCTCGATATTCGATCCAGAACGCGTCGAACACTTCATCCACGCATTCCAGTTCCAAATCGTATTGGTCGATGCCAATCGCTTTATAGTACAGACGACCATCAAGTTTCGCGGACGAAAAGTTGTAACTGGACGAATCACCCGTCGCGATATTTCGCGTCATGCTGATCGGCTGCACGGCCAGCGTGTGCAGGTCGGTCGTGTATTCGTGATGGCTGGTCGTTGGCTGCTCTGGCTTGAGTTGCGTGAGCTTGTTGCCGCCGCCGATCGTCGTGATGCCCGCTGGGAAATTCATCGTCGTGAGCGGGTCGAACGTATCTTGTTCGCCGTCGTCGCCGACTTCACTTTCAATTACACCGTGAGGAGTGGCTGCGAATCGAGCCGTTGCCAGTACGGCATCGGTGTAGCCACGAGCCATCGCGAACAACGACAGCGACGATGTCATCTCGGGAATACCGCGATGCTGCCCAGGGCGTTCGAGCAAGAACGAATGAATCATGAATTGAGCGGGAACCCAATCATGTTCGAAAAATGACGTCGTCATCCCGTTCGCTCCGGGATGATTTTTCAACACGCAGAATTCAGTCACGTTGCCGTAGGTGTCGAACCGCACGCCGTCGATCTCATCGAGTTCCACGCCGGTCCACTGCGGGTTCGTGACCTGATCGCATTCGATGGGGCGAAAGTCCAACTTGACAACGTGCTTCAGTTTGGGATTCGTCGTCAGCATGGCGAAGACTTCGCCATCACGGGACTTCGTTTGCCGCATCATTCGCAGTTTTTTCGCGAACCGAATCTGTTTCGCCCAATCAGCAAACGCTTGTTCGATCTGGCGATTGGCTTCCGTGCTGGGCAGCAGGCACTGCACTCGCGGCCCGGTTCCGACCACATCGTTTCCCAGCTTGCGGACGATGCCGCACGCGTTGGGATTGTTGCCGCATTCCATCCGTGATCGCTCGCGGAGAATCTTGCGGACATGTGGCGAGTTGGCCGCGTCGGCCGACAGCCCATCGGCCATGCTCCAATGATTGGACAGCATGGGGCCGGTCTGGGCAGCGTCGTAACGGGCCGACACATCGCGACTCGGCTTCGATGTTGTAGCTGGTGCAGCAGTCGCTTCTGGCGCAGGTGTTGACCCGAACCCGATCAGCCCGCCGATTGTTCCCAGGAATGAGGCAATGCTCATTTCATGCTCCCTGGAAACTGAACGGGGATTGTCCGTAGTCCGCGATTGGCTCGCCGTTGGGCGGTCTTCTGGGCAGCGAAGTTAGCGGCCTTGATCAGGTCGTCAATGGGCCGATTCGTGACGCTCTGGCCGTCCACAGAGACGGATTGCGGCTTCTCAATTGCGTCGGCAATCTGATCGTCGATGTCGGCCATGAAATGCAAACGCCCATGCCAGGGATGCCGCCCCGGCATGGGCGAATGGTGAGCTGACCGTAGCTAGCGGCCCGCGAGATACTTGGATTGTGGCCGGACTCCTGCGAATCGCGAAGCGGCTGGACGATCTCGCAACACAGATTCTTCGAAATAGTTCCACCGGTGGAATTATTTTCTTTTGGCCAGCGTTCCGGAGATCACTTCGACCGTGGGAATGCGGGCTCCGCAGTCACGACAGATTCGCACTCGCAGCGTCGATCCGTCCGCCTGACGAGTGTAATACACCTTCAGGTCAGGACCGTGGCATCGCGGGCACCGCAAGCCTTTGCCATCAGGGAACTGAACCGGCTTACGCGTCTTGGTCAATTGGATACCCTCATATGATCAGGCACGACAATTCGCCGCTTTTTCGTAATGGACGCAGCGGCCACAAGCTGTTCCGTCCCTAACTGTATTCCCTCGATCGATGCAGCGACCGCAGCTCCCACCAAGCAGTCCAGCAGATCTTTACGCACAATCCCCGGCCGCATCTTCCATACAACGCCCTCGACTTCGTCCTTCGTGACCGTCTCGCTGTACATGCTCGTGACGTGTTCCGCGAGCATCTGATGTTCATCGGGCTTCTCGCCGTACAGGCTGATTGAGCCGGACGCATGCACGGGAATCGTCAGGGCTTTGTTGATTCGCGTGATCCAATGATTGGGGTGGAAGTAACACTCCTGCAGCCGGTGATGCTTGGTCGCCGTGATCATCCATTCGCACTCGGCACGTTCGGCCGGCCGCGGGAATCGTTCGCCGTCCTTCGGTGCCCACTGGGAGATTCGCCGCTTGCCTGGAATCAGCGGACGGCCGCGAGACGGTAACATGACTCCCTTCCAGCGGGAGACTCGACAGAAGCGAGCGACGGCCGATTCCGATTCGTTCCAGTTGATGTCGATCAGGCCCTTGGAGATCTTCAATGTGACTTCGTCTTCCCGCATCCACTGCCGATCGAGGATTGTTTCCCCGAGCTTATTGAGACCCCACCACGTCGTACTGTCGACGTCGGTATCGAGCGTCTTAGCTTCTCGCTGCAGCGTGTTGGACAAATCATCCAATGTGAACAGACGGCGATTCTGATCGGGGCACCAGCCGTAGTCGATCACTGAGCCCGTGAAGTCATCTTTCCACGCGACAACCGCGTACCACAGCAGCCGCTGCTGAACGTCGATCATGCATGTGAGTTTCTCGTAGCCGAGCGGGATGCGACCGCGAGGCAGGCGATTCAGCCGCTTGCGAACATCGAGTGGATCGAGCTTGTACAATTCCGAGAGATTGACTTGTTCCGGGTCGTTCATGTATTCGGCCATGAATGCCCGGCGGCCGACTTCGAAATACTTGTTCATCGCCCGCTGGATCGCCGAAACTTCCGTGTTCGGATCGAACATCTCCGGCCAGTTGGACGTGCAGCCGAAGTCCATCGCCTCGCGATGCTGGCGGTAGAAATCGTTGCCCGGTTCGAGGCCCTTGTCCTGGGCGACGGCCTCGCCGCGAAGTTCGTTGTATTGATTCCACAGGGCCAGGTTATCGGGGAGCTTGTCGAAAACGCCGCTCTTGAGACCTCGCCAGTACGGCCGTTTCTTGCGGTCCAGGAACTGATCGGCGAGATCGCCGCGGCGAATGATCGTGCAAGGCATCAGCACGGCCATCGTTTTATCGGGGCCACCCAGGCCCATGATATCTTCGTCGATCAGGTCAATGCGGTCCTGGGTCTGCGTGAACGACCGTGCGGATTCCTTAGTTTGCGGGTCGTCCAGAAAAATCAGGTCGGGCCGGACATCAATCCCGCCCGGCCCGGCGAACGACTGGCCGCGAATGGCTCCCGTGAGGCCCGCTGTATCGATCCGATAACCCGACCCGAGACTACCGGGGATTGCCGGAAACGCGATCGACGACTTGGTCCATTCGATGCCGGTGGACTTGCCCATGAAGGTTTGTCGAGCGCAGCTGTTTGGGACGCCTTGCAGCTTGCGAATCGGGAAAAAGATCTCGGGGAAGTCGGCCAGGAGCAGGTCGTTCAGGTTCGCTTGACCCTTGATGTGAGTCAGAAATTTCATCGCCAAGTCGTCAGTCGCCCCGATGATCAGGTTGAATTTTCGATGGCCATACGACCCGGCCCACAGCGACCCGCCGCCCGTGATGCGAGTCTTTCCCCAGCCGCGAGACATCGCCTGGGCGTGAGTTCCGCCCGCGAGAATGATGTCCTCGCACATGTGGATGTACCGCTTTTGCTGAACGCCAAACGGCCCCGTGAACCAGACGCGAAAGTAGGTCCATAGGTAACGCTCAAGGTCCAGTCGGCAGGCTTCTCGCTGCTGCTCATCGCCAACGATCGCGATATCAACCAGGTCGATTTCGTTGGACGCGGCGGCGGCGTTCCGTTGCCGTTCAGCGACACGGGCCTTGTGGGCCTCGTACTGCTCCGGCTTCATTTCTGATTTTTTGCCAGTCATATCAAATCCAAACGATCCGAACCAAAAATCAAATTGACGACGAAATACCGAACCAAAAATCAAATTGACGACGAAATAAAGAAACCAGAGTCAATAAACCGAC
>Ga0315284_10001127_pt1 | contig 37739 bp, 25 predicted proteins | sample YL17G09_16_MG_FD_203696 | JGI IMG/M metagenome (GOLD analysis project Ga0315284, IMG submission 203696) | Sediment microbial communities from Yellowstone Lake, YNP, Wyoming, USA - YL17G09_16 | ecosystem: Environmental > Aquatic > Freshwater > Lake > Sediment | place: USA: Wyoming | collected...
TGTGGATGACGCCGTCGTCTATCACCGTCATCCCGCCAGTTGGAAAAAATTCCTTCACGTCAAATTTTTTCGCGCCTTCTGGCGCACGCTGGTTTATAAGAAATTTCCCCGCAAGATCTTCAAGGATACCTATACGCCTCAGAGCCTGAAGGCGCAGATTGCAACGTCCTATCTCTTGTTGATCTCGTTCTTGGCCTTTATGATCAGTCCCCTCTGGGGCCTGGCCGCGGTGGGAACCGCGCTCGCGCTGTTTTTGCTGAGCTGCGTGCCCTTCATCCGCCGCACCTATACGCACGATCCGCACATGGCTCTGGCGTCGCCGTTGGTGCTCTTCCCCAAGGGCCTCATCTTCGGTGCGGGCATCTTCCTGGGGCTGATCATGGGCAGCGAGAAGGACACGATTTTTCCGGCCCTGCTCGCGGTTTCCGATTTTCTCATGTCGGCCCTCGCTCTGACGCTGGGCTTCTGGGTAAGATCGCAGCTCTTTGGCACGCCCAACCTTTTCAGCAAACCGGTGGAATACTTCTACCCCATGCTGTTCTGCTTCCCGCTGGTCGTGATTTTGGTCTTCCGCCAAAAAGGCCTCTACCGAGTCAAGATCTGCATGTCGAAGCTCGGCGAGATGGTCGTTTTCTTACGGGCTTTCTTTGCGGTGGCGCTGGTCGTCTTGGCGGGAATGTTCCTTCTCAAGGTGGCCTATTCCCGCCTCCTGCTGGCGGTTGTTTTTCTGACGGCTGTTCCCCTGGTCGGTATTTCGCGCGTGATCCTCAAGATGATTCACGAGCGCATGGTGGCCCAGGGCGTCAACGCCACGCGCGTGCTGCTTATCGGCAGCGGCGAGACGGCCCAGATGCTGCTCGAGAAGGCGCACAATTTTCCGGCGCTGGGGTACTACGTGGTGGGATTCATTGCAGAAGCCGGCATCGGCAAACGCTATCTGGGCAAGGAGATCCTGGGAGCCTCCCGCGATATTCTCAGGATTATCGAGGATTTTCAAATTGACGAGGTCATCTTCGCGCGGCCGAGCATGTCGCGCGAAAAGGTTCTCGACCTGATCGCGCAGCTCGAGAAAGCGGACGTCAGCGTCAAGATGGTCAGCGATCTCTACGACATCGTGACCTCGCAGACGGAGATTGACGGCATTGCCGACATCCCCATGGTCGAGATCCGTCAGAAGCATTTCGGCCGGCTGCAGAACGTGATGAAGAACCTGATGGACTATGCGCTCGGAGGGTTTTTCCTTTTGCTTTCCTTCCCCTTCTGGCTTATCTTGGGCCTTATCATCCGGTTGGAAAGCGCGGGGCCGGTTTTCGCGCGCGAGGAGCGCATCGGCAAGAAGGGCAAGCCGTTTCCGCTGTACAAATTCCGCACGCTCTATCGCGATGTGCCTCCGCAGGAGGCGCCGCATAGTTGGAAAGATCCTCGAGTCACGCGTTTTGGGCGCCTGCTGCGGCGCACGAGCTTGGATGAATGGCCTCAGCTCTTGAACATCCTGCGCGGGGAGATGTCCCTGGTGGGACCTCGTCCGGAATTGGCGGCCATTGTGGCGGAATATAAGGAGTGGCAGAAGCTGCGCCTGGAGGTCAAACCGGGCCTTACGGGTCTCTGGCAGATCATGGGGCGCAAGGATCTCTTCCTGCACCAGAACCTGGAATACGATTTTTACTATATCAAGAACCGCTCCTTATTGCTCGATTTCACCATTCTCGTCCGTACCATACCGGCGATGCTTTTTGGCGCCAGCCCGGCCTATCGCGGCTGGCTGGCCAACGCCGACGTGGAACGGCAGGATTTCAGCAATCTGGAGAGCAAAAAGGAATCCAAAGAGACCTATCAGGCCGGCGCGCGCGCATGACCGCCGAAAGCCATGTTTCAGGCGCGGCCGGCTGGCAGGATGACCATCATAAAAGCAGCGGGGAAGTGTCATGAAGTTGTCCCTTAAGGTGTTCGTCGCTATTTTAGTGTTGCTGATCGGATCCCAGTCGGGATTCGCGCAGGGTAATGTGATGTACCTGATCAAGCCCGGCGATCAATTGAATATCTACGTGCACGAAAATCAAGACCTGACGATGACCGTGATGGTTCTTCCCGATGGAACCATCTCCTATCCGCTGGTCGGAAATCTCTATGTGCAGGGGTTGACGACATCCGGATTGGAGGCGATTCTCGCGCAGAAATTGGGTCAGTTTCTGCAGAAGCCCGTCGTCGTCATTTCCATCACCTCCGAGACTCTTTATAAGATTTACGTCATGGGCGAGGTGCGCATGCCGAACGCCTATCCGTTCGAGGCGAAAAAGCGGCTTACAGAATATCTGGCTATGGCCGGAGGCCCCACCGAAGAGGCCAATCTGAAGAAGTGCAACATCTATTCCGACAATCTCTCCAAGCCCCGCCTCGTCGTCAACCTGAAGGAGATCTTCGACGATGCGGATCGCCAGCAGGATGTGGAATTGCAAGCCAATGACACCATTTTGCTGGAGCGCCGCTCGGGATTCATCGTATCCGACTGGACCGAAATCGCCCAGATCTTCAGCATCATCATCGGCGCCGCGACCCTCTATCTCGTCGCCAATAACACTCGCTGACGGCACCCTTATGAACATGGAATTCTCAAGGCGTGCTCACCGAATCAGCAACTATCTGCTGGTTCTTTGTGCGTTGGCGCTTATCGGCTGCGGCCGGGGCGGACCGGGCGACACGGGTCGGGGCCGCAAGATGATCATTTTGGGTTTTGACGGCGTGGATCCCACCTGGATGAATAAATGGATCGCCGAGGGGAAGCTGCCGAACCTGGCCAAACTCAAAGCCCAGGGCGATTTTCGCGAACTGGGTTCGACGATTCCACCCCAGTCCCCTGTAGCCTGGTCTTCCTTTGCCACCGGCACCAATCCCGGCGGACACGGCATTTATGATTTCGTAAGCCGTTCTCCCGAGAATTATACTCCGGGAGTGGCCACCATGGATCTGCGGCCGCCCAGGCTGCTCCTGGGTTTATTGCCGACGGAAAAGGCGCACGGGGAGATGACTCGAGGCGGGACCTCCTTCTGGAAGGTGGCGGCGGATTCAGGAGTGCGTGCCAGCCTCTTGACGATACCGTACAGCTTTCCGCCGGAAAATGTCGGCTCCGGGCGCATGCTCTCCGGGCTGGGTGTTCCGGACCTGCGGGAGACCAATTCGAGCTTCACCTATATGGCCACCGATTTGACGCCGGAAGAGATGGCGCAGCCCGTGGGCGGCGGCCGTCTGGTGAAAGTCAATCAAATGCAAGGTGAGATAGGAGCCTTTCTCGAGGCCACCATCAATCCCAAGACCGGCCAGCGAGAAAAAATTCCGATCAATTTCAGCATTCAGCCCGACGGCTTGGTCGAAATTAGATTAGACGGCAACACCGTGCAGATCCAGCCCGGGCAGTGGAGCCGCTGGCTGCCGTTTCACTATAACGTCACCCCCTTGCTGAAGGTCTCCGGCATCTGCCGCGTGCACCTGTTCACCTCACAGCCGGAATTCCGGATTTACATCACCCCGCTCTGCATGGATCCCTCCGACCCCTACATGCCCATCAGCTACCCCGAGTCATTTTCCAGGGAGCTCTTCGAGCGAGTCGGCTATTTCAAGACGGTGGGGTGGGCTTACGATACCTCGGCGTTGAACGAGGAGCGGTTGACCGATGACGCCTTCCTCGAGGACATGAAGAGCATAACGGCGGATCGAGAGAAGATCTTTCTTTCGGAACTGGAACGGCGCGATTGGGATCTTTTCGTCGGCGTGTTCACCGCCACGGATCGCGTCTTCCACATGTTCTACCGCTATCTCGATCCCCAGCATCCGCTTTACGATCCGGTGGAGGCGGCGAAGTACGAAGAGGGGATTTTATGGCCCTACCAGCACATGGATCGCTTCGTCGGGATGGTGATGGACCAGTTTGTGGATGCTCAGACTACGCTTCTGGTTTTATCGGATCACGGCTTCCACAGTTTTCGCCGCGGCTTCCATACCAATACCTGGCTGGCACAGCACGGCTATCTCTTCTTCAAGGGGATGGAAAAGCTGGCGCGCGGGCAGCAGATTCCAGCGGATCTGTATCCCAAGGGAGAACTTTTTCCGAAAGTGGTCTGGAGTAAGACTCGGGCCTACGCTCTGGGAACCGGCCAGATTTACATCAATCTGATGGGGCGGGAAGGCCAGGGGGTGGTCAGGCCGGGGGAAGAGTACAACCGCCTCACCGCGGAGATCAGCGCCGGACTGCTCGAGGTTCGCGATCCATTGAACGGCCTGCCGGTTATCAAGGCGGTTTACAAGGGCAAGGATGTTTTCAAGGGCTCCTACAAGGAGAAGGCCCCCGACCTGCAGTTAGGCTTCCACGAGGGATATCGCACTTCCAAGGAGACCATGTTGGGCGGAATCCCCTCAGAGCTACTTTCGAATAATTTGAATAAATGGTCCGGTGACCACGCCTCCTCGGCGGTGGACGAAACCTCCGGAATCTTGCTCTCCAATCGCAAGCTCCTGAAAGAGGATCCGCAGATCATAGACATCGCCGCGACGGTGCTGGAATATTTCAATGTGCCCAAGCTGCCCGAAATGGAGGGGAGCTCAGTATTTCAAGTCTCCGGCGGCATAGCAGGACAGAATCGGCCATAGGTCGGATTAAGCAGCAAAATTACATACAGATGACAAAGCCAATTGCCGGCGCCGCCCCACGCATGGTGCTCCTGGGACTGGACGGCGCCACTTTTCGAATCATCAAGCCGTGGGCGGAGGAGGGTCACCTGCCCAACTTCGCCCGCCTGTTTTCGGACGCCGCCTGGGGCAAGCTGGCGTCCACGATTCCGCCGACCACGCCGCCGGCCTGGGCGGCCTGCCTGACGGGCAAAAATCCCGGCAAGCACGGCATTTTCGACTTTCGCGAATCGCCGCTGAAGTATCCCGACCGGCCGCTGATCAACCTGAGCTCCATGCAGGGGCGCAAGCTCTGGCACCTTTTCAATGCGGCCGGCAAGAAAGTCGCCATTGTCAACGTGCCCATCACCTATCCGCCCGAACCGGTGGACGGCCTGATGCTCTCCGGCATGATGACGCCGTCGGATGATTCGCCCTACGCCTATCCCCCCGAGCTGAAGGATGAGATCAATAAGGCGGTCGGGCATTACGTCGTCAACATTGACATCCCCAAATACGACGTGGAGCTGGAAGCGGATGCCCTGCATTTCATGGACGACATTGACGACTCCTTCCGCCGGCGCAAGCAAGCCTTTTTCTATCTGCTGGATAAGAAGGAATGGACCTTCTTCATGATCGTCTTCATCATCATGGATCGCATCCAGCACCTCTTCTGGAAGTACATGGATCCGCAGTGGGAGAAGCACTACAACTCGCCCATGGCCCGGAAAATCCGCCCGCGCATCATTGCCAGCTTCAAAATGGTGGATGAGATGCTGGGCGAACTGCGGCAAAAGCTGGGCGACACCCCGCTGCTGATCATGTCCGATCACGGCTTCGGCTCCACGCGGGAATGGTTCAACGTCAACACCTGGCTGATGAAACAGGGCTATCTGAAGGTCAAATCGGACGTCCTCTGGAAAAAGCAGATCTTCAGCTTCTTCATGAATCTGAACGATTCGCCCCTGGTGAAATCGCTCGTGCCGAAGGCGCTGCAATCCGCCGTGCGCGGCAAGATTCGCGGCACCCGTTCGACCTTCAAAAGCGATCTGGAGTCGGCGCTGGATTACAGCGGGACGCGGGCGTTTTTCTCCTCCATCCCCGCGCAGGGGATTTTCATCAACGTCAAGCGCGAGAACGGCCAGGGCATCGTCGAGCCGGGCGCGGAATATGACAAGCTGCGCGCCGAAATTCGCGAAAAGCTGACGGAGCTGCGCCACCCCAAAACGGGGGCGCGCGCCATTGATAAAGTCTGGTACCGCGAAGAAATTTATCACGGCGACCAAACCCGCTATGCGGCGGATATTCTTTTCGTGGCCCAGAATTACGGCTGCCTGGGGCGCCAACTCCTCGGGCTGTCCGGCGTATTTCAATCGAGCGCGCACACGCCCAACGGCTTTCACCGGCCGGACGGGATTTTCTACGCCCTCGGGCCGCAGTTCAAGGCGGGACACGAGTTGCAGGGGGCTGAGATCGCCGACATCGCTCCGACCGTGCTGCACCTCTGCGGCCAGCCGGTGCCGGACGATATGGACGGCGTGCTCTTGGCCGACGCTTTCCATCCCCAATTCCTGGCCGACCATCCTCTGCAGAAAGTCTCGGCGGCCTCCTTTGCGGACTCCCAACGGCAGGACTTCACCTCGCAGGAGACGGATGAAATCGCCAAGCGGCTGAAGAGCCTTGGGTATCTCGAGTAGCCATGAAAAAGCTCATCCTCAATCTAATCAAGATCTCCGTCACCATCGTCATCCTCTTCCTGATCTTCAAGAAATTCCAGATCGGGCTGGACGATATCTTGGCTTCTTTCCGGCAAAAGCCGGGCTGGTTCGCCGCGTCGTTCGTGATGCAGTTGGGAGCGGTTCTCTTCTCGATATTGCGCTGGAATGTGCTGCTGGTCAGCCAGAATCTGAGGGTTCCTTTTTCCCATATCGTCAAAACCTTTTTGGTGGGGCGATTTCTGGGCACGTTTACCCCAACCGGTGTCGGGCTGGAAGCGTATAAGGCTTACGATATCGCCCGTTATACCGGCCAGGCCGAGGCTTCCGTGTCCGTCGTCCTGATCGAGAAGATGATCGGCACCTTCTTCAGTCTGAGTCTGCTGACTCTGGTGACGCTCCCCTTTTTCGTCGGCTCGATCAGCGCTAAATTCTTATGGGTCTTTGGGGCCTTTTTCGCGGTGTGGCTGGCGCTGGCTTTGGTGATGCTTTTTAAGCCCGGGCTTTTTCGCCGAGTTCTGCAATTCAATTTTCCGATGAAAGGCAAAGTCGAAAGGCCGCTGAACAAGCTGGTGGACGCCTTTACGGTTTACGGCGAACGGCGCGGCAGCTTGCTGGCCGCGGTAATGTTGGGTCTGGTCGTCTATTTCTTCTGGTTTATGACCTACTACACTAATTCTCTGGCGTTGGGCGCGGGCTTAAGCATCGCCGATGTTTTCAAGGTCGGCCCCATGACTCAGATTGCCACCATGATTCCGCTTTCCATCGCCGGCATCGGTCTGCGCGAAGGAGCATTTATGGGATTGTTGAATGCTCTGGGAGTGGTGGAAGGCGCGCCCGATGCTGCCCGCAGCGCCATGATGCTTTCGGCGACGATGGTATTTTTTGTCTCCGTCTCGGTGAACGTATTCGGCGCCATCATCTTCTTGACCAGAAAAACGGATTATGAACAACAGATGGCGGACCTGAGGAAATCCCGGGGCTCCAGCCCCGTTGCAACGGGCAAATAACATTCTTAACTTTGCGTCTTTGCGGTTAGATTCCCTTGGGAGGGGAGATTCGGATGGAATGGCTTAGGGCGGATTTTCACACTCACACCAGCGACTGCGTCTTCGACGGCATCCGGCATGGCGCCGTCCAGTTGATTGACCGGGCGGCGTTGCAGGGCTTTCGCGCTCTGGCCATTACCAACCACTGCTTTCTCATTTACAGCGAATGCTGGCGGGAATACGCGCTCGAACGCGGCGTCATCCTGCTCCCGGGCGTTGAAATCGAGATCGGGCGGCGGCATGTCTTGATCATCAATGCCTCCCGCGATGCCGACCGGATCAAGACCTTTGATGACCTGCGCGCCTACCGCCGCATGAATAATTCGCTGATCATTGCGCCCCACCCCTTTTATCCCGGCCTGATCTGCCTGCGCCGCAAGCTCTACCGGTATTGGGGTCTCTTCGATGCGCTGGAATATAACTCCTTTTATACGACTTTCTTCAATCCCAATCAGCGGGCGGTGAAATTCGCTCAGGAGGTCGGGCTGCCCTTGGTCGGAGGATCCGACAGCCATCGTCTTTCCATGCTGGGGCGCACCTATTCGTTGATACAATCTGACTTTGATCCGGATTCGATCCTGCAGGCCGTTCGAGCTCAGCGAGTCAAAATCGTCACCCAGCCGCTCTCAGCCGGTGAGGCTTTCACCCTGGCAGTGAAATTGAAATTGTCCACACTGCGCCAGGACATCAAGCGAATAATTTCGCCCCGGCCGCAGGTCTGCACTTATCATCCCTATCCGATTCAAGAGTCGGAGGGTAAGCAGTCCAGTTCCTCCATATCAGTGCCCCATTAACCCGGTCCCATCATGGCAAATGATCGTCTAAGCGGCTTAATCCCATCTCTGTCTTACAGTTTTTTGGCGGGCTCTATCGGCGGTATGCTGGCGGGCCTGATTGAGGTGCTCCTGATCGCGCGCTTCGGAGCGGCTCCGGCCCATTTCTCGGGGCTCCTCTTCGCCGTTGTGGCCTATGGCATCCTCGGGGGGGGCTTGGGCAAACTGGCCTATCTGGCCCTCTGGCCCTTGCCGTTTCACCGCGAAAAGCGCGAAAGCCGCAGCCAGTTAGCGGGATTCATGGTTTCCCTGACCTTCGCCGCTCTGCTCTTCTTGATCTTCGTCTTCCGAGCTTTTCGCGATTTTCACGCGGAAAAGGTCAAGCCCGCTCAGCCCCTCGGATTATTAACCATCGCTATCCTGGCGCTGGCCGCCGTCGCGATGTTCTTCCTCCTTCAATTTCTGATCAGGCGAACTGTCTTGAGCCGGGGCTTAGCGAAGCTTGTAGATTTCAAAATCTACACCGTCGCCCTGGCGCTCTTGCTGATGGTGGGCGTGATCCTGCGGCTTTCTTTGGGACGTGAAACAGAGGAGGTGCGCAGTCCCTTCTCCGGAGAAGCGCGCGCCGGATTGGAATCCAAGCCCTGCGTGATCCTCATCATGGTGGATACTCTGCGCCCCGATCACTTAGCCTGTTACGGCAGCCATAAATTCGCCACGCCCAATATTGACGCTCTGGCCGCCGACGGCATTTTATTCCGCGAATGCTATTCGGCGTCCAACAATACCAAGCCCTCCACGGCGTCTTTGCTGACCTCGCGGTATCTCTCCGAACATCGGGCTATTCACAAGACCGACATCCTGCCGCCGGGCGCCGCCACGCTGGCCGAAGCTTTTTCGCAGGCGGGCTACTATTGCGGCGGCATTGTTACGAACGTCAATCTCGCTCCTATTTACAACTTCCAGCAGGGTTTTCACGAATACACCTATCTGCCGCCGAAATTTCTCTTCGGCGCGGATGAAGCCTCTTCACGCCAGGTGATTTACGGGGTGATGCGCTTGATTCGCATGCGGCTGATCAAGAAAATCTACCCGGATCAATTCTACCGCCCGGGTGAGATTGTCACCGGCTATTTCGAGGATTTTATCAAGCGCCAAGGCGACGGGAAGTTTTTTCTATTCCTGCATTATATGGATCCGCATGATCCTTATTTTGAACATCCCTACAATGGGCGGGGCTATGCGCGCGCGGCTCTGCCCGATCCGGATCCCAATTTCGTGGGGCCCTTCGAGCGCAATTATGCTCAGGAGATTCAGTACTTGGATAACTGGATCGGCCGCGTCGTCGCCGACTTGAAGAAAGCGAATCTTTACGACTCCAGTGTGATCATTTTCACCAGCGATCACGGCGAGGAGTTCTACGAGCACGGCGGATGGTGGCACGGCACGACTCTGCACGAAGAACAGATGCGCGTTCCGCTCATCATGAAGCAGCCCCGGCAGGTCGGAGCGAATCAGATAAGCGAAACGCCCGCCAGCATCGTGGACGTCGGGCTGACAGCGCTGAGGGCCGCGGGATTGGATGCCGTTCCCGATATGCGCGGACGCAATCTCTTGGAAAGCACGAGCCCCGATTCGCTGGTGGAGATTTATGCGGAGGCGGACTTCGAGGGGAATGTGGGCCAGATGGTGCGCATCGGTCCCTGGAAATATATTCAAATGGATCCCGCCAACCGGCGCGGTCGCCCGGCTCAACAGCTCTTTTATCTGCCGGATGACCCCCAGGAGCAGAACAACCTGGTATCGTCCCAGCCGGATAAAGTCCTGGAACTGGCGGCGATTCTGAAAGTGCGCTACAACGAACTTCAGGCGGCTCGGATTTCCGGCGGCCAGATGCAGATGGATCGGGCGACTCAGGAGCGACTGAAGGCTTTGGGATATACGCAGTAATGAACTGCGGCCTCTGGATTTTATTGAGGGCGGGCGAAATTCCCGCCCTTGCGGCTTCTAAAGGGCGGCGCAGCGAAACATGAAACTGCTCATCTTGGCGCTCGATGGATTTGATCCCGATCTCTTTCGGCAGTGGAGGAATCGCCTGCCGCACCTGAATGAAATTGCGCAGGCCGGCGGCTTCGCGCCGTTGCGCTCCACCATCCCGCCGATGACGTTTCCCGCCTGGTCCACTTTTCTGACCGGCGTGAATCCCGGAAAACATGGTATTTTCGACTTCACCGAGAGGCTCTCCGGCCGCTTGGGTGTGCGATTTATTAATTCCACGCGGCGGCGCTATCCGACTTTTCTTAAACTGGCCTCGGATCAAGGCCTCACGGTCGGCAGCATCGGTCTGCCGACGACCTACCCGCCTGAATCTTTGGGGGGGTATCAAATTTCAGGATTTGATACCCCCTTGCCTTCGAAGGCGGACGCTTCCTATGTGCACCCGCCGGATTTGGCCCGCGAGATTAATCGCGAACTGGGCGGCTATTTTTTTGGCGATTTCAACGAGAGCCGCATCGGGCGCCGCTGGCACCGCCGGATTCTGAATAAATTGCTTCAAGGGATTGAGCGCAAGAAAGCCCTAATCCAATTCCTGCAAAGGCGAATTCCCGTTGATCTTCTGCTGTTGCACGTCGGCGAAACCGACACCGTAGGGCACCATTACTGGTCATTTTGTGATGCCCGGTCGCCGCGCCATGTTCCGACAAATGACGCCGCTCTCGCCCCGGCCATTTTGACCGTTTATCGCGCCGCGGATGATCTTGTCGGCTGGCTGATGGAATTCTGCCGTCCGGATCATCTGCTGATCGTCAGCGATCACGGGATGGGGGGGACCTCAGACCGGGTTCTTTATCTCAACCGCTACCTGGCCGCCAAGGATTTTCTTCATCCCGGGCCGACCTCACTGCGGGAAATCGCCGCGGGGCCAGTGAAAAACTGGGGCCTGAAATGGATCCCCTACCGCTGGCAGCAGCAGGCGTTCAAATTGGCCGGAGGCGGACTGGCCAATAAAATTGAATCCTCGCAGCGGTTTGGCGGAATAGATTGGGCGCGCACGCGCGCCTACAGCGAGGAGCTGAACTACTTTCCGGCCATCTGGCTCAATCTGAAAGAGCGTGAACCCTTTGGAGTGGTCTCTCCCGATCAGGCCGATTCCGTTCTGGAAGAAATCCGCTCGGCGCTCCTGGAATGGCGCGATCCCGCCGATGGCGCCGCAGTTGTCAAACACGTCCATCGCCGCGAGGAGATCTATGCTGGCCCGGAAATTGAATCTGCCCCGGATCTCATTCTGGAACTGAACCAGCCGGACGGATATAGTTATGCCCTGGGCCGCAGCCGTGAATCCAAGTCGTTCAGCCCTTGGTGCCGGCTCGGACCCGGCGAATATATTGGCCGAAAAGGCGCCAGCATGAATGGATCTCATCGGCCCTTGGGAACGTTTATAACGACAGCAAAGCCTGATTTGAGTCAGGGCGTTGATAATCTTACTCTGCTCGACATGGCGCCGCTGGCACTTAACCTTTTGGGGCTTACCAAGCCTGACTGGATGGAGGGATTGATTAATGTGTCTGATCAAATGATGGCATCGCCGGATGATTTGGCTCGCATGACAACGAAGCCCTACACTTCCCAACAGGAGGCTCTGCTGCACCGCCGCCTGGCTGATTTGGGGTATCTCCCTTGATGAAAGCCGCCAGATCCCTAAATATCGCCATGGTGGCGGCCTGCCCCTTCCCCACATCTCAGGGTTCGCAAGTGTTGATCCGCGAGCTGTCAGAAGCGCTGGCCAGGCGCGGGCACCGGCTTCACATAGTCACCTACCATTTCGGCGAACCGCTGGAATGTCCCGGGTTGATCATTCATCGCATCCCCGCGCTCTTTCGCTATAACAAGTTTCGTTCCGGTCCCGAAATCCGCAAGCCAATCCTGGATCTGCTGCTAAAACGCAAGCTGGAGCAGATCGTGCGGAGCGAAGGTATTGATATCGTACATGCGCACAATTACGAAGCGCCTCTGGCCGCGCTGCCGGTCTGCCGTCGGCATAAAATTCCGCTGGTCTATCATAGCCACAACACCATGTCGGATGAATTTTATACCTATTTCCGGCTGAAAATCCCGCAGAAGCTGGCGCGGGCGGCGGCGCATTTTATGGATCGCTATATTCCCCGGCAGGCCGATTTCATCATCGCCATCAATCCCAAAGTCGCCGCGTTTCTGGCGGAAATGGGCACCTCCGCGGCCAAGATCAAGTTCGTGCCTCCGGGGATTGATTACGGCGTGGTTCCTCCGCCCGATCCTGCGGTTCGTGAAAAGTACGGCTGGCGCGATGATAGGCTGATTGTGTACGTCGGAAACCTCGATGGATACCAGCGTATTGACATTTTACTTAAAGCGTTGGTTCAGGTACTCAGGGAGCATGCGGATGCCAGGTTTGTTTTGCTGACGGGATCCGATATTTCCGGCTTCACTCCGGAGGCTGAGCGGCTGGCGATTTCCGAGCGAATGACCATCCTGCATAAGCCATCCTTCGAACAGGTCAAGGCCGTATTGGCTCACGCGGCAGTGGCGGTAAATTCCCGCATTTCCTGGTCGGGCTTCCCCATCAAACTGCTGAACTATATGGCGGCGGGTCTTCCCGTGGTAGCGTTTCGGGGCGCGGCCACGCCGGTGCTGGAGGGGAGGACTGGAATCCTCGTGCCCGCCGGAGATATCGGGGCCTTCGCGGAAGGGATCAGCCTCCTTTTGCGCGACCAGGCGCTGGCGGAGCGCCTGGGTTTGGAAGCAAGACGCCTCGCACAGCAGCAGTTCGACTGGCGGATTATCGCCGGTGACATCGAGCGCATTTACTATCGCCTGTTGGGATTTCGACCGGTGGTCAATTCCTTTAGGGCTTCCGAGTTGAATTCAGAGGAACTTCCGAAATTTGAATATTCCGCTTGACTTTGTGCTGTTTATTACGTAACTTAATTTGTTGACCTTAATTGAAAGGCGCAATCGAGGGAGTTTGCCATGGAAATCAAGCGAATATGGGACATCATCGTCCGCCGCAAGTGGGTCATCTTGCAGGGATTTGTGGTGGTCTACGGCATCATCGCCGTGGCTACCTTCCTGAAGCCGAAGACCTATTTGGCGGAAGTTAGGGCCGTCATCGAAGGCGAAGGCTCTCAGAACGCCCTTTTGCGCAGCATGGGCTTAGAGGACATCGGCCAAATGCTTGGGCAGGCCGGTGCCAGCCAGACCGCGGGCATCATGGAAGTCGAATCGTTCAAGATGCTCTCCAAGCCCGTTTTGGACAAGGTCGCGCAGAAATTGAACATGCGCATGCCCGACGGCAGTTACGTCGCCGGCCCAACCCTGGCGCTGGCCCAGGGCATTTTTACCTGGAAATCGCTTCGCGGTTTGAAGATCAAACCCTCCAAGCGATCCTTGGCATTTAACATTCAGGGGTATTCTCCCAACAAGCAGGAGGCGCAAGATCTGGCCAACGCTCTGGCCGAAGTCTATATTGCTGAAGACGTAGCACGAAAGCACCGTGAAACCGCGGATGCGGCTCGCTTTGCGGATGAACAGTCCAAAATTGCCAAGCGGGATTGGAATGAAGCCAAGCGGAAATTGCGCGAATTTCAAGAGCAGGAAGGCGTGGTAGATATCTCCGTCGAGCTGCAAACCTTGATCAACGAAATCGCCGATTTGCGCGCCCAGCAGAATATGATGTCGCTGACTTTGCAGGAAATTGGCGTCATGGAAGCCAATCTGCAGGGTCAAAGCAGCATGGTGGGAGGCACCACCATCTCCAACCAGGCCCAGATCTCGAAACTGAAGGACGCACTGGCGACCCGGGAAGCTGACTTGCAGTCTGCGCTCACCAAATACACCGATAGTCACCCCACCATCATAGCCTTGCGGGAAGAAATCATTGACCTGCAGAAAAAGCTGCTCCGGGAAAAGGATCTCTACGAAAAATCCGAGCGGGCTCGCAGCGGTGAAATCGAAAACCAATTGCGCCGCTACCATCAGCAGTTGAAAGATTTTCCGGAAAAGATATATACCTTCGCTCAATTGGAGCTGACCTCGGAATCTTCCCAAAAATTGTACGAGATGCTGTTGGATATGAAGTATCGTTTGAACATCACTAAGGCGCTGCAGATATCCCGCATCAATCTCATTGAACCGGCCTGGAGATCCAAGGTTAATTCGCCCAACGTGGACGATAATTTACTCTTCGGTGCGCTTCTGGCCATCGTCTTTGGTCTGGGTTTGGCCATTTTGGTGGAATATCTGGATGATACCGTAAAGGACGCCGATTCCATTCAGATCGCCTTGGGTTTGCCGCTGCTGGGCGTCATTCCGTTGCTGGATCGCAAGACGGTTCCGCTGATTAGCGCTCCCGCCGGAGAAGGCCGCCGGAAAGCGCTCTACTTTCTGCGCGAAGCCTATAATATCCTGGCTCATAATATCAAGTTGGGCAGCCTGGACCAGCCGATGCGCAGTCTCATGATCACCAGTTCCATCCCCGGCGAAGGCAAGACCTATCTGGCGGCCAACCTGGCCATCAGTTTGGCGCAATCCGGAAAGAATGTGCTGTTGGTGGACACCGATTATCCTCGCCCGGAAATTTACAAACTCTTCAACCTTGACAACGAGATGGGCTTGACGGAAATCGTGACGGGGCAGACCACCATCGAGGAAGCTTTGAAGCCGTCCGGCGTGGATGGCCTGTGGGTCATCACCACCGGACCGAAACCTTCAAACACGACTCAGCTTTTTGATTCCAGCCAATTTAAGGAGTTCATCAAAGAGGCGTCGAAACTCTTCGACCTGGTGATCTTCGATACGCCGCCGGTCTTCTCGCTGAATGACCCAGTCATTCTGGGAGGCTTGGTGGATCGAACGGTGGTGATCGCCGCGGCGGGCGAGATCTCCAAGCAGATGTTGAAGCAGGCGGTCACGGCTCTGGAGCGGGGCAATGCTCGGCTGATGGGCGTGGTACTGAACAAGATGAAGATGGAAGGGACGCAGTACTATTATTACTATCACAGCTACACTCAACCGCCGCCGCGCAAATTGAAGCAGTTGGCCGCCGCGCCTCTGGCCTTGATGGGCTTGAAGAAAAAGCACTCAAATCATCGGCACAGACGTCCAAATTTCTGATAAACCAATGAGATTTTGAAAAAAGGGGATTCGAGGATCCCCTTTTTTTGTAGACCATTATAAGGCAAATGGACAATCGAAAATCCATCGTAAGGGGGCATGAATGAGAATCTCCCGGCTAATCATCGGGGTCCTTCTGGGAATCGGCCTGCTTGCGGCCATCTCGGGAGCTTACCAGCGCATGGTCTTGGTCGAGAATTTCACCAACTGGGGCTGACAGTTCTGCGCGCTGAGCGATCCTGCGCTCCATGCAGCCCTGGAGAGTCTAGGGCCTGATCAAGCTTTCGACATCGGTTATCATACCTGGTGGCCCAGCGCCAACGATCCGTTCTATCTGGCCAACGAGACGGATAATAATGCGCGCATTGGCTACTATTCCGTCACGGGAACGCCGACTCAGGAATGCGATGGTTCCAACATTCCCGGACCGACCCAGATGGCCAATATTCTGGCGGCCATTAACAGCCGGCTGAATGTTCCATCCCCGCTCTGGATGAATCTAACGGGCCAGACCACTCAGGACAGCATCATCCTAACCTGCCGGGCCGTGGCGGACCGCAACATCAGCGGAAATGTATCCATTCGCTTTCTGCTGCTGGATCATTATAGCTATCTGCCCAATTCACCCAATGGCCAGCCGCATCATTATCACGCCATGCTGGATATGGCGCCTACAGCATCGGGGCAGGCTTTTTCGGCAACGGCTTTCGATACCGTCACCTACTCGGCCGCTTTCTACAGGAATCCATCCTGGGCGCTGGATAACGTGGACATGGCCTGCTTTGTTCAGGAAAATGCCAGCAAGGAAGTTCTGCAGGCCACCTACACGGCTGTGCCGTTGAATTTCCCCAACCTCCTCCTGTCGGGATTTGACGTTTACGAGCAGACCGGCAACGGCGACGGGCGCGTGGATCCGGGCGAAACCGGCCGGATCAGCGTAACTCTCGAAAATCTGTACCCGTTCTTTGGCGCCACGCAGGTGGCTGGCCGCCTATCCACCGCCGAGCCGCTCATCCAAATCACCGATTCGCTGGCCGCTTTTCCTGACATTCCCTCCGGCGGCACGGCCAATAACGACGCCGATCCCTTTGAATTTTCTGTGGATCCCGTCTTCCTTCCGCATAACGTTACTTTCACGCTCAATGTGACCGCCGAACCGGGCTCCTTCCAGGCTTCCTATGAATTCGAATTCATGGTGGGCCGGCCGGATCTGATCCTGGTGAACGACGACGTCGCCGGAAATTATCAATCGTACTATGTGAGCGCTCTCGATTCGTTGGGCCTGGTGTACGACATCTGGGGTCAGTTTCAATCGGGTTCCATCCCGCAGGAAGAACTGGCGCTCTATTCGTATGTCATCTGGTACACCGGCAGCGATAATGCTTCGGTGTTGGATAGCACGGATCAGGCGAGAATCGAAAATTATCTGAACGGCGGCGGGCGGTTGCTCCTGTCCAGCCAGAATGCCGGGGATGTACTGCAGGGGACGGCATTCTATCAGAATGTGCTGCATGCGCAGCATCTGGCCAATTCTGTGGGACTTGATTTCCCGCTGCACGGCGTGGATGGAGATCCCATTTCCGATAGCACGTCGCTGATGCCGCTGGGAGCCGGCGGAGCCATGAATGCCAATTCCTGCGCCAGCTTCGATCCCATTCCGCCCGCGGTGGGGATTTACACTTACAATAGCGCCGGAACCTTCGGCGCCCTGCGCTGCGAATTCACGCCCTACAAGCTGATCTATGCGGCATTTCCGATAGAGGCGGTGAGTGCCCTGCCCGGTTTTACGTCGCGCGTGCAGTTGCTCAGCCTCTGCCTGGCGTATCTCGAAAGCCCGGCGGGCGTTGATCCCAATTCGCCGTTCACCCCAATTCCCGAACGGATGGAGATATCGCAGATCTCGCCCAACCCCTTCAATCCATCGGCCGAGATCCAATTTGGATTGCCGTGGAACGATTGGGCGAAGGTGGTGATCTTCAATTTGCAAGGCCAGCGGGTTGCGGAGATCGCGAATGCGAATTGGCCGGCGGGAAGGCATGCGGTGGTGTGGAATGCCGCCGGACTATCATCGGGCCTCTATCTGGTGACGGTCGAATCGCGCGGAAAAACTGCCGCCGCCAAGGCGCTGCTGCTGAAATAGAGCAGCTATCTCATCACTAATCAGGGGTCATTCCGTGGAATGACCCCTTTGCATGTCAGCGATCCGAGCATCGCGGGCTGAAAGCAAAAAGCCAATTATTGCTTGGTTTTAGGGCCCGATGCACTTAAGATTCGTAGCATTTGGAAGCCATGCTTCAACGCGCCTCTTCGGGGCAGTTTTGAACCATCCAGGATTGTCCTATGTCATCCAAACGTCTGATCGCCATTCTTCTGCTGGCGGCTATCATCCGCATCGCTCATCTTGCCGCTCTCTGGAACAGCCCGGTCTTGAATGTCCCGATCATTGATTCCCGCTATTATCAGTCCTGGGCGGAATCCCTGGCGGCGGGAAAAGCCCAACCGGCCGAGCTTTTCTTCATGAGTCCACTCTATCCCTATGTCCTGTCCTTCCTCTATCGCCTATTTGGAGCGGATCCTCACGTGGCCGTGATCTTTCAAGGCGCGATGGGCCTTTTGCTCGTCTTTCTCATTTACCGGCTAGGGACCCGTCTTTTTGATGAGAGGGTCGGATTGCTGGCCGCGCTGCTGGCGGCGCTCTATCGTCCCTTTGTGTATTATGAAGGCGTCGTATTGAGCGCCATCCTCATCTTATGCCTGAATGGCGCGGCGCTGCTTCTGCTTCTGGGTCCTATAAAGAAGACGGTCAATTTTGTCGCTGGAGGGCTTTTGCTTGGACTTTCGGCCCTGGCGCGGCCCAATGTCCTGCTTTTCGGCTTGCTGGTCTTCGGCTATCTGCTCTTTAGGCCGAAAGCCGAACGACGGTTCGCATTCTATTGGCTGCTCGGCTTGGCGCTTGTCCTCGGGCCGGTCGCCTACCGCAATTTTCAGGTCAGCGGACGATGGGTTTTGATGACAGCGGGGCTGGGCATGAATTTCTACGCCGGCAATAATCCCGAGGCGCAGGGTATTTATAGCGAGGCGCCCTTTATTCGTTCCGCCGAGCCGGAATTCGAGAATAAAGACTACCTGGCGGAAGCCGCTAAGCGAACCGACCGGGAGCTGGATATGGCGCAAGCGTCCAATTACTGGCTAAAGCAGGGGTTGTTCTACATCCTCGAAAAGCCGGGCCGCGCAATCCGGCTCTTGTTGCGGAAATTCTTTCTGTTCTTTCACTTCACTGAAATACCGAATAATTTAAGCCTTTATGCTGTCAGCGCCTTTTCGCCCGTGCTGAAATTGCTTCCCTTTACCTTTGGATTATTGGCGCCGTTCGGCATCGCCTTTTGGGTGCTGCATTCTCGAAGGATGAAGGGGGGCTTGATCCATATCTATGGGCTGAGCTATCTGGCGGCCACGCTGATCTTTTTTGCCGCCTCCGAATACCGTTTGCCAGTTCTCCTGATCGTTCTGCCGTGCTCTGCGGCCGCGCTTCTGGAGATCTGGAGAAACCTCAGGCTCGGCACGGCGAAGCAGATCGCGCGCCTTGCTGTCTTCGTCCTGCTATTCGCTATGATGGTAAACTTGCCCGTGCCCTTTGCCGCTTCTCTGCGGTCACCTCGCATGGATTTCTTCAATCTGGGAGTTACTTTGCAGGTGGCAGGACAGCATCAAGAGGCGGTTTTCCTGTTCAAGCGTTCGCTTTCGGTGGACCCCGGTTTTGCCGCGGCTCATCTGGCGCTGGGTGAATCGTTTCTGCAGCTTGGCCAAGCCGAAGCGGCAAAGGAGGAATTCCGTCGCGGCGGGGCGCCCATGCCCGAGGCTCCCAGGCGTCATTAGCAGTGGATTATTTTGCCCAGATTGGAAGCCTTGGGATCGGCGAGCGGGAGAATTATGCCGCCCGAGGGCGGTTGAGGCGCGAAACAGCGCGAGGCATCTTTCCGAGGAATTCGATCTATATTTATTATAATTAAGAAGATATGATTTATTTTTTTCTACTTGGCCGCTTTTCAACTAAATTGGCAAAGTCTTTGCAAAAGCCAATAAGGTGGTTGCGCGGCGAGCCTGTCTGAGAAGGTGGCTAAGTTGGGAAGAATAACAAAAGGCCAACAACTGTGGATCCTGCTGCGCGCATCGCGCCATGGCCGACTCCCGGAAGGTTGATTCGCTCATGGGTTTCCGACCGGAAACTTTTTTTGCGGGCGTCGGTTCAGGACCTATCGTTGGCCTCAATTCTAATATCGCCTGAAGAATCTGGACCTTTAGCCGATTCTGCAGGATTTTGAGTCATCATTCGGATAAAGCTACCGAGGAACTATGACGATAATAAACTCAAAGGCGGAAGATCTGGTCCATCCGCTGCAGGATGGCCGGGCGCAAGAAGCTGTATCCGCCTGGCGCACTTATGAGGAGCAGCGCCGCCGCATCGTCGCGGAAGCCGAGCCGCAAATGGAACGGCCGGTCGAAGATGGCAAGGGCCAATACGTTGACGTCTTTGCTTGATGCCGCTTAGAAACGTCATAAAATAGGGGGGAAATCATGTTCGAACAGTCTCACGTCGTTGGAGCCCTGTTGAATCGAATCGGACAGCAGGTCGCCGGAGCCAATACGCAGGAGCAATTCAACCAGGGGGCCAAGAGCGTTCTGAATTCGGAAAAGCTGGCCAATGCTCTCGATCATGTCAGCGATGAGCGCATTCAGGACAAGATGGCAGGCGTTAAAGCGAATCAGGGTCTCCCGGATCGCGTGCACATCTCGCCGGAAGCGCAGGAGCTTTACAGCCGGCACATTAACGCGGAGAATGCTCCGTCCGAGAAAATCCACGGCCGCAAGCAGGCTGGACTGCCGCTGGAGCCGAAAGTTTCGCCCGAGCCATTGATACCCGAAAGCTAATCAACATTGTCGTCTGAATTTGGTCTTTACGTCCACGTTCCTTTTTGCGTGCGACGCTGTCCGTACTGCGCCTTCTACTCTTGCGAAGGCGCTTCTGATTCACTTATCGCTTCATACCCGCGCTGGGTCCTCACCGAGCTCGCGCTGCGAGGCGAGGACCGGCGCGGTTTTGTTCTTAGATCAATCTATATCGGAGGCGGCACGCCGTCGTTGCTTCCGCCGCGAGCGGTCGGCCAGATGCTGGAGGCGATCCGCGGGGAGTTCACTCTGGCCAAAGACGCCGAGATTTCCTTAGAGGCCAATCCGGGAACGATCACGAGCCGGTCGCTGGAGGGCTATTTAGCGGCGGGCGTCAACCGGTTGAGTTTGGGCGTACAGGCGCTGCACGAGAAGCGGCTGGATTTTCTCGGGCGCATCCATTCGCGGGCGGAAGCCCTGGAAGGATTGCTGCTGGCAGCGCAGGCCGGATTCTCGGCCTGGTCGGCGGATCTGATGTTCGGCACGCCGCTTGAGACCCTGCAAAGCTGGCAGGATGAATTCGATGATTTGCTGCCATTCCAACCCGACGGCATCTCATTTTACAGCCTGACGGTCGAAGAGGGATCGCTTCTGCAGCGAAGGCAGTCGGCGGGCGAAAGAGTCAGTCTTGATCAGGATAAGACCGTTGAACTGATGCTGGGCGCCGCCGAACGCCTGCGAGCGGCGAACTACCGGCAATATGAAGTATCCAATTGGGCGCGTCCCGGATCCGAATGCCGCCACAATCTGCACTACTGGGATCGCGGCTGGTACCTGGGTCTGGGCCCATCCGCTCATAGCTTCATGGGTAACAAGCGAAGCTGGAACTTGCCGGACCTGGGCGCCTACTCCAAGGCGCTGGAAGCGCGGCAGTTGCCGCCTTCGGATTCGGAATCTCTAACGGACGACCAGGCGAGATCAGAGTGGGTCTATCTGGGTTTGCGGCAGGCTAAAGGGTTGGATCTGAACAGGTATGAAGAGCTTTATGGCGAGGTGCCGGCCTATTGGAAGACCATGCTGCAGAGCATTGCTCAGAAGGGCTTGGGAACCATCATCGGCGAAAAATTTATTCCCAATGATCACGGGCTGTTGCTGGCGGATGAAATAGCCGCGCGATTATTGGGCTGACTCCCGACAAAACCGGACAATTTCCTTCCTCTTGCTTACCCTCTACAAATCGGCCGCGAGTGGTGTTCCCCAAATCTAATCCAGAATGATAATCACCCGGCATTTTTCCAAAAAGTCCAAGTTCTCCCGAGCGCTGTGTAACATCTGAGCATCGCGATTTGAAATAACGATATCGGCGGCGTTCGGGCCAGAGGTGCGAAGACCTCGGGCGATCAGCGGCCGGTCGGCCACGCGCTCATTCTGCGTTGCCGCGGACAGCCCCTTTTCATACCCCACCATGCCATATTTGACGGCCCATTCGCGGCCGGCAAAAGCGGATCCATAAACTTCCTGTCCCTCTTCATTCAAGATGCGCGGCGCCAGAGCCGGCCGCGCTCCCAAACCGGTCGCGTCCACAACTAAACCGGTGTAGGCCGATCCCTTGACGGCGGAAGCCAGAGGCTGCGCCCCGCCGCTGCGTGGCGGGAGGATGGCCTCGAGAAAGGGGCCGTCAAGATTCATCTCAATGGTGACCTCGACCGATCCGTCATCATAGTATTTCTCCGGGCCCACCTGACGAAACATCTTGGCGATCCCTTCCACTCTCGATTTCACGGCGTCATTGGAGCGGATCTGGTTCTCCACGGTGATCAAAGAGGTTACGGCGACGCCGTTGATGACTTCGAGCAGATTGCCCAGCGCGTCCATCTTGGCGGCGCGCAAGACTCCCGCCCGTCCTCCGGCCGCGCCCGGCATGCCGATGCCCGTCGCCGTAATGGTGCGCCGAGTGAAATTGACCGATCCATTCATCCCGATCTGTTGCTGCACTCCTTGAGCCAGAGCGAGGGATCCTACGAACCAAATGGCAATTCCGCTGATCGCGAACGGTTTGGTTATTCGCATGGCCACCTCATACGCTTTGAAAACATTTTTGCTGGATTTGAGGATATTGCACCCTACCCTTTTAACTGTAATATAATGGAATTTCTCCCTGATTTGGGTCTGATTCGAACCCCTAATGCGGCTCGCCCCACAGCCTGAAAGCCGCCCAATCAGCCGGATTCGGCCTCAACCCGTCACGCACGTGGAGTTGGGCCATCCGCAAAGCCTGAGCAGGCCCTAATCCGGCTTTAAGATGGCGATAGAAATGCTTAAAGAGCACGGCACAGGTAAAGTCATCAATTTCGCCCATCGCTGAAATCACCCGCGGGACGCCGGCCGATAGAAACAATTCAGTCAACGAAGCCCCCCGATCTCCATGTGGCGAAAGAACCAGGACATCGCCGCAGCAGGATAAGACGACCAAGCCGCATTCACGCAATCTCATATTCTGAATCTCGGGGGGATTCCATAGGCCGTGCCGAGCGTCATGTGATCCTGGATGATGAACTTGTCGCTGGTAATCTGGGGCGGTTCCTGAATGGCCTGCAAAGTGCAGGGCGGCCGCGGATTCTGCGCGCTGGGCCAGAACCGCCGGGGTTGTATCCTCCGCCAACAGCAGATCTCCCGCCGGGAAGGTGGAGGCAATGGAGCGGACCTCTTTCTCAGCGAAAAGCAATCGGGGCAATTCGCGCGAAGGCCGCGATGAATCCAGCATGATGACCAATCCGCTATCGGAAGGCGGCCTCGAAAATGCGAGTCGCCGGCTGGTTAAAATATCGCTTATGGAGAAAGCATAAGAGATAGCGAATTGATCCAAAAGATCATCGCCTCGCGGACTCTTCAGAGCCGCAAAAGCGACCGGACGAAGATCATCGTTGGGGATGATAATAAGTTGAGAGATTCCTTCAAGGTGGGGCAGAACGGGCAGAATCAGCTTCTCATATAGAGAGCGGCCGGCGCGATTAAATTCTGTATGCTGTGCAAATCCCGTCTGCCATTTGTGAATCAGAGCTTTCAAAACCCTTGGTGATATGTTCAGAGCGAGAGTTGATTGCGCCTTCGAGGTGGAAATATCCAGGGCCAATGCCAGCCTGTCTCTTTCGCCATAATCTTTCCATGAATACTTGAGAATCGCCTCATCGTCCTGCCATCTGCTCGGCAATTGGCCGGTCCTGGGGTTCGTCTTGGGTGTCATCTTGGCGTAGCATTGAGCATCTATATACACCGCGTCATGCCTCAGGTTTTGCAGCGCCTGCCAACAGGCCTGAGGCCAGGGGTACTCAAAAGCTAAGCGTTGTATGGAGACGATCAGAGTCTGGAGCGCGGCGTCGGGAAGTTCCGCGGGCAGGAAAAGAACGCAGTCAAAACCGCCCAGGAAGGCCGCCTTAGCGATTTGCGCCGCGCCCTGAATGTTGCCCTGGAGCAGCAGGGCGCCACCGGAGCGTTTCAGATCAATCAGGTCCTCGGCCAGCCAGATCTTCTCCCAGTCTAAAAACAGCGGCAGGGTCAGGGGATTGATGGTAGCCCCTGGCTGCACCCTGATCAAAACGACGCCTGCCTTCTCAATGGCCGCCCGGGATTCCTCCTCGCTTCCCAGCCTGGCTTGAGTTACCAGCGGCAATGGCGCCTCCAGGCCAAATCCGACGGGCGGCCCGACCGAATCCCCACTTCCGGTTGAGGATAGTAGCAGACTTTGCGGTTCGGGCAAGCGGAAAACGAGCATGTCTCCTGCGGATGAATCTCTTGCCGAAAAAAACCACTCGAGAGGCGCTCTTTCCCAGCGCGACGGAGCCACGATAAACAGGCGGTCGGCTTGGCGGATCTGCTCCTGAATCGGCTGGAAAAGATCGGCTAGAATGGCCTGCGCGGCTCCGCGCCAAGGCGGGCTGCCGAAATCGAAGATCCTCCGCAAGCTATCGAGCCGTGCCAGAGCGGAATCTGCGTTCTCGATGGTGAAGTGCGAAAGGCCGTTGGGCCGCAGGAGAATCAACTCAGTTTGGCCCTCCACATCGAGAATCTGCAGCAAAAGATCACCGTTTCGCAGGCCCTTCCCCAGTGAATCGCTGGGCAGGGCAAGTCCGGACCTCCACGAATGATCATCTTCGCGTTTCGGTTTAAGGTTCTGAAGGAAAGACCAGGCGGCGACTTTCTGAGCGGCTCCGAAAAGCTCCTCGGCGCCGCGCTGTGCTATCGCGCGTTCGGCGGAAAGTTCAAACATCAAGCGAACTTCCGTGGGATTCCGCCAGCCGCCGGTGAGCAATCCATCGGCACTGAGCGAGGCTTGCCAGGCTTCCTGCGCCAATTCCAACCACTCCTCAGGCAGACGGCTGTTGACCAGATCGAATGCCTCTGTAGGCCCCGCTGACCATCCCCTCTCGGCGAGAATCGAAGCGCGCCCCAGTCTCCAGCAGATGCGCCAGTTCAGGCTGGAGAGATTCGAGGCGTCCGCGAGATCCTTGGCGGCTACAAGTTCCGCTACGCTGCCGACTTGATCCTGAAGACGAAGCTGCAGATCCGCCAGAGCCAGATGAAGTTGGATTTCCTGTTCCAGTTGTCCACGCCGGGAGGCCTCGCGGATGGCGGATTGCAGCGCCCAGAGAGCCTCGCCCTCCAATTGCAATCGTTCTGAAGTCTGCGTAAGCGTAGTATCGAATTGGGCGAGAGCCTCGCGCATGCAGAGGGCGGCATAAAGCGACAAAAGACGCAGTCGCTCGAGATCGAATCCGATGCGCCCTTGTCGAAGTATTTCAATTTCGGAGCGGATGGCATTCCGCAGGTGAGCGGCAGTCGGTAAGGGCTCGTCCCGGAGCAATAAAAGGTAATCGGCCAGATTCCAGTTGGCCGGCTCGGACGGCGGCCGCTCGGGATCAAATCCTATCGAAGGCGCGCCCCGGATCTGCCGCGAAACGGCGGAGGCGCTGGAGTTTGGATTCATGGCGGCAATCGTCGCGTTGATCTCCTGCCACTGCTCTTGAGAGAAGCCGACTCCCGCCGGCGCTAAGCAGGAAATCTCCTCCTGAAGAATTTCCGGCAGGGAGTATTCAAGCATTGGGATTTCCAGCTCCACTTCCGATAGATTGATCAGTGCAGAAAGGCGTCCGGCCTTCAGCCCCTCCTCCTGGCAGATAAGCAGCGAGCGCAGTAAGCTGCGCCGCGCCAAAATGGGATATCCCAGGCGCCAGTCGAAGAAGCCGATTTCCGACCAGAGGCGCGCCTCCATTTCGCGGTTTTTCTGCTCGATGGCGCCCGCCATCCGGCGGTACGCTTCGCCGCGGGCGGCCATGAAATCTCCCTGTCTTTCGTAGACTTCTTGCAGCATGGTTCTCGCCAGATGCTCATTCTCGGCCCCGGAAAATCCCCGCGCCGAAGCAATCGAACCCGCGCCCAGAAATCCAAAATTCCAAATCGGAATCGTCATGCCGAAGATTTCCAGGGCCAGCGGATTGTAGATGGAATCCTCGGGTGCCGCTTCTTTCTGGGCCAGCAGCGCCAGTGCCCTGGTGGCGTAATCAGAGGCTTCGGCGGCTTGATCCATTTGCAGGGAATTATAGGCGCAGTTGGTCAGCCATTTGGCCGAATCCGCTTCCAGTCCCTGCGCCTGCGCCAGCTCCGCTGCCTGGGCGTAATAGTCATTCGACGCTTGGTAATTTCCCGATACCTGATGCAGTTCGGCCAGCCGCAGAAGCAGCCGCAGTTGGGCGCCGGATTTTCCGGCCCGGCGCCAATGCTCGAGCGCTTGCTGATAACGGCGCTCCGCCTGCGCAGAATCGCCGGTCATGGCAGCGGCACGACCCATCTTTTCGAAGGTCAGCGCGGCTTGAACGGACGATGTGAAGATCGTGTCGTAGTTCTCCCGCTGGCGATAAGCCTCCAAAGCCCGCGCATAGCCGTACTCGCCCAACTCGTAGTAGCTGTTGCCCAAATTGAGCCATAATTGGCTTTCGAGCTGCGGATCTGCCGTCTCATCGTTGACCGACAGACCCAATTGCAAAATCGCAATGGCCCGTTCCAGCCAATTATGGCTCCGTCCCCGGCGTCCCGTCAGCTTCTCCATTAAGCCATAATTATATCCCAGACTCAGGTAGCCGAAAGCCAGATCCGGCTGCTGGGAAATCGCGGCTTCGATCAGAGAGTTCGATTGGGCCAGGAAACGGCGGTTATTTCCCCCCATATAAGAGAGACACAGCCCCAGAGAGTAGAGGTAGGCTGGATCATTTTTGCGCAGTGAATTCAAACCGTGATATTCTTGAGCCGCTTGATGAATCTCGCCGGCCGAGAAAGCCGAAGCGATGTAGCCCCGATGCAGGCGCACGTTCCCGGGATCCAATTCAATGGCCCGCTGAAATAGAGGCATCGCCTCATCGTGGCGCCCGCGTCCGGCGGCGCTTTCGGCCCCTTTTGTCAGCAGGGCGAGGCGCAATTGTTGAGCTCTGCGGCTGTAATAACCGTCTTGAATGTCAGCGCAGAATTCCGCCACGACCGATAGGCGGCCCAAGGCGGCTTCCATGGAAGTCCGCTGGGCCTCGAGCATCGCGGCGGCAATCCATCCTTCGGCGAACACCTTTCGCACAAAAGGAGACGGATTCTGTTCGGCCATGCCGCGCAGTTGGTCATATTCCGCCATCGCGCCGCTGGTATCCCCGCTCTGTGCCAGAAGCTCCGCCAGATGTTGAGTCGCTCCGGCGGCGAGGGCCGGGTTATCTTGGTCTGCGCCAAGTCGGCTCAGAACCGTTCGCGGATCGCCCCGCGGCGTTTCAAACCGAAGGATCTTCTGAACGGCCGGTTCAACGGCGCTAGTTCCATAGGGGTATCGCTGCAGAATATAATGATAGGCCTGCAGGGCTCCCTGCCAATCGCCGCTTTTTTCCAAAAGACCGCCCTTACTGCTCAATGCCTGCGCCGGCCAGTTCTTCAGATTGGGGAAGTCGCTCAGAATGGAGTCAAACTGCTCGAGTGCTTTTGCACTATCCTTCAAGGAAAACCAAATCCAGCCGTCCAGCCAGCGACTTCGCGCCAGGGCCATCGGCTGATCAGGGTATTGCCTTTGAACGTCCTCCAGATTGGCGATTAGGGAGGTTGGATTCTCAGCGGTGATTTCTCCTTCGGCTTGGATTATGGCGCGATGCGCCAGTAAGTAGTAATCAATCAGACCTTGAGCGATGATCTCACGCTGATCGGGATAACCGCGCACCAGCCTTCTGAAAAAGGTCATCGCCTCATCCTGCGCCTTCATTTTGATGGACAGGCGGGCGGATTCCAGCAAAGTCGCAGCCGCGATGGCGTGATCCTGCGGGAAATCCTGACGGACCCGTTCGAGCGCCAAGAGTTTCGCCAGACCCTCTTCGCGGCGCAGCGGCTTCCCCATAAGCGCGGCTTCCTGGCCGACGGAAAGCGCGAACTCAAATCCGGCCAGAGCCGAAACCGCCGGCGGTATGGCCCCTTCGGCCGGCAGTCGATAGAGATCGAGGTTGCCGCGCCCATCGGACGAAAAATAGATGAAATCATCCGTGCCCCAGAAGGGGTAGGTTTCGCGGCTGTCGCCGGGGACGAGAAGGCGGTACTGAAAAGCCTCGCCCGCCGGATCGAAGCGGTAGATCTGAGCGCGATCCAAGTAGGTCAGCAGTCCATCGCCGTCCAGATCCTGATTCGTCAGAGCCGCGACAAAGGACTTTCCGTCCGGAGACCAGGCGGGGGAGGCCGCCGGGAAGAGCCCGTCATAGACCACCTTGATTTCGGGGGTCGGATTTTTCAGATCATTCAATTGGAGAATGCAGATGGCGCCCGGTGATTCTTCGGCGGCGGCTTGCAGGCAGAGGATGCGATTATCCACCGGCGAGAAGCGCGGCTGCAAGAAGCCGGGCTCCGTCAGAACGGTATTCTCGCGGCGCCGCAGGTCCAGAAGCACGAGCCGAGCCTGTTGCGCGGCGCCATCCTGATACACCAGGTAGCGCCCATCATGGGAATAGCTCGGGAAGCTCTGGGGTCCGGGATCATCCACCAGCGGCACAATCTTGGAGGCGCGCAGGCGATTCTCATCCAAATAGAGCGCCAGAATGTCGCCGTCAATGTCGTCACGATGGCTGACGAAAGCGATGGTCTTGCCTTTGCTTGACCACTGCGGCGAATGATCATCTGCAGGATGGTCGGTGAGCGGAACGGCGACGCCGCTATCCATTGGCCTAATCCAGAGGTCATAATTGCCGCTGGCCCGGGAAGCGTAAACGAGGTATTTCTGATTAGGACTTAGGGCGGGAGATAGATCTGCCGCCAGGTCTGCCGTCAGCGGCTGCGGCGAATGAAGTTGGAGATGAAGGGAATCGGCTGGCGGCGCCGCGGCCGGAAGCAGATGCGAAGACAGCAAGCCGCTGATAAGGATCATCAGCCGGATGGCGGCGACTGGAGGGATTGTTCGACCGGACATAGCCAATCTATTTTCGGGTCCAGGACAAATCGGCTTTCTGTATCCAGGCGCCGGAAGGCGAGGCGTCCAATACGATCCGCGCGAAAATCTGATGAACCGCCAGCGAATCGGCAGCTCCGCTCTTTCGGTTCCGTTCCAGGAGGTGCCGGATGATGATCTGGCGGTCGCGGTTTTCTTCGGCGACAATCCGATTCACCAGGGCCAGATATTCCGCATCCTCCAGCAATTTCGGCGCTTGGCGAAGGGTCAGAAACCCGCGCGCGTTTTCGCCGATGACTTCATCGCGCTTGAAGTCCTCGATGTCATCGGCATTGAACAGCCGGCTGGCCACCGCCTCGATAGCCTCCAGCCGGTCGGCGGGAATGGTTCTGGAATCCCGCCCGGCGCCCCGCACCGATGCGAGTTCCCAGGTGTCCTCTTCAATCATCCGGTAGGATCCGAGGATCTGCTTTTCCAGGGCGGTGCGTTCGCTGGTGAAGGTCACTTCCGGCGTGTGCACGGCGCAGCCGGCCATGATGATCCCGATCAGCAGGAGCATCCATCCGCGGTACATTTTCATGCTTGTTCTCCCAGCGAACGCTGACTGGCCTTCAGAGTATTTTTCAGCAGCATGGCGATGGTCATCGGCCCCACGCCGCCGGGGACCGGAGTGATGGCCTGAGCCACTTCGCAGGCGGAGGCGAAATGGACGTCTCCGACCAGACGGTATTTCTTATCGCCCGGCATCGAGGGATCTTCCATGCGGTTAATTCCCACGTCAATGACGATGGCGCCGGGCTTTAGCATCTCGCCTCGAACCATTTCGGCCCGACCAATGGCGGCAATGAGAATATCCGCTTGGCGAATAAAATAGGGCAAGTCCGGCGTCTGAGAATGGCAGATTGTGACCGTCGCGTTGCCGCCGCGGCCCTTGCGAGAAAGCAGAGTGGCCAGGGGCCTGCCCACAATCGAGCTGCGACCCAGGATGACGACATGGCGGCCGGCCGGATCGAAGCCGCTGCGCAGCAACAGTTCGACCACGCCGGCGGGAGTGCAGGGCGCGAAAACGTCCTTGCCGGCGGCGAGGCTGCCGACGTTGTAAGGATGAAAACAGTCCACATCCTTGCCGGGGGAGATCGCTTCGATGACCGCGGTTTCATCCAGATGGCCGGGGAGAGGCAGTTGCACCAGGAAACCGTGTATGGCCGGGTCTCGGTTGAACCGATTCACCCAATCCATCAGCTCCGCCTGAGTCGTTTCCTTGGGCAGCTCCTTGGTCAGGGAATGGAATCCGACCTGCTCGCAGGCCTTCCCCTTGGCTCGAACGTAGCTTCTGGAAGCCGGATTATCTCCCACCAGGATAAATCCCAAGCCGGGGGTGATCCCCCGCTGCTTTAAAGCGGCTGTTCCCTGTGCAATTTCATTCCGGATTTGATCAGATATGGCTTTGCCGTCAATAATTTTAGCTGGCATGGCCTTCCTTTCTTGTGTCGGGTCTGCTCTAACAGTAAATATAAGCAATTTTGGCCCTTAGTCAAGAAAATTGCTGTTCGTTTAGGTTTTCGAGGCTTTGTGACCCAGATCATCAAAATTCCCTTGGTTGCGCTTCATATTAAACTTGGTGGAGCCTGTTTGTCCGCATGGTAGGGACTTTATCGAAAAAAACTTGACTGAGCAAGCAAAAATGCTTAATTTTATGTGAATTACCTTCGGTCATGAGGTGCAAGATGCCAAAGGCGAAAGTTCTATATGCAATCTGCGCCTGCCTGATAGGGCTGGGCGCCATCTCCGGAGCCGCGCGGGCTGAGGTCAGCCTGGACATGTTCTTGGTGGCGCCATCGAACTTGCAGGCGTTTTTTCTCGAGGATTTGAATGTCTCCGGCCGGTCGCCGGCCGCGGAGGTCTTTCGCTTCACTCTTGCGTCTACCACCCCGGAAGCGCTGAGCGGCTATCTGGTCTTTAGCATGAGCAGCCCGCAGACGCTCATCATCAGCGGGAAGTCAAACGTCTTCCCATTGGTTCCCAACGCCATGTTGCTTCTCAGCAATCTGAATTTGACCGAACCCGGCAGTCGTTACGAATTGCAGGACTACGAGGTCAGCAGCCAGGCGCAGCAGATCGAAGATCAATTGGTGCAGACGGGTTATTTCCCGGCGGATACCTACCGGCTGAAACTGGAGTTCTTCGCCGCCGGTTCGAACTCGCGCCTCGCTTGGGACGCAGTCACCGCCGTTATCACCAACCCCTTTAATCTCCAATTGGTTTCGCCCGCCGGTGCTCCGTCAACTCCTGCCGTTCTGCTTTCGACCACTCCGGTTTTCGCCTGGTCCTCTCAGGCCACGCAGTTCCTCTTGAAAGTTTGCGATCGAACCTCCCCAGATATGGATCCCCAATCCGTGATGCAAGGCCGGCCCCTATACGAGACGGATTTCGGAACCCCGCTGTCCGGTCAGAGCTTCGCGTATCCCACCTCGGGAGTGCTTCCTCTGGAGCCAGGTCACATCTACTATTGGCAAGTCCGAGCCCTGGTGCAGACCTCCGGCGGAATGCAGGAGTATCCCAGCGAGATTGGGGCTTTCACGATAGCCCAGATTACTACTCAGCAGGATCAACGCCTCGTTCTGGCGCTGCAGCGTATCCTGGGTGTCAGCAACCAGGGGATCCTGAGCCAACTGGCCGGATTCCAGTCGAACGGACGGATCGTGCTGGATGGGATGGAAGTCTCCATTGAAAAGCTGGAGGAGGTTGCGCTGTTGTTCGAGCAAGGCGCTTATCGCATCCGCTCGGTGCGCATCGAGTAACGGGGGTGAAAAAGTGATTCGCAGACAAACCTTTCTCTGGATTGCAGTCCTGTTCGCAGGGCTTTGTGGGGTGTTGCAGCCTGCCTCGGCCCAAGTTCGGCCCGCCGCTGATCCGTTCGTGGCCGTGGTGGCAAAAGTCACGCCTCCCGTCCTGCTTCAGCGGGTGGACACGGACGCCCTGCAGCCCCTGAAACAGGACGACCGTCTCTACCCCGGCGACCGCATCGTTTCCGAGGAAAACGGCCACGCCTCGATCATCTTCGCGGATAACGCTGTGGAACTCAAGCTCCTTCCCAACAGCGAGTTGACATTTCAGGGCCAGCGCACCAGCGGGGGGATTCTCAAGCGCCTGTATCTGCAAATCGGCAGAGTCTTGACCCGGGTCGTCGGGGGAGAAATGGAGGTTATCACGCCCACCTGCGTGGCTTCTGTCAAAGGCACGCAATGGTGGACGACGGTGGATCGCGCCATGATTACCCAGGTGATCGTGTTGGAAGGTGAAGTTACGGTTGAAAATCGCAGTTCCGGCACGGTCAACGTGGTGTCTTCGGGCAATACGGCCACGAGTGCTCCCACAGGCGGTCAGACGGTTACGCCGACGCTGCAGCAAGAGGTTCCTAAAGAACCGCCCGGATCTGGACAGGGCTCCATGCAGATTGATTATGAGAACGGCTCTGGTCAGACGAAGACTCTGAATATAGAGTTCGATCGCTAATCCTCGGTCTTTCGGTGTTCTCCCAACCGGTCTGGACTATTTTCAACACGAACCATGCAGGGCTCCGGAGGTCGCTCGGCGGCGTGCTTCTCGCCCTTTCTCTCCTGGCCCTTTTCCGCTCCTCGCCCTGCCAGACTGTCTACCTGACCCCCCAAATTCAGCATCGTCCCGTTTTCCAAGTCTTCGCCGGAGAAAACATCGAGTTGCAGCTTCTGATTGAAGAAGTCCCCGGCCTGGTCGCCTCCGGCTATCTGCTCTGGAGGTCTCCGGGCGGAGAGTTTCGCACCACGGATTTGCAGCCGGTTCCCGGCGGTTTGGGCGCCATCATCCCCAGCAGCGAGGTACAGGCTCCCTACGTGGAATATGCCATCATTGTTCGGCTCGCTGATGGATCTGAGGTGACATTCCCGCAAAATCAGCCTCTGGTCAATCCGCAGCGGGTAGCCGTACTGGAGGAGAAGGAGGGCGGCGGTCAGATTCCCCGCTTCGTCATCCTCTACCCCCGCGATGGGGATATTGTCAATGAAAGCGAAGTCCATATTGCTATTTCCATATTCGATCCCGATTCCGTTCTCGATCTATCATCCTTGCAGATATTCCTGGATGGCCGGGAGGTGAAGCCCAAGGAGGTCACCGCCAACTTCATTTCGCTAATCTTGACAAAGCCATCCGCCGGTCAGCATGAAATCGCCATTCGATCACGCTCTCTAAGCGGCGTATACAATCCCGATGTCTCATGGTCCTTCAGAATGGCTGAGATGGGCGGGAAGCGCGGGCCGAAATCCTTTAGCTGGAGTTTTAGCGGGGAGGCGCGGTGGGAGAATTTCGGCGGATCCGAGGAGGGGATCTTGCGTGGCGACTGGCGAGTCGAGGGCGTCTATGATGGCTGGGAGTACAACGCGCGCTGCTACCTCACCAGCGACGAAGCCTGGGACCGGCAGCCGCAGAATCGGTATCTGATTGGCTTGCGCGGGCAGCGCTGGAGCTTTGTCCTGGGAGATGCCTCGCCGGTCTTCTCCGACTTGGTCCTGTCCGGCCTGCGCGTTCGCGGTGCTGAGGTGGACTATCATGGCGGGCGTTTCCACCTGCTCACGACCTTCGGGGAAGTCAACAAGCCCATTGCGGGGAGTACCTACCGCAGGTATCTGGGCAGCATCCGGCCCTACTGGACCACCTCTTCCGGAGCGCGTTTCGGCCTAAGTCTTCTAAAGGCCAAAGATGATCTCGGTTCCGTGGGCGAGGCTCCCGCGTCGCCGCAGGATAATATCGTGCTGGGCATAGACGCTCATGTGCCCCTGTGGCAGCGCCGCGTCGAATGGACCGCCGCCGCTGCCGTTTCACTGACGGCCCTGGATATTCGCGGCGGTTCGCTTTCTCAATCTGAATTGCAGGACGCGGATATTGACTTTCCTTTTGACCCCAAGCCCTTCGAACCGCTCATCGTCATCAATGAGAGTCTTTCGCCGCCGGATCCCCGCGGCCTCGGTTCCCTGGCCTTTACCACCTCGTTGACCCTGCGCCATTTTGGGCAGAATTTATCCATCGGGTATCGGCATCTGGGACCCGCCTACAATTCCTTCGGGAATCCCTATTTACAGAGTGATCTGGCGGGCTGGAATGTCTCCGATCAATTCTCACTATACCAAAACCGAATATTTTTCAATTTCGGCCTGAGCCGTTTTTGGGATAACCTGAAGGACGATAAGATCACCGCGACGAAAACGCTTGGCGGCTGGGTGTCGTTGGCTCTCTATTCGCCGAGCCCAGCGCCGCAAGTTGTTTTGACGGCCAATCTCTCGCGAGCGGCCAACGACCTGGCGACGGTGGACACCCTCCTGTCCGAGTCCAATCCAGGGAGCGATACTCTTTATTCAGATCAACGGCGGGAAGATCTGTCGGCGGCCTTTAATGTTTCCATCAATCAGGCCTGGTCCTGGCTGGGGCGGCGCCATCTGGTCGCATTGGTGGCCAACTTGTCAAGCTACCAGGACCTGATCGAGGAGCGTCTGGCGGGCTACCCCGAACTCGGGAGCGATTCGCGGAATTATGCGGCGACCTGGCGCACGCAGTTTTCGGCGCTGCACAGCGCTTCGTTGGAGTACTCCCATTACTCCAGTGAAGCAGCCTCGGCGGATTACCGTTACAATCAATTCGGCGCTGCCTATAACGGCCGCTTCCAATCACGCAAGCTGGGAATCATCCTGAGCGCTTACCGCCGCATCGGAGCCTCCGACCTGAGCCGCTATCAGGCCGGCTTCTCGGCCGATTGGGAGTTCCACCCCAAGCACATGCTGCGCCTTCTGGGCACGCACTATTTCAACGACAGTATCAGGGATGAGGGGCTGTACCGTCTCTATTATATCAAGCGGTTTTAGATAATCCCATGACTTCCGCAAGAACGAAACGGCTGGAATGGCTGCTACCCCTGCTCGTTGCCCTGGTCGCCTTCCTGTTGTCGCGCCTGCCTTTTAGCGAAGGCCTGGAACGTCGCCTGCTGGACGAGCGCTTCAAATGGCGCGGGCCTCGACCAGTTGCGGGCGCGCCCTTTCAGGTGGTCACGGTTGACGACCAGTCCTTCGAAGTGCTCCGCCAGAAGTGGCCGTTTCGGCCCTCCTTGTATGCTCGAGCCATTCAAAACCTCACGCGTGCCGGAGCCCGCCTGATCGTTTTCGATATTGAAATTTCCGAACCTCACCCGCTTTTCCCGGAAGAGGATTCTCTCTTCGCCGCCGCCATCGCCGCGTCAAAAAACGTCATCTTGGCCGGAAAAATCGCCTACATCTACGGTCAGTCCTTAAAATATCCGTACGCCATTTCTGTGCCGCCGCTGGAGGTTTTATTGGAAGCCGGGGCGCCTTGGGGACTGGTGAATGAACTTACGGATTCGGACGACTTCAGCCGACGCTATTTAATCAGCCTTCCTATAGACCATATCCGCAAGCCATCCCTCGGGTTTGAGGTCTTGCGGTCTTTTCTGGCGCTTCCGGAGGGTGAGGCGCTGCAAATCCGAGATCATTACTGCCATTTCGGGCCGCTCCAGATTCCGCTCTTTGATCCACAGAGCTATCTGATCAACTACTACGGCCCGGCAGGGACCTTTCCCGCCATATCCTTTTCCAGCATCCTCGATGATTCCGCCTTCGATCTGGGGGCCAATGATTCGAATTTCATGGAGCGCTTTTACGGTTTGCCGCCCGGCGGAATAGCTGGAGCGGTCCAGAATCCATTCGCCGGGAAAATCGTCCTGATCGGGGCGGAGGCGGAGGAGCTGCACGATACCAAGAATACGCCATTTTATGCCCATGATCCAACGCCTCGCAAAATGGCGGGCGTGGAGATGCACGCCCACGCGCTCCAGACGGTGCTGGATCGCGCCTTTATCCTGCGTTCACCTCCTCTGCTGGTTCTCGCGCTGAACGGCCTGCTGGCGCTGTTGATCTTCTACGGGGTGGCTTGGCTGAAGCCCTGGCGCGGATTGGTAATCAGCCTTTTGCTGTCGGGATGCTTTGTGGTCCTGAGCTTTGCCGCCTTTGCCCGGTTTAACTACTGGTTGGATTTGACGCCTCTACTGATCTGCGCAGTTCTGGCTTACCTGAGCACTTCGCTGTTCCATTATTTCCAGGAGAAGCGGCAGAGGATTCGTATCCAGGAAATGTTCGCTCACTACGTGCCCAATCAGGTCGTCGAGGAGTTGATCAACCGGCCGCAACTCCTGAAGTTGGGGGGTGAAAAACGCCGCCTGACCGTCCTTTTTGCCGACATCTGGAGTTTTACCTCCATCAGCGAGAAGATGGCGCCGGAAGACTTGGTCCTGCTTCTGAATGAATACATGACCGCCATGACCGAGGTGATCCATGCGCAGGCGGGAATTATTGACAAGTATGAAGGGGATTTGATCATGGCGGAATTTGGCGCGCCCGTGCCTTGCGAAGATCATGCCATCCGGGCCTGCCGAGCGGCTCTACAGATGCAGAACCGTCTCGCCGATCTGCGCCGCCAGTGGGCGGCTCGGAGCAAGCCGCCGCTGGAAATCCGCATCGGCATCAATACCGGTGAAGTCATCATCGGCAACATGGGATCGCGCGACGTTTTCGATTACACCGTCATCGGCGACGCCGTCAATCTCTGTGCGCGGTTGGAAAAGGCCAATAAGGTCTACGGCACCGGCATCATGATCAGCCAATTCACGCGGGAGCAGCTGCCGGCGGATTTTGTCACGCGCCCGCTGGATGATCTGCGGGTGCGGGGCCGCCGCGAACCGGTGCGGGTTTACGAACTCCTGGGGGAAAATGAAGGCCATGTTCCGGCTGAAAAACGGCGTCTCCTGGAACTATACCGGCAGGGCTGGGGATTTTACCTTGCCCGCGATTGGCCGCGCGCCGCGGCGGCATTTGATGCCGCCTTGAAATCCGATCCTTCGGATCATCCCACTCGCATCCTGCTGGATCGCTGCCGCGAATTTGAGCTCCATCCCCCGGCCCAGGACTGGGATGGCGCCTTCAGCGTTGATGTGCCATGAAGCAGTGGCGGCACACCCTCGAAAATTTTGCGCTCTCCTGCCTCAGCGTTGCTTTTCGCCGACTTCCCCGATTCATCAGCATCCGCATCGGCGAAAGCCTCGCCGGCTTGGTGTATCTGCTGGGCCTTCGCGTCGCCGTGGCCAAGGACAATCTGGCGCATGCCTTTCCGGACCTGGATCAACGGCAGATTCAGAAAATCGCCCGGGGCTGCTTTCGCCACTTCGGCGCGCTGTTGGCGGAGTTCGCCCGTCTCCCGCTGGTCAAGCGGGAGAATCTATTTGATCTGGTTGAAATCGAGGCTTCGCAGGTTCTGGATCAGGCGCGCGCGGCGGGCCGAGGAGGCATCGTGGTTTCGGGGCACTTCGGCAACTGGGAATTGATGGGGGCTTCCATAGCAATTTTGGGCTATCCCGTATCCTATGTGGTGACTCGGCAGGAGAACGAGCTGGTGGAGCGACAGATGGATAAGTTGCGGCGCGGGGAAGGCATTGAGATCATCAAGCGCCGTGACGCCACCAAGGGGGTATTAAGAGCTTTAAGACAAAATCGGGTAGTGGCGATTCTCTCCGATCAGGACGCCCATGAGGCCGGAGCCTTCGTCCCCTTCTTCGGTCGGCCGGCCTCCACGCCCCGCGGAGCGGCGCTATTTGCGCTGCGCGCCGGAGCGGCGCTGATTTTCGTCGAATCCTATCGGCAGGGTCTCGGCAAGCTGCGAGTCATTTTCGAGCGAATCCGGACGGATGATCTGCCGCCAGACCGCGATGCGGCGGTCTATGAGCTGGTGCGCCGCTTCACGGCCCGCCTGGAGGAGGCCGTGCGCCGCCATCCCGAGCAGTGGTTTTGGATGCACCGCCGCTGGAAAACCCGGCCCCCTAACGATTTACCCCCCTTCTCTGAAGGGGGGTAGGGGGGATGATAGCCATCGAGAGGCCATAAAATGCAAGGGCGGATCAGAGATCCGCCCTTCGTAATTATCTTGCAGGTGATTTGCTTAATCGGCGTCACGTTGGTAGGTGACCGTG
>Ga0315284_10001128_pt1 | contig 37711 bp, 31 predicted proteins | sample YL17G09_16_MG_FD_203696 | JGI IMG/M metagenome (GOLD analysis project Ga0315284, IMG submission 203696) | Sediment microbial communities from Yellowstone Lake, YNP, Wyoming, USA - YL17G09_16 | ecosystem: Environmental > Aquatic > Freshwater > Lake > Sediment | place: USA: Wyoming | collected...
CAATGGGAGGCGCGCCGGACAGACGTACCCGCAAACCCCGCACTCCACGCATCGCATGGCTCCCGCTCGCGCGGAATGCCGGACCTGCCCCAACTCGAAATCGTGGTTCAACGCCGAAACGTTGAGTCTCGCCGGGCAGTGGTCCACGCACCAACCGCAACGAATGCACGGACTGGACGCCGCGGAGACGTCCGGTTCGATGCGGAGCACCGCGTCGGTTGCCGGACCGACCACCGTATCGGCGACACATCGCAGGCCCGTCATCGGCCCGCCATGCACCAGGTGGTCGCCCGCGCCGGCCAATGTGGCGCAGGAGGCCCCTGACGGGGTCCAGTAGTTGCCGCGATGGGATACGCCGTCTCCGGCGACGGTGACGACGCGGTGTGTCGGCGCCTGCCCGCGGGCCACCCATTGCCAGACGGCATGGCAGGCGGCGGCGTTGACCACGGCCACGCCCGCGTCCATTGTGTCGCCCCCCTGCGGCGCCGTCCGGCGGGTCAACAAGCTCGCCAGGACGATGTCCGCCCCGGCGGGGTACTTGTGCGAAATGGCGATGCAATGGACGTCGTGATTCCCGGCCGAACCGATCACGTGGCGGTAGTGACCGGTCCGCCGCTCATCAACGGCCAGCACCATCCTGGGGTTGCCCATGACGCGTGCGATTATGGCCAGGCCTTCCACCACTTCCGGGCCATGCTCGGCCAGCAGGCGATGATCGGATGTCACGTAGGGCTGGCCCTCCACGACGTTGGCGATCAGCGTGTCACAACGGCATGCCCTGGCCCGCGCCAGCCAGGCGACCAAAGGACGGACGGGCAACCGTTGCGTGGTCAATCCCCCGCGGGCCAACCGTTCCTCCAGCCTGGCAGGCTCGAGGGAATGCCAATCTAAAAGCGTCTCGACGGTTGGCGGTTGCGAGTCTTCCAGGTCCGCCAAATCGATGGCCGGACAAGACGCGAAACCCTCCTCTCCGGCCATGAAGGCGATGCCAATGTCCTTCACCCGTCCGCTCAAGGGGGCAAATACGTCAACGCCCCGGCCGTCGGGGGCTTCAGCGATCTTCTGGCCTTGATGGACGCATTGGCCGGAACTTACCAACGGACGTGCCGCCACCCCCACGCAAGGCGCCAAGGGAACCAGCAACCTGGAACACCGGGGGGCCGGGACGATAGGTTGGTCCAGAAGACCGTCCTTCTCATCAGGCAGGTCGATTCCACCACTGAAGGTTCCATAGCGACGAAACAGCATCCTCACATGCTACTGTTTCAAGCCGGAAGGGTCCATCCGTTGGCGGAAAAAGGACTGACTCCAAGGACCGGATTATCGGAATACCGGATTACCGGAAGACCGGGAACGGTGAGCGAAGTCGAACCGATGACCGGAATGCCGGACGACTGTGAAACCGCAATGACACTCTAAGGGCGCTACGGCGATAAAACGTCAAACTCATTAGGACTGGATCACCGCTCTAGCAGCCCGTTGAAAAAGTCATCCTGGCTGCGAGCGGGCCTCTTGCCTGCGCGTCCGCGTCGCGAAAACTCGACGAATCTCTTTTGATTCGCCTGCGTTTTCGCTCCTTGATGCTCGGCAACATCCCGCGCTCTCGCCGACGGAGCACTTCTTCAACGGGCTGCTAACGGCGACGACGCAGTAATGCCCCCACTCCCACCGCCATCAGAAGACTCATCGTCGCCGGTTCGGGAACCGCCTCGGGCGCGACGTCGGGATAGTTCCAGCCCCATTGCGACGCCAGGAGGCCCAGGTCCACCAGGTCCACATAGCTGCTGTTGTCGTAGTTGCCCTCGTGCCAGCCCTTGCCCGTCATGTTCCAGTTGGCGGAAAGGACGCCCAGATCAATCAATCCCACGACATCGTCGCCCGATGCGTCGCCTGGATGATGGACCAGATCACTGTCGCCTAACCAATGGAGGTATTTTTCCAGGTTCTTATAACCATCGGCGACCAGCGCCCCGTTGTTATCGGCGACGGAGGGATTCGTTCCGTACCACGTCTCCCAGGTATTGGGCATGCCGTCGGCGTCGGTGTCCCAGCCGGCGGCGCGATAGACCACCGGGATGACGGGGTAACCGTTGGGGTCGGCCAGCGGATCGTTGGGGTCTTTTTGCGAATTGATGATCTTTCCAGTCTGGGTGATGACCTCATTGGTGATCCGCGCGTCAACGGAATCTCGCGCCCAGGGCATGGCCCCCGCCTCGTCCAACACGCGGTTGTAGGCCACATCAACCGTGTCCATCGTCACCGCCGGACCGGGCATGGCAAAAGGCGTGTCCATGTGAATCATCGGTCCGACGGTCATGGCCCAGCCGTTATTCACGCCATCAAGGACGCCGTTCTTGTTGGCATCCAGCTTGTTGCCGTTGAGGTAGACCTTCATGTCCCAGGTGCTAAGGATGCCGTTCGGATCGATGCCCTTTCCCCAGTCCTCCAGGATATAGAGCGAATTGGTTTTGGTGGAAGGTCCGGCGATGGCGTAGTTGCCACAAAAGTTCCATAGCGAGCGGTCGTCATACTTTTCGTCGGTGTCGCCGCCTCCATAGGCGGCCGCATCGCCCCAATTGTATAGGACGTTGTTGCGAACGTCGGCGGTTGCAACGTAGAAGTTGTACGACCGGACGCGCGGCATGCGGAGGTTCTGGTGCGCCCATAGATTGTGATGCAAGGTGATGGAGCCGCTGGATGTCGAGGGAGCGATCAGCGTACCATCGCTGTGCTTTTGCGTCGGACCGTATGGATGGAACGTGGTGTCGTGCAGGCCCTCGGCGATGTAGCACCACTGGAAGGTGATGTTGTTGATCGCGCCTTTGTCAGCGCTCATGCACTCGTCGATGCTCCAGGACGCCGAACAATGGTCAAAGATGACGTTCTGAGAGTTACGGATGGTCATCGAGTCGTCGCGAAAGTCATTAGCACCAGTCCCCGCACGGGCCAAGCCAGGACGCGCGCGAAGGTGCTGTATGACGATGTTGTTCGTGTCATGGACTCGCAATCCGTAATTCTTGATGCAGATGCCCATTTCAGGAGAGGTCTGTCCGGCGATGGTGATCTTGGGCTTGGTGATGATGAGGTCTGAATTCAGTGCAATGGTGCCGCTGATGTCGAAGACGATGGTCCTTCCGGCGGCGGGGGCGTTCTGAATTCCATAACGTAGCGAACCTTCTCCGGAGTCATTGAGATTTGTGACGTGATAGACGTCACCGTCTCGACCGCCCGGTGTGTTGGCCCCAGCGCCTTCGGCGCCGGGAAAGGCGGGAACTGCCAGCAGCTCGCCTCCAGTCATCAACAGAAGAACGGCCAAGCACATCAATACGGCGATTGCCCTATGGTCGGAGTACGTCACTTTCCTTCCTCCGATAAGAGGTTTCCAGATTCGTCACACAAGTTATTCGGTGTGGTTTTTGCTCCGTTCAGTTTGAAAAGGTCATGTTCGTGCAATTTACCCATTTTACCAACAATCGCTCGTTACACCAAGAACAATCGCGTGGTAATATCACGGTTTAAGGACTGCGGAGCCGGTCGTTGCTTGAGAACGCCTCCCCCGCCTGATAAGTTGTTTGTCGGCCGAACAGACGCCAGCCAGTGTCGAGGCGGGACGTGAAACAGTATCTCGGTTACATGCTAAGCGGCGGTTTGCTGATCACCCTGGTGGCCCTGGCGGCCATCGGCGTCTTCCACAGCGACAGGCTCCAAAGTTTCACCAGCCGGCCGGTGGGGATCATGGGCACCGATACCGCCCTGACGGTGGTGGTCCGGGCCGGCGAGACCAACATTGCCCGCTCGGCGATGGAGGCCGCCGAGAATACGCTACGGGAGACGGAGGCCAGGGGAAGTTGGCGCCTTGGGGATTCAGAGATCTCGCATCTCAACGCTGCTCCGGCCGCCAAGGTCGTCCCGCTGTCGGTCGAGACGCTGGCGATGCTGCGGTTGGCCCGCGACGCCGCCGACGCCACGGGCGGCGCTTTTGACGTCACGTGTCGCCCCCTGATTGAGTTGTGGAAGACCTCCGCCCAAGAAGGCCATCCCCCCACCCCCCAGCAGCGCGCCGCCGCTCGGGTAACGTCAAGTTGGGACCAGATCATCCTGGGACCCGCCGGGGCGGAAAAAACCACCGACACCGCCTGCATGGACCTGGGGGGCATCGCCAAGGGCTTCGCCGCCGATCGGGCGGCCGAGGCCATGATGCAGTTGGGAGTCAGCGGAGGTCTGATCGAAATCGGCGGGGACATCCGCTGTTTCGGCCGCCACAGCGGAAGGCAGGAGGGATGGCGGATCGGTATCCGCAATCCCTTCGATCCAAACAGCCCGGCCATGCTGGCGACGCTGAAGCTGGCCCAGGGCGGCATATGCACCAGTGGAAACTACTTCCGCTTCGTGGAGATACAGGGACGCCGATACAGCCACATCATCGACCCTCGCCCCGGCGACAACTGCGGCGCCACAGCCGATGCGGCGCCTTCGGTCACCGTCGTCGCCCCCGACGCCGCCACCGCCGACATATGGGCCACGGCGCTGAGCGTGCTGGGACCCGCGGGCCTCAAACGTCTGCCCGCCGGTGTCGAGGCCATGATCGTAACGGGAGGACCGACCGACCACCAGCAGCACTCCAGCGAGGGCTTCGGCAAACTGCTGGCCGATGAAAACGAGGGAATGTGAGAATGGCCAAGCCGACCAGGAAGAAATACTCCAACCGTCTGATGACAATCATTTTTTCGGTGGCCGCCTTCTTGGCCATCGGCGGCCTGCCGTTGATGCTCCTGCGGAACCACGCCCTGGCCGTACAGGTCTCCTTGGTGGCGGCGGCCTGCGCGATCATCCCCTTTGGCATCCGTTCCCACAGTCTGCCTGGGGGCGTTCTGCGCGGGGCTGGATTGGGCCTGGCGGCGGGGTCTTCACTGATTTCGGCGTTGCGGGGCTTGATCCCCCCTCAAGACTTTGCCCGCTACGCCGCCACCTATTCCCTTGCCATGGTGGCACTCACCACCGCCGTCGCCCTGCTATTCGCCTACCTCGCCCAGCGCAGGCGGCGGATGATGGAAGACTCCTGGAGTTGAGGCGGCAGGCGCTCCCCATCGCTCGATGGCGAGGCTATCCCCGCCACTCCGCCTCGTCGGCGGTGGTCCGGAATTCTCCCATGACAACGCCGGGCAATTCCTGGTCCTTCACGGCGGCAAGGTCTTTTTCCGAAGGTTTTCCGACCGCGACGATCCGCTTCATCGGGCAGCGGGCCACCAGGACATTCAAATCAGGCATCTTATCGGGATCGTAGCTGTCGTAGTCGATGGTAGGCAGGTGTTCGGTCATCTGGAACAGATCGCTGGCCCGCTGGCAGGCCCTGCATCCGATGCACCCGACCTTGCAGACGGCCCGCACGTCCCTTCCGGCGTCCTTGTTGGAGCAGGCGACGACGAGCATCCGCTCGGCCTTGAAGGGGACCATCGAGATGATATGTCGCGGGCAGGCCCTCTCGCAGGCGCCGCACCCCACGCACTTTTCGTAGTCCACCACGGCCAGGCCGTTAATGATATGGATGGCGTCGAAGTCGCAGGCGAGTTGGCAGTCGCTGAAGCCCAGGCAGCCGTACGCGCAACCCTGCACGCCGGAGATCACGTTGGCAGCGGCGCAGGTGCGCTCACCGCGGTAGTCGGCCCGCTTGAGGCGCTGGGCATAGGTCGCCCCGCAATGCAACACCGGACGGTAGGGCCAGGCGGGCTTGACCTCCACGCCCAGTATCCTCGCCAAGGCCGCGGCGCAACTGACGCCCCCCACCGTGCACTTGCTGACCTCCACGCTACCGGCGACGACGGCGGCGGCATATTCGCTACAGCCCACGTATCCGCATCCGCCGCAGTTGGCCCCCGGCAGCGCCGCCAGGACGGCCTCCATCCTCGGGTCCACCGGGACACGAAACACCCGGTCGGCCCAGCCCAGCGCATAGGCCGCCAGGACGGCCAGAAGCAGCATCGTCCCGCACGCCAGGATGATCGTGATTACCGTCATACCGAGGCCCTCACTTGCCGAACATGGCCTCCAGGCCCTTGTCCACTCCGGTGAAGCCCATGAACGCCAGCGCCAGTATCCCGGCGATGATCATCGTGATCCCCGCGCCCCGCAGCGGCTTGGGCACGTCGCAATGGTCGAGTTCCTGGCGGATCCCGGCCATGATGACGATGGCGATCAGGAACCCCACGCCCGCGAAGACCGCGTAGACCAGCGCCTCATCAGGCCCCCAGTACAACGGCCCCGTCGCGCCCGAGACATGCTTCATGATCTCCAGGCACACAAACAGGATCACGCAGTTGGTCGTGATCAGCGGCAGGAACACGCCGAAGGCCTTGTACAGGGCGGGGAAGAACTTCCGCACGTACATCTCCACCAGTTGCACCGCCGCTGCGATCAGGAAGATGTAGACGACATAGTTGAGGATGCTGAGGTCCACCACGGCCTGGGAAGTCGGGTTGAATTGTCGCCATGCCCACGTCGTCAGAGGCGCGCCGGGGGCGAGGATGAAATAGGTGCATGTCCAGCTCAGCATCGCCGCAACGGCCGTGACGAACGTCACGGCACAACCCATACCAAAGGCCGTGTCGATCCGCCGGCTGACGCCGATGAAGGGGCAGTTGCCCACGAAGAAATGAAAGACCATGTTGTTGATCAACGCCGTGTTGATCGCCAGCAGCAGCAATGCGCCAAGATGGTTCATGCTTTCTTCGCCTCCCCCCCCCCGCCGGCAGACTTGCCCGCCCGCGCGGCGCCGATCCAATTGACCGCGCCCATCAGCAGGCCCAGGGTGATGAACGCCCCGGGGGGCAGGATCATCACCACCCACGCCGGCCAGGCCTTCGGCATCACCGACAGGCCGAACCACGTGCCAAAACCCAGCAGCTCGCGGACGGTGGCAATCGTCGCCATCGCTAGGGCGAAGCCCAGCGACTGGCCGATGGCGTCGGCGACGGCGGTGATGACCGACTGCTTTGCCGCGCAGACCTCGCAACGGGCGATGATGATGCAGTTGACGATGATCAGCGGCACGTAGGGACCGAGTTTCCGGCTCATCTCATGCATGTAGGCAGCCAGGAAACGGTCCGCGACGGTCACGAAGGTGGCGATGGTCAGCGTGAAGACCAGGATTCGCAGGTGAGGCTTCAGCAGCCCGCGGATGAGGCTGACGACCAGGTTGGAACTCACCAGCACGAAGGCCACCGCCCCGGCCATCGTCATCGCCGATTCCATGCTGTTGCTCACCGCCAGCGTCGGGCAGATGCCCAGGATCTGGCGATACACCGGATTCTCCGGCAGGATGCCGTTGAGGAACCGCTCCAGCGGGGTGGGACCGTCGGGATGGCCCATGTGTTCGCTCATTGCCTCGATGCCCCCAACTCGGCGCGGAACCTGCCCACCGCGTCGTTGACGATGTCCGTGACGCTCCGGGAGGAGATCGTCGCGCCGGTGACGGCCTGGATTTCGTCGGCGCCGGGTTTGTCGGCCTTGGTTACCGCCAGGCGGCGCTGGGCGGACCGGCCGGTGAATTGCGCCCGCCAAGCCGGCTCTTCGATGCGGTTGCCCAGGCCGGGGGTTTCCTTCTGCTCCAGCACATATAAACCCGTGATCGTCGCGGCCGAGGCGTCCAGACCGATCAGCAATTCGATGCGGTCCGCGAATCCCCCCCCGCCAACCGGCAGGACCCAGCCCACGGTCCGCCCGGAGGAATCCACGGCGCGGTACACGGTCCTTCCTCCCAACAACTCGGACCTTCCCTCGACGGCGCCGGGAACCAGTTTGGGAACCTGCCCCAGGGTGTCGCCCAGCTTGTTGGACTCGATGCGCTGGCCCAATCCGACGTGCACAGCCGCCAGGGCGGCGCCGAAGCACCCCGCCAGCACCAGTACCAGCCACCCCTGCTTGATGTATCCGCCTTTGTCGCTCATGTTCGTCACATTACGGCGAGGTCTTGATGCTTTCCGTCCGCTTGGCCCCAAGGGATCCTCCCAACGGCCGGGGGATCGTCGAGCGGTTGATCAAAGGAGTCAGGGCATTCATCAGCAACACCGAGAACATCACGCCCTCGGGATAGCCGCTGTAGGCGCGCATTAACATCACCAAGGCCCCCACCCCGGCGCCGAAGATCCATCGCCCCCGGGACGTCACCGGGCTGGAGACCGGGTCGGTGGCGATGAAGAACGCCCCCAGCATCACCGCCCCGCCGGCCAGGTGGTGCAGCGCGGAAAGGGGATGGCGCGGACCCAGCCAGTCGCCCAGGCCGCCGATGACCGCGACGGTCAGCAGCATGGCCAGGGGGATTTCCCACTTGGACGCGCGGCGGAAGCAGAGGTACAGCCCGCCGAGCAGACAGGCCAGGGCGCTGGTCTCGCCGACCGATCCGTTGACGTTGCCCACAAACAGCGGCCACAGCGCCGACCATTCCGGCCCGGCCCCGGCGGCGGACTTGGCAGCCGTCAGGGGCGTGGCCTGCGTCACGACGTCCAATCCAGCGCCCGGAATGACATACGCCGACGCCCCCATCGCCGAGGCAAAACAGATCATCACGAACGCCCTGCCGACCATCGCGGGGTTGAAGATGTTCTGCCCCAGCCCACCGAAGGCGCACTTGCCCAGCCCGATGGCGGCAAACGAGCCGACCGCCCCGACATACCACGGCGCGGAGGGGGGGAGCGAAAACGCCAGGATCATCCCCGTCACGGTGGCGGAAAAGTCACCGAGACTCGTCGCTCGCCGCCGCATGGCGTTGAAGATCGCCTCCGCCAGCAGGCAACCGGCCAGGCAGACTACGACTTGCTTGACGGCATACCATCGGAAGACCGCCACCGCCGCCACCAGCACCGGCGCCAGGCCGATCAGCACATCGATCATCATCCGCCGGGTCGTCGTCGCCATTCCATGTACGTGCGGCGCCGCGGCCACGCTCAGGGTGATTAAAGACGTTTCTGCTCCGTCAGTCGGTTGTCCGCTTGGACGGTTGGTGACAGGTTGTTCTTGTCCTTCGGCCACGTAAAAGTTCTCGCGTTATGTTTCCTTGGGCGCCTGGGCCTTGCCCATGCGGATAAGGTGCGCCAGGGGAATCCCCGCCGGGCAGGCATAGGCGCAGCATCCGCACTCGATGCAGGCGGCCATGTGGTACTTCCGGGCCAGTTCCCAATCTGCCGCCCGGGCGGCCAAGGCAATCTTGGTGGGAACCAGGTCCATCGGGCAGACGTCCACGCATCGCCCGCACCGAATGCAGGGCGTTTCCCTCGGCCGGGACACTTCTACCCCGCCAAGGACGATCAATCCACCGGTGCCCTTGGTCACCGGAACGCTCAGGTCGCCGATGGCGAAGCCCGTCATCGGCCCCCCGGCGACGACTCGCACGGCTGAATCTTTCGCCCCGCCACAATACGTCACCAGGTCCCCGTAGGGCGTCCCAATGGGAACCAGGAGGTTCGCCGGTCTGACAATGCCCGTCCCCGAGACGGTCACCACGCGGTGGGTCAGCGGGCGGCGGCGCAGGACAGCCGCGGCGACGGCGGCGGCCGTGCCCACGTTGATCACTACCGCCCCCACGTCCAGGGGAAGCCCGCCGACGGGCACAGTCCTCCCCAACACGGCGGGGAGGAGTTGACGTTCTCCGCCCTGGGGATATCGGGTCTTGAGGACAGCGAATTCCACCTTCCTCGCTCGTGCGGCCTGGCGCATGGACTCGATCGCCGCGGGCTTGTCATCCTCGATGGCCACGATAATCCGCTCCGCCCCCGCCGCCCGTGCCGCCAGTTGCGCCCCGGCAAGGATCGCCCGCGGCGCTTCGATCATGAGGCGATAGTCGGCCGTGAGGTACGGTTCGCACTCGCATCCATTGACGATCAGGACATCGACGGGCCGTCCGTCGCGAGGCGACAGTTTTACTTGGGTGGGAAAGGCCGCTCCGCCCATGCCCACAACCCCTGCTTGGCCAATGAGGTCGAGTATCTCTTCGGGCTGGTGGTGGTCGAAACCGTCGTCTGGCCACTGGCCGCCAAAAAGTTCCTCCCACAGCGCCGCGCCGCCGATCTGCGTGCCGGTGGCGGTAATTGGGATCGTCCGAACGTGTCGTCCGTTGGGTAAAGTCGTAACGGAAGCAACTCCAGCCACCCCCTTCAGTGGTGAATGAACGGGCGCGGAAATCGTCCCTGTCCCCCGGCCGATCGCCTCCCCCCAGGCCACTTCCTGGCGCGGTTGGACCAACGGTTCACACGGCGCACCGAGGTGTTGCAACAGCGGAACGGAAACCGTCGCTGGGGCAGGCAGCACCTCGATGGGCACATCGGCGGCCAAGGACTTGCGCCCCGGCGGATGGATGCCTCGGGCCAAGCCTGGGCGGTGGAAAAGCCTGCCGAGGATGGAGGTCATTCCTGCCCTTCCGTGGGAGGCTTGAGGAACCACCGATAAACCAGCACCGCGTCGATAGCGCCCAGCAGCAGCCCCCCCGCCCCGCCGACGATTCGCCCCTGTGGATGCGACCAGAACCGCGGCAGCGCCATCGTCCCCACCACCGCCAGCGCCAGCGGCCAGAGGAACACCAGCGAGCACAGGGCCGCCAGGCGCCAGCCTTGCCATCGGCCCCGGCGCACGGACCCATCGGTTGGCCCGGCGATATCGCATCGCGGACAGCCGATTCTGCAAGCGGTCTGAAACGGAGCCTGGGATTCGTCCATTTCTGCTACCTGGCCGCTTGGTTGCGGCCGGAACAACACACGTGTAGTATTTCCGCGTATTCTAGTGAAATGGACTTGTTGATGCCAAAGGTATCGGTCATCGTCGTCGGCGCCGGGGCGGGGCGGCGGTTCGGCGGCACGGAGAGTAAAATCTTCCAGCGCATCGGCGGCGCGCCGGTGTTCCTCCGCGCGTTGGAACCTTTTGCCTCCCGCCAAGATGTCTGCCAGATCCTGCTGGTGATTTCCGCAGCCGACATTGAGCGGGTCAAGGAACGATTCGGCGCCAACCTGGGCTTCATGGGCGTCGTGTTGGTGGAGGGCGGGGCCACGCGGACGGCGTCGGTGCGCAACGCTCTGGCCCACGTCATCCCCCAAGCCGACCTGGTCGCCGTCCACGACGCGGTTCGGCCCTGCCTCGCCCAGGAATGGATCGACGCCGTCTTTGCCCAGGCCGACAAGACCGGAGCGGCCCTGCTGGCCTATCCCGTCCACGGGACGCTCAAGACGGCCACGCCGGAAGGGCTTGTCGAGCGGACGCTGCCCCGCGCCACCGTCTGGGAGGCCCAAACCCCCCAGGTATTCCGAAAGGACCTGCTCCTTCGCGCCTACGCCGGGAACACCGAGGCCACCGACGACGCCGCCCTGGTCGAAGCCGTCGGCCATCCCGTCAGTATCGTCATCGGCGACCCGCGGAACATCAAGATCACCACGCCAAGGGACCTCGCCGTCGCCGCGGCGGTCATCGGGACGCTGCCCAAACCCAAACCGTCCCGGCTGACCCATCCCTTCGATGAGGCCCAAGGGTGATCGAATCACCGAACGCCGAACCCCTGATCCAGGGCATCCGACGGAAGAATGGGGTTTCGGGTTCCGGCACCGGATTTGAAAAAACCGACCCGCGCATCAGGCGCGGGCTTGGATTAGAATGAGTGTTTCGGCGCGCGGTTTGCGCCCCGGCGGAACCTGGGTTGTCTGCGACCTTATGAAGAAGGAATGGAAAGACCTGGCCCTTCGGTCGGCGGTGATCGTCCTGGCGACGCTGTTCGTCTATATCCCCACCATGCAGGCGGATTTCATCTGGGATGACAACCTGTTGCTGACCCACTTTCCCCTCATGCACTCCGACGACGCACTGGGGGTCTTCTGGTCGCCGTCGGCGGCCATGGAACAACACGTACCGGACTTCTACCCGCTGACCTGGACCACGCTTTGGCTGGAATGGCGCCTCTGGGGCAACAGCGCGACGGGCTACCACGTCGCCAACGTGGTGATGCACGCCCTTGGCGCGGTGTTGGTGTGGCTGGCGCTGAAGCGCCTGGCCGTGCCGGGGGCCTTCCTGGCGGGGTTGATCTTCGCGGTCCATCCCGTCAACGTGGCCTCGGTGGCGTGGGTCATCGAGCGTAAGAACACGCTTTCGATCCTCTTTTATCTCCTGACGATAATCGCATACCTGAAGTTCGAGGACACCTCGCGTCAGCGATGGTACGCCCTGTCGCTGGTGATGTTCGTCGCGGCGCTTCTGAGCAAGACCTCCGTGGTCACGACCCCCGCGGTGCTGTTGCTGTGCGTGTGGTGGCGAAGAAACCGCATCACGTGGAAGGATCTGGCCCGGACGGCGCCGTTTTTCCTCCTGGCCGTGGCGTGCGCGTACATGACCGTGCAGTTCCAGACCGCCAACGTCATCCAGGGCGAGGAGATCCGCCAGGCGCATGAGAACGGCCCGTGGCGGCTGGCGCTGGCGGGCATGGCGCCGTGGTTCTACATCTACAAGGCCCTCCTGCCCCTCCATCTGCTGATGATCTACCCGCGATGGGACATCAACCCCTATTCGGCTGTGTCCTATCTGCCCGGGGTGGCGATCCTGGCCTGCCTGGCGTTTCTGTGGTTTCAGCGTCGCAAGCCGTGGGCCAAGGCGATTCTCTTCGCGCTGGCGTATTTCCTGGTCACGCTGTTCCCGGTGCTGGGTTTCTTCGACATGTACTACATGACGCACTCGCTGGTGGCCGACCACTGGCAGTACGTCTCCATCATCGCCGTCATCGCGCTGACGGTCGCCGGCGCCGCCCGTTTGGTCGATCGTACGGAAGCCCTGGGGCGCAAGGCGGTCGTAGCGGCCGCCTGCGTCGTCCTGGCCGTCTTGTCCGTGCTGACCTGGAACCTGGGGCTGGTCTACAAGGACCAGATAACGCTTTGGGAGTACAACCTGGCGATCAATCCCAACGCCTGGATGGGCCAGTACAACCTAGGCACGACGTACGGCGAGCGAGCCTTGGCCTCGCAAGACAAGCAGGAAGCCGATAGGTTCCTCCGACTCGCCGCCGAGCGACTGGAGATCGCCACGCGACTGAAACCCACGTATTCCGCGGCCTTCAATAACCTGGGCCTCACTCAGATGCACTCCCAGCGGATCGAAGAGGCGATCGCCAATTACCGCAAGGCGATCGAGATCGATCCCAGCAATCCCAATCCCCATGCCTACGCCAACCTGGGCATCGCCCTGACGAGGCAGGGAAAGGACGACGAGGCCATCGGATACTTCCAGCGGGCCATGGCCATAGCGCCGCAGTTCGTCGATCCGGTGTTCCAGATGGGCATGGTCCTTGCCAGACAAGGCCGGACCGAGCAGGCCGTCGACTACCTCAGTCGAACCATCGCGATGCAGCCGATGCACTACGATGCGTATCTCCAGCGTGCCTTGGGCTATCTGAAGCTCGGTCGCGTCCGTGACGCCGTCCTGGACCTCCGCCGCGCCATCACCATCAGGCCCGACCTGGTGGCGGCCTATTATCAATTGGGCCTCCTGGCCCAACAGGCCAATGCGATGGATGACGCCAGGCGCTACTACTTGCAGGCATTGCTCTACGAACCCAATCTCCTGGAAGCCCGCTACCGGCTGGGCGTGGTCCTTGCCGAGCTGGGCGCGACACAGGAGGCCATTGCCACCTTGAAGATGACGGTCAACGCCTACCCCGCACACGCCGACGCGCACGCCATGCTGGGAGGAGTGTTGTCCAAGGCGGGACAGATCGACCAGGCCGTGGAACACTACCGCAAGGCCCTGGAACTCAAGCCCGCCTGGCCGGAAGTGATGAGGGCACTTGCCGAACTGCTGCTTTTCAGCCAGAGCCAGCCGGACCCCTCCAAGGCCCAGGAGGCCCTGCGATTGGCCCAACAGGCCGCCCAGCTCACCAATCGCCAACAACCGCTCATGATGGAGACCCTGGCGGTTGCCTACGCTGAAAACGGACAATTCACCCTTGCCGTTGACGCCCAGCAACATGCCCTTGACCTGTTGGCGACAACGGCCGATAAAAAACTCATCGATGATGCCGCGGGTCGGCTGGAAATCTACAAGTCCGGACGAACACTTCGGCTAGGTCCAGCATCTGGCGAGGGACCGCTGCCCCAGGGCACAAGGTGACCATGAACCAGCTTGACAACACAGGCTCGGAGAGACTCGACGCCACCGCCTGCGTCTCCATCGTCGTCCCCACCTACAAGGAGGCGGGCAACCTCACCCCCCTGGTGATGGGAATCACCGAGGCGATGAGGCCGCTGGGCCGGCCTTACGAAATCATCCTCGTCGATGACAACAGCCGGGACGGCACCGAGGAGGTCGTCGCCAAGCTGGCCAGGCTGGACCACCCCGTGAAACTAATCACCCGCATGGACCAGCGTGGCTTGAGTTCCGCCGTGCTTCGTGGTTTTCGCGAGGCCAAGGGTGACGTCCTGGTCTGCATGGACGCGGACCTCAGCCACCCTCCCCAGGCCCTCCCGGTGCTGCTGGAAAGCCTCCGCGACAGGCAGACGGACTTCGTCATCGGCAGCCGCTACGTGCGAGGCGGAGGCACCGAGGAAGGCTGGGGACTGTTCCGCTGGCTCAACAGCAAGGTCGCTACGTTGCTTGCCCGGCCGTTCACGTCGGTGGCGGACCCAATGGCCGGTTTTTTCGCCCTTCCCGCGAGCGTTTTTCGTCGCGCCACGTCGCTCAGCCCCGTGGGCTACAAGATCGGCCTGGAGTTGATCGTCAAGTGCGGCTGCAAGAACATCCGAGAAGTGCCCATTCGTTTCGCCAACCGCAAGTTCGGCGAAAGCAAGCTCAGCCTCCGGGAGCAGTTCAACTATATCAAGCACCTCAAGAGGCTGGCGGACTACAAGTATGGGACGTTTTCCGAGATGTTTCAGTTCTGCCTGGTGGGCGGAACGGGCACGGTGGTGGACCTGTCCATCTACCTGCTGCTGCTGGTGGCCTTTGTCCCCAGACCGGGCGCGGCTCTGGCGTTGTGCCGCGGATTGGCTATCTGGGTGGCGATGACGTGGAACTTCTTCCTCAACCGTCGGTTGACCTTCAGTCACAGCCGACTGAGCAAGGCCCTGCCGCAGTATGGCCGGTTCGTGCTGGCTTGCAGCATCGGCGCGTTGGTCAACTGGTTCATCGGAGTGGCGCTTCCGTTGAAAGCGTCCTTCTTCGAGGCGCATAAGATGTACGCCGCCGCGCTGGGCATCCTCGCGGGACTGGTCTTCAACTATGCCATGTCTCGCTACTGGGTCTTCCGTCGGCTGGCCCACTCGGTGCCGCATTCCACAAAACCGCCGGAGGATTGAACCGGCGACGCCAAGCTGAGGCGCATCCCCATGATCGTCGGCATCCTCTCCGACACGCATGGTAACGACCGATCGTTGGCAGCGGCGTTGGAAGTCTTCCGCGCCAGGGGCGTCGGGATACTCGTCCATTGTGGCGACGTGGGATCGGCCCGATGCATGCGCATGCTGGGGGCATACGGCGGGACGGTTTACGTGGTGGCGGGGAACATGGACAGGCATCTGGAGGACCTTTCCCATACGGCGGCAGAATGCGGGGTGAACTTCGCCGAGGAGGTCATCGAAGTACCCCTTGGCGGCGGGATGCTCCTGGCCGCCACGCACGGTAACGATCCGGTGAATTTGTCGGGGCTGATCAGCAGCGGGCGGTACCGATATATCTGCCACGGCCACACGCATCGACCAACCGATCAAACCGTGGGCAAGGTCCGGCTGATCAATCCCGGCGCCCTGGACCGGGCCAAGACACGAACCATCGCCATCCTCGATACGCAACAGGATGCCCTGGAGCAAGTCGTCTTGAAGATCTGAACACCCTCCTGGCGACAACTACGAAAAAAAACGCCGCCCATGGAGGCGGCGCTGTTTTATTGGGGGAATATCGCGAGGTTAGACTTTGCGGACGTTGACCGCCTTGGCGCCTTTTGGCCCCTGTATGACCTCGAACTCCACCGTGTCCCCTTCGGCCAGGGTCTTGAAACCTTCGGCCTTAATGTCGCCGTAATGCACGAACGCGTCCGTGCCATCTTCGGAAGTGATGAAGCCAAAACCCTTTGCGTCGTTGAACCACTTTACCTTGCCGGTAGCCATTGCAGCGGCTCCTTAGAAAAAAGGCACAACGGGATTCGCAAGCGACACTCCCCAGACCAACTGCCCCGATGAAACGATCACATCGAAGGGATCGCAATCATCACTAAAGACATGCAGACGCCAGGGACATATCGTGCAAACGAGCCCAGTTGCCCACCCGGGCCCCACCGACGGGTTTGGAAACGCTTCCGCAACGACCCGGCGGCCCAAATCACGGAGCGTATGTTGAGGCTAACTCTCGAAAAAGTCAACAAGATTCCATGGGATTTTGGTGATATAACATGGCCTAAGCCCTACTGTTATCGGACGTTATTTCGAGACGCCTTCGGGGCTACGGCGGGTTTGTCGCCTCGGCAGATACTCCAAGACCCCCAAAACCCTCGCCACCGAAACATCAGCCCAATCCGTTGCCGAAACAATGTGTACGATATGCCCGCGGGGGGCAAAATGCTCCGGCCTGGTCGGACCGAACAGGGCCACGGTGGGCGTTCCCATCGCCGCGGCGAGGTGGGTCACTCCGGAATCGTTGCCCACAACCACCGTCGCCGCCTGGACTACCACGGCCAAGTCTATGAGCGAGGGACAATCCAACACGGCGTAACGCCTGGCGATTTCACCGACCGTCCCTGCCGGCCATCGCTCCCGCTCGACAGGCCCCAGGACGAACACCACCCCACCTGACCGGCTACCAAATCCACTCCGAGAGGAAAATGCCTTCGCCAGTTGCAGGAACTTCTCCAGGGGCCAACACTTGGCAGGAGAACCAGCGCCAGGATGGATGACTAGGCTTGGACGGAGGACCTTCGGAGCGATCCCGGCAAGGGATTGCCTCGCACCAGCGAGGGCCTTGGGATCCAGCTTCCAGGGGCAAGGATCGGGGGGGATGGCAGGCACCCCCAGGAGGTCCGTCCACAAGTCCAGCAGATGCCGGGGATAATCATGCGGAGGCCGAACCGGCAGAAAAACCGCGTCATCGGTCTGGCACATCGCCGCCAAGCGGGTCTCGGCGCGGCGGTTGCCCCCTCCGAGGCAGCTAATCAGCCGGTCATGTCTGCCCAACAGTTTCGGCAGGCGACACTGCTCCAGTGGCGTATCGGCAAATGCCTCATGGATGGGCAGGGCGTCGATATCCATCGCCTTCGCCGCCACGCCCGCGGCCTTGAGCAGCCTGCCCTTCTCTCCGCCGGTCAGTAGCGTCACGCGCCCGCCGAGGGCGGAAAGCAGATGGCCAAAGAAGATTACATCCCCCAGCGCGCCGGGATGCACAGCCAGTATGGAAGTTCTCTCTGTATCGCCGGTCAATCGATCCACCCCCCGCCCAGCAGGATAGGACCGTCATAGACCACGGCCGCCTGGCCCGGCGTGATGGCGGCCAGCGGGTGGACGAATTGAACCTCAAAGGTATCCTCGCCTGTAATCCGCACCCGCGCCGCCGCTGCCGCGTGGTTGTAGCGTATCTGCACGGTGGCGTCGAACTGGCCGTTGACATCGGCGTGCCAGTTGGCCCCCGATGCCGTCAGACGTGCGGCCATGACCTGTTCCCGCGGCCCGATGGTAACCGTCGCGCTATCCGGATCGATATGGGTGACATACATCGGCTCCCCGGCTGCCACGCCCAGCCCCCGTCGCTGGCCGATGGTGAACCTCGCGTAACCCTCGTGGCGGCCCAGGACGCGCCCCGTCGAATCGATGATGTCGCCTGGGCGAAGGGCTTGCGGGGCATAGCGGGCCAGCAGTTCGGCATAGTTCCCGTCGGCGGCGAAACAGATGTCCTGACTGTCGGGCTTGTCATGGACGGGCAGGTCCAGCGACCGGGCGATCCGCCGGACCTCGCTCTTGTCGGCCAGTTCGCCCACGGGCAGCCGCATCCGTGTCAGGTGGTCCTTGGCGAGGGAAAAGAGGACGTAGGACTGGTCTTTGCCGGCCGCCCTGCCGCGTGCGACCGCCGCCCTGGCGTCGATGGCGGCGATCCGGGCGTGATGACCGCTGGCGACCCAGCCGGCGCCCAGCGAGTCGGCCAGGGCGATCAACCGGGCGAACTTGACCCACGCGTTGCAGTGGATGCAGGGATTGGGCGTTCGGCCGCGGGCGTATTGGTCGGCGAAGTCCCGGATAATCGCCTCGAAGTCCGCCGCGGCGTTGAGCACGTGCAGGTCAATGCCCAACTTGTCGGCCACCCGACGCGCGTCGGCGGCGTCCTGGTGGGAGCAGCATCCGCGCGATCCCTCCAGGCCGGATGCGGCGCCGCCCATGCACAGGAAGACGCCCGTCACCTCGTAGCCCGCCTGCTGGAGCAACCAGGCGGCCACCGAGGAGTCCACCCCTCCGCTCATGGCGACGAGAACCTTGCTGGATTTCAATGGCATGGCCGCATTCTAGCAGACCCGCGGCGCGGCGATGAGAGCCTTCCGGCCCGGATTCGACGGTGACTATGTTTGACAAGTGCGTTCCAAACCGTTCCATTGTGCGGACTATGGAAATGCTCGCGGCCATCCACATCCTGGACTTGTTCACCAATCTCAAGGAATTCGTCGGACAGGTCATCCAGGAATACGACGTTTGGGTGTACCTGATCCTGTTCGCTATCGTCTTCTGCGAAACAGGCTTCGTGGTCACCCCGTTCCTGCCGGGCGACTCGCTGCTGTTCATCAGCGGTTATTTTGCCGCCATCGGGAAACTCGATCTGGCCATGTTGATCCCCATCCTCTGCCTGGCGCCCATCTGCGGAGACTCGGTGAATTACTGGATCGGTCGATTCGTCGGCCCCAAGGTTTTTCACAAGGAAAACGTGCGGTTCCTCAACAAGGAGCATCTCAACCGCGCGCACGCCTTCTACGAGAGGCACGGTGGAAAGGCGGTGGCTATCGGGCGATTCCTTCCCATCATCCGCACCTTCGTACCGTTCGTGGCCGGCATCGGGAAGATGTCCTATGCGCGATTCCTGTGCTTCAGCGTCATCGGCACGCTGGCGTGGATCAACGCGTGCGTGCTGGCGGGCTTTTTCTTCGGGGGCCATCCCTTCGTGCAGAAGCACTTTGAGCTGGTGGTGGCCGCGATAATCGTAATCTCGTTGCTCCCGGCGGTTGTCGCGCATCTGCGACAGAGATCGTCCCGGCTTCGTCCGGCGTCGGCGGGCGATAATCCAGGCCGGCAATCAGGAGACACCCATGCCGATAAGCCCGGAAGACCGAACTGAACTGGTGCGACTGGCCCGCGCCACGGTGGAGGCCGCCGTCAGCGGAGGCCCGCTACCAACGCCACGCGGGTTTTCGGGCGTCCTGGGCGAGCAGCGCGGATGCTTTGTCACCTTGACCAACCGCGGGCGCCTGCGAGGATGCATCGGCACGTTCCACCCCGACAGGCCCCTGGCGGAGATGGTCATTCAAATGGGCGCGGCGGCGGCCAGCGACAGCCGCTTCCTGTCCAACCCCGTCACCGTCAAAGAACTGCCCGAACTGACGGTGGAGGTGTCCGTCCTGTCTCCGCTGGCCAAGACCGCCGAACCGGAAAAACTGGAGATCGGAAAGCACGGCATCTACGTCATGCGCGGCGGGCTGGCCGGCTGCTTCCTGCCCGAGGTGGCCGTGGAAATGGGGTGGAATGCCCGGGAATTCCTCTCCCAGTGCTGCGCGGGCAAGGCGGACCTGCACCCCGACGCCTGGAGACAACCCGGAACGGCTGTGTTCCTGTTCACCTCCGAAAAATTCGACCACTGACACCGCCCTTGGCCCGCCACTCACGGATAATTCACTTCTTGCCCATCGCGCGCTGTGCTTGGAAGAAGCGGCTGAGGATCGCCCCGCACTCCTTGGCTCGCAGGCCGGAAATCACCTCCAGGCGATGGTTCAACCGCTCGTCGCCGCAGAGGTTGTACAGCGACGCCACGGCCCCGGCCTTGGGATCGGCCGCCCCGTAAACCAGCCGGTCCATCCGCGCCAGCACGATCGCCCCGGCGCACATGCAGCAAGGCTCCAGCGTGACCACTATCGTGCAGCCGGTCAGTCGCCAGTCGCCCAATTCGCGCGCCGCGGCGCGGATGGCCAGCATCTCGGCGTGGGCGGTGGGATCGGCATCGAGGATGCGACGGTTGTGCGCCGCCGCCAGGACGCGCCCCTGGCCGACAATGACCGCGCCGATGGGCACGTCCCCGGCGGAGGCCGCCTCGGCCGCCTGCTGGAGGGCAAGGGCCATGTACGGTTCGTAGCACTCAGCGTTCATGGGGCACACTCTCGCCTCCGGCGGCGTCAATGGAATGAAACGTCCCGCAAAATGGTTTCGGCGACTCCTCCGACGGTGGCGTCGGGGGCGAGGTCAAACCACCGAACGTCGGTCCATCGCCGCTGCCAGGTCCGCTGCTTTTTGGCCAGTTGTCGCGTGTTGATCTTGATGCTCTCGACGGTGGCGTCGAAGGTCGCTTGCCCCCGAAGATGGGCGATCATCTCGGCGTACCCGACGGCCTGATCGGCCTGGATCGACAGCCCCGCCTGTTCCGCCAGCAGCGCCGCCACTTCCTCGCGCAGCCCACCATCGACCATTCGCCGCACCCGCAGGTTGATCCGCCGGTGCAGGTCCATCTTGTCTCGCCGCAGCCCGATGAACACGCAATCGTATCGCCGCGAACCGCCGTCCCATTGCTTCTGCAATCGGCTGATAGGTATGCCCGTGGCCTGGTGGACCTCCAGGGCGCGGATGATCCGCCGCTGGTCGTTGGGATGGATCCGCCGCGCGGCCTCGGCGTCGACGATTGACAGTTCGCGGTGCAGCGCCGCCACTCCCTCCGCCGCCGCGCGGGCCTTGAGGGCGGCGCGAACGGCGGGATCGCCTCCAGGCCCGTCGAAGAGGCCCTCCGACAGGGCTTTGATGTACAGGCTCGTTCCTCCCACCGCCAGGGGAACCACCCCGGCCTCGGCGATGCGCGCGATGGCCTCATCGGCGAGGGCGACATACTGGGCGACGGAGAAGCTTTCACTTGGTTCCACCACGTCGATGCAGTGATGGGCGATGGCCGCGCGATCCGCCGCCGATGGCTTGGCCGTGCCGATGTCCATCCGGCGGTAGACCTTCATCGAATCGACGCTGACGATCTGCCCGCCGAGTCGCCGGGCGATCTCCCGGGCGATGGCACCCTTTCCGACGGCCGTGCAACCCAGGATGAAATACACCTTCGTCACGCCCGGATTCTCGCCGCCACCGCCGAAAGGTTCAAGCGGAAGGCGTTTGGGCGGGCGCCACCGTGTCCGTGGACGAAGGCTTCTTCATCCCGCCCAGCCCCCATCGCGCGACGAGGCGGTATAGCGACACATACAGCGTCGGCACGACCACCAGCGTCAGCACCGTCGCGGAAGTCAGTCCGAAGATGACGGCAATGGCCATGTTGCGCCACCACTCGCTGGACTCGCTGCGGGTGGCCAGGGTGAAGGTATGGAAATCGAAGCTGACGCCCAAAGCCATCGGGATCAGTCCCATGACCGTCGTGCCGGCCGTCAGGAGCACCGGGCGCAGGCGGGTGGCGCCGGCCTCCACGGAAGCGGCGATAAGGTCCATCCCACGGGCCTGTAACAAGCGCGTATAGTCCAGCAGCACGATGGCGTTATTCACCACCACCCCCGCCAGGCAGATGACGGCGATGCCCGTCATGATCACGCTAAAGGGCATGTGGAAGGCGATCAGGCCCGCCAGCACCCCCACCAGCGACAGCACCACCGTGGTCATGATGATCACCGGAACCGTCAACGTGTTGAACTGCGCCACCAGGATCAGCACGATCATCAGGCAGCCGATCACGAAGGCCTTGCCCAGGAAGACCGTTGCCTTGTCCTGTTCTTCCTTCTCTCCGGCGTAGCGGATTTCGTAGCCGCCGGTGGGCAGTTCCAGCCCGGCCAGGCGGTTCTGAACGTCCCGGAGCACCTCCGATCCGAGCCTGTCCTCGGCGCCGGCGGTGATGGTCACCACCCGCCGCTGGTAGACACGGTGGATCGTGCCGAATCCGCCCTTGTAGGAGAACTCCCCAAGCGAACTGAGCGGAATAGCCGAACCGGCGTCGTTGGGCACGCGAAGTCGCAGGATGTCCTCGATGTTGGTCCGCTGCGAAACCGGCAGGCGGACGGTGATGTCGTACTCGTCGTTGAACTGCCGATACGTGCCCACCTTGTTTCCAAATACAGCCGTCTTGAGAAAATTGCCCACCACGGCGGTGTTGACGCCCAAGAGCATCGCGCGGGAGCGGTCCACCTTGAAAACCAGTTCCGGTCGCGTGGCTTCCAGGTCACTCCGCATGTTCACCATGCCGGGCACGTCGGCCATCAACTTCTTGGCACGGTCGCAGAGGTCCTGCAAGGTCTTGAAGTCCGGCCCGATAATCCGCACCGTGACGGCCTCGCCGGTGGGCGGACCCATCTTTTCCTTATCCACGGTCACTTCCGCCCCGGCGATGTCGGATAGTTCCCGGCGGATCTCGGCGATGATGTCGGCCGAGGGATGTGTTCGGACTTCGTATTCGGGGAACAGGATCGTCACGTTGGCCAGGTGAGGCCCGCCCGTACCGGTGGACAACGGCCCGCCCCCCCCCGCCGTGCCGACATTGGTCACGACGTGTTTCATGTAAGGCCGGTGCCACTCGATGCGCCCCTCGATAAGTCGGGCGAGGCGGTCCGACTGCTGGATATTGGTGCCCTGGGGCAGTCGCAGGTCCACGATGGCCCGTTCCGGATCGATCTGCGGGAAAAACTCCACGCCCGGGGCGCGCAGCACATACAGCAGGATCGAGGCGATCAGGACCAGCCCCGCCAGCATCAACGTCGTGAAACGGTGGGTCATCGCCCCCCGGAGAAACGCCCGATAATGTTCAAAGAACCAGTGCGTCGCCTTCCGCTGCGGCACCTTGCCTTGCGGGATCATCGCGCAGATGGTGGGATTGATCACCAGCGCAACGAACAGCGAGCAACTGAGCGTGATGATCACCGTGGCGGGCAGATATTTCATGAAGTTGCCGATAATGCCCGGCCAGAACAGCATCGGAATAAAAGCCACCACCGTCGTCAGCATGGAGGTGATCACCGGCCAGGCGACCTCGGCGGCTCCCATCCTGGCCGCGTCGATCCGCCCGTAACCCAACTGCATGTGGCGGTAGATGTTCTCCACGATGACGATGGCGTTGTCCACCAGCATCCCCACGGCCAGGATGAGGCTGAACAATACGATCATGTTCAGCGTGTAACCCAGCGCCTGGATGATCGCCAGCCCCATCAGCATGCTCAGGGGCATGGCGATAGCGACGATGGCGCTGACCCGCAGGCCCATGAAGACCGCCAACACCGCCAGCACCAGGATCGCGCCGGAGATGACGTTGTTCTCCAGGTCCGCCACCATGCGCTTGATGTCGGCGGAGCGGTCCATGGTGGTCTCGATCTTCACGCCCTGGGGGGCGATCTTGCGGGCCTGGTCAAGAATGCGTTCCACGGCCCGGGAGATGTCCAGGATGTTGGCGCCCACCCGCTTTCGGATGCTCAACGTGATGCTGGTGGCCCCGTCGAGGCGGGAATACGTCAGGCGGTCCTTGAAGGTGTCACTGACCGTCGCCACGTCGGTCAGGAAGATCGCCTTTCCGCCGCGAACCGTCAGCAGGAGATGATCCACCTCCTGGGGCTCGACGAACTCCGCCGGGACGCGAACGTTGAACTTGGTGCCCTCCGTCTCCAGCCCCCCGGCCGAGACGTTGACGTTCTCGGAGGGGACGAGTCGCAGCAGTTCCGGGATCGTCAGGCCGTAGGCGGCCACGCGGTCGGGGTCGATCTCCAGGCGAATCTCCCGCTCCAGGGCGCCGAGAATCTCGCACTTCAACACGCCGGGGATCACCTCGATGTAGTCCTGCAACTCATCGGCCATCGCCTTGAGTCGCACCGGCGAGATCGTCCCGGAGATGTTGGCGTAGATGATGGGAAACTCCCCGACGTTGAGTTCGGCGATGGTGGGTTCGTCGGCGTCGTCGGGCAGGTCGGCCTTGGCCTGGTCCACCTTGTCGCGGACGTATTGGAGGGCGTCCTCCACCCTCACGTCGGGCAGGAACTCAATGACGATGTAGGAAAGGCCCTCGACGCTGGAGGAGCGGATTTCCTTTACTCCCTTGAGGCCGGAGAGCTTCTTCTCGATCTTCATCGTCACGGAGGACTCGATGTCCTCCGGAGAGACGCCCTCGTAGGGGGTGGAGATCAGCAGGATGGGGATGGGCACGTCCGGGGCGGCCTCGCGAGGCAAGGTCGCGTAGCTGAAAACTCCGCCGACGATGATCAGGAGGGTCAACACCCCCACCGTCGTTCGATTCCGGATGGCGATATCGGTCAGGATCACCGTCGGCCCCTCATTGGCTTTCCACGATGTTGACCCGCTGGCCCGGGCCGACGTACCGTTGCCCGGTCGTGATGAGCTTGTCGCCGGGCCGAAGCCCATCGGTCACCTGGACGCTACGGCCTCGCAGGATGCCCAGGGCGACCAGTCGACTCTGGGCCTTTCCGTCCTCGACAACATAGACCTCCCTTCCGCTTTCCAGGGGGATCACGGCCTCCAGCGGAATGAGAATCACATCCTTCAGGACACGGCGGGTAAGGCGCACGCCGACGAATTGGCCGCTCCGCAGGAGTTGCTGGGAATTGTCGACAACGATTTCGACGCGAGTGGTTCGGGTCTTCTCGTCGGCCAATTCACTGATATACCCGATCTTGCCCGTCAGCGTCCGCGGAGGTTCCTCCGACAGCAGGATCGTCTCCTTCTGTCCGACGGCCAGGTGTAGCACGTCGCGTTGCGGGACGTTGACCACGATCTTGGCGCGGGCCATGTCGACGATCTCGGCGACAAGGTCGCCTTCACGAAGGTACTCGCCCACTTCCACGGGGATGCGGTTGAGCACGCCGTCCACCGGCGCCACGATGACGGCCCGGTCGAGTCGCGCCTTGATCTCGTCATAGACCGCCCCGCTGGCAGCCGCCTTGGTCCGCGCCTGATCCAACTCGGTGGATGTCGCCACGCCGCGTGCCTGAAGGTCGGCGACCCGGTCGTATTCGCGCTTGTCGAACTCCGCCTGCGCCCGCGCCCGCTGCGCCTGGGCAAACAGCAGGTCGGTGTTGAGGAACACCAGCTTTTCTCCGGCGCGGCAGGGGTCGCCTTCCCGGGCGTCGATCCGCTCGATCCTCCCGGCCACCTCGGCCGAGACCTTCACCACGCGGTCGGGTTCGACCGTCCCATCCAGATCGAAGGTGTCCGGCAGCGCTGCGATCGGCTGGACGACCTCCACCTTGACGTTGACGGGAGGAACCTCAACCGCTCGAACTTTCTGGCCGCCGAATACGACACGGATCGACAATATCACCAACAAGATCAACACAAGAAGTATCGCCGGACCAAGGACCATTGCGGCAATCAACCTTCGTGGTTTTTCCCCGCCGCCTTCGAGTCCGCCGGCGTTGCCCTGTTCTTCATTCGCCATCATGTCACCGCGCCTCCCAAGTCGAATGCGCCGGACCTGCCCTTGGCGGCCAAGGCGATAAAGATTCCTCGCTTCAACCCGGCCAGGAATTCCTCGCTGACGTCAATCCCCACGTCGAGAATGCATTGGATCTCGATACCGTCCATGATCGCCAGGATCAGCGACGCAGCCAGCGGGCTGTCGAACTGTCTGCCGAACTCCCCCCGCGCGGCGCCCTGGGCCAGCACGGCGGCGATCCTGTCCCGCCACCGCCCGTAGGCCTGGCGATATGCCTCCGCCACCTGGCCCTGTTGTTCCCTGGCTGCGGTGGCCCAGCACTCCAGCACCAGCCGGCCTATCCGCCGGTGATATTCCAACCGCCGCGACCAGAAGTCCAGCAGCTTGTCCAGCTTCTCGACGGCCGAGCCGGAACCCTCCAACAGCGGGGCGGCATCCGCCTCGGCCATAGCGACCGTTGCGGCAAAAACCTGCTGGAACAGATCGTGCTTGCTGGTGAAATAGTTGTAGATGCTCCCCTTGGAGATTCCGGCCTCTACGGCGACGGACTCCATTGTCGTGGCGACATAGCCGGAGGCGTCAAATGCCCTCACCGCCGCGGCTAGAATCGCCTTACGACGCTCGGCCATTTCGGGGGTCTCAGCCAACTCCAAGCTCCTGACATTCGATGCGTATACATAAGATGCTCATTAAAAATGACTTATAGCTTTTTATCCCATTTATTCGCCGTCATCACACATAGATGCATTGAAGGGCACTAGACGAGTGACTGACCAGTCAGTCATTGTTTGTATATTAGTCCGTCTTCCCTTAGAAAGCAACTCTATTGTCGGGGTTTCCCTCCTGGTTTGCTCCACGGTATGAAACCCTTTGATGGAGCCATACGCCAATCCGCGGGAGGCGGACGAACGGGAGGTTGGCGGGATCCGCATTGAGGATTCCTAGGATAACGCATGGCGTGGATTCCCGTGAGGCTTGAGAGTAACGACGGCCCGCGGTAGCATCGTCACACGCCGTTATTGGGTCAGGACGACGCCTGCCCCACCGGTCGAGTGGATTTGCAAATGCCTCGCGAGCGTATGAATGAGCAGCAGGTGTCCGCTTACCTGCACATGGACCTTCGCGAATTGGTCAAGCTGGCCTCGCGCGGGCAAATCCCCTGTCATAAGGTCCGTGGCAAATTCGAGTTCACCAAGTCCGATATCGATCACTGGGTGGAGGCCCAGATGCACACCCTGGACCGGGATCGTCTGGCCAAGATCGAAAAGGGCGTCAGTGCCCACCATGGCTTCGACGCCGATGCCTCGCTGGTCACCCCGCTGATTCCCCCCAACGGCCTAGCCGTACCGCTGAAGGCCAAGACGCGCGATGCCGTCATTCGCGGCCTGGTGGATCTGGCCTGCCGGGCGGAACTGGTCTATGACCGTGACCTGCTGGTTCGGGAAATCCGCGACCGCGAGGAGCTATGCTCGACGGCCTTGGCACCGGGCGTGGCCCTGCCGCACCCGCGCCACCCGCTGCCCTACGATATCTCGGCCAGTTTTATCACCGTGGGCCTGACCACCAGCGGAATCCCCTACGGCTCGGCCGACGGGTCGCTGACGAGGTTGTTTTTCCTGATTTGCTGCAAGGACGACCGCACGCACCTTCACGTCCTGGCTCGGCTGGGGCAAATGCTGCACAAGCCGGCGGCCATCGAGGAGCTTTGCTCGGCCCGCGGTACCGAGGAATTGGCCAGGATGCTGCGGAACCGCGAAGAGGCCACGCTGGACACATGACCGCCGCAGCGGATTCCACCAAACACGCGCGTCGGATCGCGCAGGGTAGGACTCGTTGAGGTTCCTGAGCCGAATCGCTCCCGTTCTGTTGATCGCGCTAGCCCCGCCGGTGATGTTGTACACGATCTGGTTGAATCCCGTCTCGGCGGCGGAGGATGATGTCATCTACGTCTACCCCCTCCGGACGATGGTCGGCCAGGCCCTGCGCCAAGGCCGCTGGCCCGTCGATAATCCGCTGGAGGCCACGAGTTCGCCCCTGTTGGCCGATCCGCAATCCTCGGTGATGTTCCCGCCGACCTGGTTGTTCGCCGCCATGGACGCCAAGGCGGCCTACAGTCTGTCGGTCTTCCTGGCCTTTTCGGTCGCCGGCGGCGGGGCCTATCTCTATCTGCGCAAGCTGGGGCTGATCCGACCTGCTGCCACGTTTGGCGCGGTTGCGTTCATGTTCTGCGGCTTCATGGTGGGTCACCGCGTGCACCTGCCGATGATCCAGACAGCCGCGATGTTTCCCTGGGGATTGTGGTGCATGGAGTTGCTGCGCCGCCGACCCGTCGTGGCATTGTTCTGGCTGGCACCGGTGCTGTTGTTGGCAATCACAGCGGGGCATTGGGCGATTCTGACGTACATGGCACTGGCATGGGCGGTCTATCTGCTGGTTCGAGGCCGTCCGTTGGTCCGCTCCGCGGCGGTCGTCGCCGCGGCCGGCCTGCTTGCCGTGGCAATGGTCGCGCCGCAGATCGAGGCGACCTTCACCCTGTTTGCCCACAGCACGCGCGGGCAGATCGGTTATGCCACCGGGGGAGAGAACAGTTTCTTTCCGGCCTCGGCCGTGCTGGCGCTGTTCCCCCTGCTGATGGGTTCACAGACGCCCAACTTTTTCCCCCAGCGATGGTGGGGCGTCTGGCACCTCAGCGAGACGCTTTCTTATGTGGGGCTTTCCACGTTGGTGCTGGCGGGCGCCGCCGTCCGGCAATGGGCTGGAAAAACAGGAACACCTAGTGTGTTTCCTCGCAAGTCGCCGTCCGAAGCGGGAGAGAGCCTTCCCAAGCATCGTGGCCTGGCGCGGTTGTGGACTTTTTTGGGCGTCGGCGCATTGGCCTGGATGCTGGGCTACTACCTGCCGACCTATCGCCTCATCCACCTGTTGCCCGTGCTGGGGGTGGTGCGGTGTCCGGGGCGGATGCTGCTGGTCCTGGACATGGCCTTGGCGGTTCTGGCGGCGATGACCGTCGATTCGGTGATTCGAGGACAACCTGGACAAACCGCAACGGAAAGGCTCACGCGCTCCGTTCGGCGGGGCGTGACACGGTTCCTTCCGGCTTTCATAATCGCTACACCCATCCTGGTGGCGCTGGTCGCCTGGGCGGTGTCGCACTGGCCCGGCCTAATTCCCCTACCCTTCGCCGGCGGGGCCAAGGATGCCCTGGCCTCGCTGCGAGCGGACAATCCCGCCCTGTGGGTTCCTCTGGTGGCGACGGTGGCGACTCTGCTGGTGGTTCGCTTGTGGCTCCGCCGCCCGCGCGAAACCACTGTCCTGCTGATCGCCTTGTTGCTAGCGGACCTATTCATCGTCACGAGGTTCGTGGACGTCCCCGGCGACCTGACGCGCGGGCCGGACCCGCAAGTCTCCCCCGCTGCCGCCTGGCTGCACGCCAACGCCCCCCCCGGCCAGCCGATCCGCGTCTATAGCATCACGCGGGACTACCGCGACCGCCCCGCGGAGTTGCTTTCGCCCAAGACCGCCCAGGGCCTGGGTATCGGCACGCTAGGCAGCTACGGCGCGTGGCACTATCCGCCGCACGCGCACGCTTTTGGCTTTGACACCTATGGGCGTAGCCGCGACTGGCGCTGGTTGATCCGCCGCAATGGACTGCTCAGCGTTTACGGTGTTGGTTATATCCTGGCGGCGGACCCCAACGCACGGCGGCTGATCGAGTCGGTGCGGATTGCCGAGTCCCCTGTCCGGCCCGAAGGTCCCAATCTGCTGTCTGACAACTGGGAGCTGAGCAACACCGAGTCGTCCGGCGAGATCCTGCGGTTGAAGACGCCGTTTCTGTGGCGGTGGTCGCAGGCACGCCAAGGAGTGACGATCCGGGCCGGGGCGACATGCCGCATCGCATTGGATGCTCGCGGACCCAATGACGGGGCGGCCAACTTCCTGCGGGCGGAGGTCCTGCTGCCCACCTCCGTCGATTCCCCCATCCCCGCCGACGACATCGGCCTGGTGGTCGACACAGAACGGATCGGGAAGGACTGGCGGCATTTTGAGTGGACTTTCACCCTCCCGCCGGACGCGCCGCCGCAAGCGGCATTTCGCATCTTCACGATGAGCGAGCGGGCAATTGAGGTCCGCCATGTCCGATTGTTCGAAAGCGAGTGGGAGCGACCCATCAACATCGACAACCGCCTCAAACCGGGCCAACAGGTCTATCGCAAGGCGGCGGAAGTCCCAGCCGTCGACCCCAACGACCCACCGGTGGCCATTTACGAGAACCTCCTGAGCCTTTCACTCCACCGCACCCGTTGTGATCCGCAGGTGATGGAAAAAACCATCGAGCGGCTGCGCTGGCCGCTGGACGATGCGGATTTCAGCCAACAAGTCGGCCGGGGTGTCCCGGACCTTGCCCTATCACTGAAGACGAATCCCCAACTCGCTGTGCGACTTGTATCCTTGCCCGCAACGGCGGTTTATGTGATGCTGGCCATCGGGGCCTGGATGTGGGCGGCACGGCAACGCCGAAAGAACTATCCGGTTGTCCCGGCCGTATGCAATGAGTAGGTCACCATCGCGGCCGGACGCCCGCGATGGAAGGAAACACCGGAAAACCAACGGAAGTCTGCCAAGAAGAAAGGGTTTCAAGATGATCTCAAAGACACATCGGACGTTGTCGTGGGTGGCGATGTCGGTGATTTCGGCGGGCTTGTTTTTCGGAGCCACCAGTCCTTTATGGGGCGCTACAGCGGAGACCAACCCCGCCGCCGCGCGAAGCGAACTGGCCGAACTGCGGAAGCACGACGACCTCTCGGCGCTGTTCCGGGCGGTGGCCAAGGCGGTTCGTCCGGCCGTGGTGGAGGTCAGGGTCACCAAGTTCGTCAGGGAACCGGACATGGAGGACTTTTTGCGGCGGTTCTTCGGCGACGACATGCCCTTCCGCTTCCAGCTCCCCGACCAGGACGAAGGACGCAGCCCGGGCCTTCGCAGGCGTCCGTCACCGCAACAACCCCGACAGCGACAGTTCGGGCTTGGCAGCGGCGTCATCGTCGATGCCGCCAACGGCTACATCCTGACCAACTACCACGTCGTCGGAGAGGCTGACGAAGTCGAGGTCGTCCTGGCCGACGGACGGAAATTCGACGCCGAGTGGGTGCGAAGCGACATGCAGACCGACCTGGCGATCGTCAAGATCACCCCGGACCGCCTGACGCAGGCGCCCCTGGGCGACAGCGACAAGGCGGAGGTCGGCGACTGGGTGCTGGCCATCGGCGCCCCGCGCGGTTTGGCGCAGACGGTGACGGCCGGGATCATCTCCGCCAAGGGCAGGAGCCGGATCGGTTCCCGGCAGATGTACCAGAGTTTCATCCAGACCGACGCAGCCATCAACCGCGGCAACAGTGGCGGGCCGCTGGTGAACATGAGCGGCGAGGTAATCGGAATCAACAACTCCATCGCCAGCTACAGCGGGGGTAACGAGGGTATCGGGTTCGCGATCCCCTCCAACATGGCCGGGAAAGTGATGTCGCAGTTGATCGACAAGGGCAAGGTGGTCCGCGGTTTCCTGGGAGTGGAGATCCGCGACATCGAGGATGACGGCCTGGCGGAGAGTTTCGGTCTGCCCAACCGGCAAGGCGCGCTGGTGGAGCGTGTCCGGCCCGACAGTCCTGCCGCCCAAGCGGGGCTGAAGGAAGGAGACTTCATCGTCTCGGTCAACGGCACGGTGGTGGCCAACTCCAACGAACTGCGGAACACCGTGGCGGACCTGGAAGTGGGCAAGGCCGTTTCCTTGGAAATCTATCGCGACGGAAAGAAGCAGACGCTGGACATCATGATCGGCTCGCAGCCCAAGGACATGGCCTGGAGCGAGGAGGAAGGCGGATCAACCGCGGAGGTCACCGCTGAAAAATTCGGCCTGAAGGTGGCCACGCTGACGGAGGCCCTCGCCAAGGAAAGCGGCTACAAGGACACGGTCAAAGGCGTGCTGATCGTCGAGGTGGAACCCGGCAGCGACGCCGAGGAGCAGGAAATTCGCCCCGGAATGATCATCACGCACGTCAAGGATCAGGAAATCGCCACGGCTGAGCAGTTCAAGGAGGCGACATCCTCGGAGGAAGCGGCCAAGGGAATCCGCCTGCGCGTTCGGGATTCCAACGGGGTCAAGCGGTTCGCCTTCCTGCGGCCCACCAAATCCGCCAAATAAGTCATTAGCCGTGCACGGTCCGCTGGTGATACAATAAGGACCGGTCCGGGGCGTAATGGCGCCTCGACCGGTCCTTTCTTGCGCCGCGGTCTTTCCGAGGCTTGGCATGACGGATGTAGAAGGGGTAACAACCATGTCGTCCACGGTGTATACGATGGGAGAAGCGGATTTCACCTCGATGGCCCGCAACATGAGCAGGTGGGTCAACCACGTGCTGGGCGGCGCCGTCCACAAATACCGTTCCGGAGAGGCATGGGCGCCTTCGGTCAACCTCTACGAGGGCGCCGACCATTACCACCTGATCGTGGACCTGGCCGGAATGGACCCCAAGGACATCGACCTGCGGGTGGAGGAAGGAATGTTGGTGCTGTCGGGACAACGTCCGATGCCCGAGACGCCCGACGGCGCCTGTTCGACGCGGATTCACCTCATGGAGATCGACCACGGACCTTTCTGCCGGAAACTGGAGCTTCCTGACAACGTGGACGTAGAGGCGGCCGTGCACCTGGAGGCCGTGTACGGAAACGGTTATCTGCGGATTCGTTTACCCAAAAGGTAATCCCTCATGGCGTCTGAGCTTCCCAGGCAAGAGGCTCCCCGGCACAAGATCGTCGGCGACAAGGGGGGCGAAGTCGCCATCACCACCGGTGGCGCCAAAGGGGTGGGCGCTTCGGACTCCACTGAGCGGGTCGCCGTCCCCGCCGAGGCGGCTGTCCTTCCCGTGCGAAACATCGTGCTGTTTCCCGGAACGGTCTTCCCGCTGAATGTCGGGCGGGAGAAGTCCCGCAAACTGATCGACTCGGTCCTTCCAAGTGAAAAGGTCATCGTCACCGTCTGCCAGAAACATCCGGAGGTCAACGACCCGGCGCCGCAGGACCTTTACACCATCGGAACCGCGACGATCATCCTCAAGCTGTTGCGCACGGAGGAAGGCAGCCAGATCATCGTCCAGGGGCTGACCCGTGTGCGGATCGAGGAATACACCGCCCAGGAACCCTACCTTCGCGCGCGAATCACTGTTCTGACCGACGAAGCCAAGGTTTCGATGGAGACCGAGGCGCTGATGATGAACGCCCGCAATATCGCGCGGCGGATCGTCCATCTTTCGCCCAACATCCCCGAAGAGGCGGCGATGGTCCTGGACAGCATCGACACCCCGGGCACGCTGGCGGATTTCCTGGCCTTCAACCTCCAACTGGACACCTCCGCCAAGCAAAAGCTCCTGGAGGAACTGGACGTCGGCCGGCGACTTCGCCAGGTGATCCTCGACCTCCAGCACCAGTTGGAGGTGCTGGAGCTTTCCAACAAGATCCAAAGCCAGGTCAAGGCCAACATCGACCGCAGCCAGCGGGAGTATTTTCTCCAGGAGCAGCTCAAGGCCATCCAGAAAGAGCTTGGGCAGATGGACGATAAGTCCATGGAGGTGGCCCATGTCCGCCAGAAGCTCGACGCCTCTGGAATGCCCGATCCGGTCCGCAAGGAGGCCTTGCGCGAACTGTCCCGCATGGAGAGCATCCCCACCGTCTCCCCGGAATACGGCGTCATCCGCACCTATCTGGACTGGATCTGTGAACTGCCCTGGAGCGTCTCCACCCAGGACAAAATCGACGTCAACCGCGCCAAAAGCATCCTCGACGCCGACCACTACAACCTGGAGAAGGTCAAGCGACGCATTTTGGAATACCTGGCGGTGCGGAAACTGGCCCCATCCAGCCGCGGCCCCATCCTCTGCTTCGTCGGTCCCCCGGGAGTGGGCAAGACCTCCCTGGGCCAGTCCATCGCCCGGGCGCTGGGGCGGAAGTTCATCCGCATGTCCCTGGGCGGTATCCGCGACGAGGCCGAGCTTCGCGGTCATCGGCGGACCTATATCGGCGCCATGCCCGGCCGGGTCATCCAGGAAATCCACAAGGCCGGGACGAACAACCCCGTCTTCATGCTCGACGAATTGGACAAGGTAGGCGCGGATTTCCGCGGCGACCCCACCGCCGCGCTGTTGGAGGTGCTGGACCCGGCCCAGAACTTCAGCTTTCAGGACCACTACCTCAACGTCCCCTTCGATCTCTCGAAGGTCTTGTTCATCGGCACGGCCAACATCATGGGCATGGTCTCCCCGGCACTGCGGGACCGCCTGGAGGTCATCGAACTTCCCGGATACATCCAGCAGGATAAGCTCCAGATCGCCCTGAAATACCTCATTCCACGCCAGTTGGCCGAGAACGGATTGAAGGCGACCCAGGTCAAATGGACACGCCAGGCCGTCAGCAGAATCCTCGACAGCTACACCCGCGAGGCCGGCGTCCGCGAACTGGAGCGTCAGATCGGAACGATCTGTCGGGGCGTGGCGGCGTTGATCGCGGCCGGAAAAGCGCGCTCGCGCACCATCAGCCCCGCCATGGTCGCCAAATTACTGGGATCTCGAAAATACGAAAGTGAACTGGCGCTGCGAACCAGTTCGCCCGGCGTGGCGACGGGCCTGGCCTACACCGCCGCCGGCGGGGAAATCATGTTCGTCGAGGCCACCGCCTATCCAGGCAAGGGAGGAATGATCCTCACCGGGCAGATCGGCGACGTGATGAGGGAATCGGCGCAGGCGGCGATGAGCCTTCTGAAGAGCCGGGCCGACGCGATGGGCGTCCGCCCCGACAGTTTCAGCAAGGTGGACGTGCACGTCCACGTCCCGGCCGGGGCGATACCCAAGGACGGACCCTCGGCCGGTGTGGCGATGTTCACCGCCCTGGCGAGCCTGGCCATCGGGCGTTCCGTGCGACCCGACGTCGCCATGACCGGAGAGGTCACGCTGCGGGGTTTGGTGCTGCCTGTCGGCGGGGTCAAGGAAAAGGTGCTGGCCGCCAAACGCGCGGGAATCAGGACCGTCGTGCTGCCGGAGCGCAACCGAAAGGACGTCCTTGAGATCCCCGCCGAAGCAAGAAAAGGGCTGAACTTCGCCTACGTGCGGAACGTCGACGATGCCATGACGGTTGCCCTGGTGGAAGCCCCCAAGGCACGCGGCCGTTCGGTCAAGGCACCGCCTCGGTCCACCAAGTCCCGGCGCCTGGGCGGATAGGCGATCTTTTGCGTTGACCTGGGCTTGCCGATTGGATAGGTTTAACGGCATAGTCACCGGGCTGTCACGACGCGGCTTGTTATCAGGCACATTTAAGAGGAGTCTGCTCATGTCGAGTCATTCATTCTGGCGCAAGGGCGAGGTCAAGAAATTTGAGTTCTTCCGTGGCGGCGGCGATAAGACGGAATACCTCTTTGCCGCGGCGCTGGCGCTGATTGTCATCGGCGCCCTGGTGCTCACCGTCAAGACCGTGATCATGCCGCCCAAGCAGAGCTACGGCATGAAGTGGGCGCAGTGCGAGAAGTGCAAGGCGGAGTTCCAGGTCGACGCCGACAAGCATCCCGAGATCATCAACGCCGAAACGCCCGCCGGTAAGAAACAGGACTGCCCCAAGTGCGGCGCCAAGCGCAGTTCCTGGATCATGAATACCTGTCCCAATCCCAAGTGCGGCAAGAACTTCGTCCGCCCCAGCGTCCTGCAACGGGGCGCCAAGGACGAATGCCCGTACTGCCACGCGGATTATCTCAAGGCACTGACTGAGAAGATCCGCAGCGAGACCGGCAACAAATAACCTCTCGCGGCGCTGAGTGGAATACGCGGGCCTTGGCCGTCGGCAAGATGGTCAAGGCCCGTTTTCTTCCCGCCGTGTCTCCAGGGGACAAGACAACATGTTTCGGCCTTGTTGCATTTCGCGCATTGGGCGCATTGACGGTTTGACGGGCAATGGTTATGATATTCCTACATACCTGTCCGATATAACCATGTCACATCGGTTCGCTCATTTAGCCTTCTGCTATCGGGCGGGGGCGACGAACTCGCCGGGCGGTTTGTGACGGTATGGGCTTGCCGTCCATGGACTTGGACACGTAGGCGCCGCCAAAGGAACCGCCGAGGGCAAACAAGGGTTGTCAGTGGCGACGATTCAGGTCATTCAGGGACCCGACAGGGGGCGGAAATTCGACCTCCGCGAGGGCGAGAACATCATCGGCCGCTCCAGCCGGACGGTGGAACTCAGCGACGGAACCATCTCGCGCAGTCACACCAAGCTCGCCCTGGTCCGCGGGCGATGGCAACTGGAGGATCTCGGCTCGGCCAACGGAACTTTTCTCAACGGTGTGCGCGTCGGGAAGCCCTGCTGGCTGAATCGCGGCGACCAGATCCGCTGCGGGTCGTCGCTGCTGGTCTTTGATGGCGGCAGAAAGACGCTTCCCCCCCTGGACGTCGATGAAGACGGGCGTCTGGTGGACGCCTCCATCGTCGCCACGATCCCCAGCAACGAAGACTCCATCATCATCCCCACCCCCGAGGCCGGTGCCCGCGCCATCGACAACCTGAGAATCCTCTACAACCTCATCGGCGAGGTTGGATCGCTGTTGAGCGTCGATGCCCTGCTCCAGCACACCCTCCAGCGCGTGGTGGAGGTCCTCAAGGCCGACCGCGGCTATATCATGCTGTCCAACAAGGCCGGGCGACTGGTGCTCAAGGCCTCCCACCTGCCCGAAGGCGCCTCCGACAAGCGAATCCCCATCTCCCGGACCATCATCAACGAGGTCGTCGCCAAGCAGGTCGGCGTGTTGAGCGCCAACGCCATGAGCGACAAGCGATTCACCGCCGGAAAAAGCGTGCACGATTTGGGCATCCGCTCGGCCATCTGCGTGCCCATCAAGGGGCGCGAAAAGATCCTGGGGGTCATCCACGTCGATTGCAGCGTCTCCGACCAGAATTACTCCACCGAGCAGTTGCGCTTGCTGACGGCCATCGGGTATCAGACCGGTCTGGCGGTGGAGAACGTGCGACTCTACGAGGCCATGGTGCAGTCGGAGCGCCTGGCGGCCGCCGGAGAGATCGTTGCGTATCTCTCCCACCACATCAAAAACATCCTCCAGGCCCTCGACGGCGGGGTGGACATCGTGGAAGGCGGGCTGAAGCGACAGGACATGGCCAAGGCCACGGAAGCCTGGCCCATCGTGCGGCGAAACCTGGACCGCATCAACGAACTGATCCTCAACATGCTGGCGTTCTCCAAGAATCGCCAACCGCTGCTGGAGGACATCAACGTCAACCACGTGCTGGGCGAGTGCATCGAACTCATCACGCCGCGAGCCGACGCGCGCGGAATCGCCATGATGACCGATCTGGACGACCTGCCCCCCATCCCCGCCGATGCCGCCGGACTCCACCAGGCCTTCCTCAACCTCCTGGGAAACGCCCTGGAGGTCGTGGCGGACCAGACCGGTGTGATCACCGTCGCCAGCCGCTTCGACCCCGATGCCGGAAACGTGATCCTCTCCATCACCGACAACGGTTCGGGCATCCCCGACGACAAGTTGGACATGATCTTCACCCCCTTCTTCTCCGCCAAGGGCCAGGAAGGCACGGGCCTGGGCCTGGCGGTCACCCAGAAGATCGTCAACGAGCACGCCGGGAAGATCGACGTGACCACCAAGGTCGGCCAGGGAACCACCTTCACCATCGCCCTACCGGCCTCCCACAAAGGCAAGGCCGACGACACCAATGCCCCCGCCCAGCGGCAGGTTCGACGGCGGGCGGAAACCCAGCCTAGGTCAAGTAGCGACTGTCTTGAGAGTCAAGCGCATGTTGGGGTCCATTCTCGTTGATCGCGGATCATCGCATTGAGGCTGATGAGCAGTGTCGCTCAACATGCCCGACCCCCATACTGCCACCGGCCGGTGTTCCGGTTGGCCGATGATTCCCATTTTTCCACGTTTGGGGCTTATAAAAAAACCGCCTTTGGGTGTAAGACTGTGCGTAATAGTTGAACCTCGCAGTGCCCCACGATCCAGGCCCTTTTATTGTACTTGGATTGCGCGCGGCCGGAGGTCTTGCGGATCGGTGATGCCGAT
>Ga0315284_10001129_pt1 | contig 37654 bp, 52 predicted proteins | sample YL17G09_16_MG_FD_203696 | JGI IMG/M metagenome (GOLD analysis project Ga0315284, IMG submission 203696) | Sediment microbial communities from Yellowstone Lake, YNP, Wyoming, USA - YL17G09_16 | ecosystem: Environmental > Aquatic > Freshwater > Lake > Sediment | place: USA: Wyoming | collected...
GGATTAATCATTTTAAGCCACTTTAATTTGAAATACTTTTTTCAAATATGTTGAAAATTCAGCATCTTCACACATTTCTTTTCCATTACTATCTGCAATTTTAGCAACAGGATTCCATACTCCATCTAATTTAACCCATACAAGTTTCATAACTAATTGAAGAGCGTCTACACCAAGATCATTTGATAGATTGGTGCCTATTCCAAATCCAGTGTTAATTCTTCCACGGAAATGTTCAGCTAAATCAAATGCCTTTTCAAAATTTAAGCCATCACTAAAAACAGCTATTTTAGTAGATGGATTAATTCCTAAAGAGGTATAATGAGCAATAAGTTTTTCGCACCAAGCATATGGGTCGCCACTATCATGACGGCACCCGTCAAACAATTTGGCAAAGTATTTATCAAAGTCTCTTAAAAAAGCATCAAAACCAACAACATCAGATAGTGCAATTCCAAGATCACCACGATATTCTTGAGACCATTTTTCAAGCATAAATTTTTGACTATCACATAAGCGTGGTCCAATTGCTTGACCAAGTTGAAGATATTCATGTGCCATTGTACCAAAAACTTTAATGTTAAAATCTTTAGCAAATAAAACATTGCTAGTTCCTACAAAAATTCGATGGTTCATATTTTTTGTAAGAGTTTCAACAACTTCTTTATGCCAAGCATAATTAAATCGACGACGAGTACCCATTTCCGTAATTGTACACGGAAATTGTTTCCCACGACAATTAGCATAGTCAATTTTTGCATTTAAGCGTTCACGAGCTATTGTAAGATCCATATTTGGATATACATTGTGCGTATATATTTCTTGTACTATGGAAAGTACATATATTTCAAACCAACTTACTTCAGTTATAGGACCTTCAGCCCATATTTCCAATTCACCATTATCATTTACAAAGCAGGATATATATTGGCGTTCTAATTGAAAGCGTTTGAGAAAATCAATAAAATCATCTTTTAACCAAGAAATAGTCCGAAGATATTCAATTTCATCTTTTTTGAATCGGAGTTGGCATAAAAGGTCAAGTTGTAGATTGATATCATCTACATATGTTGCCAGATTAACTTTTTCAGTTCTATTTTTAAATTTGAATTTGACCCAAGGTCTTTTAGCACTAAATTGATGGAAGTAAGTTTGTATCATAGAAAATTTATATAAATCGGTATCCAACAATGATTTAATAATAGGGACTATAGACATATTACAGCTTTCTTTTTGTTGTTATGTTGCTAATATATCTGCATGGATATTATTTGTCAATCAAATAAAAATAAAAAAGCTCTATCTTCCATAAGATAGAGCTTTTTATCATCGCCAAATTACATTCTAACTAATTCACATGCACCACCGGCACACGCTGTAGCAGCATCATCAGATGCATTTTTAGATTCAGATACATCTTCAAACATTTCATCCCAAGGAACAGATGTGTATTCTCGTGACAAATCACACCAATCTTTCCAGGAATGCACTTCTTTGAGGCAATATGCCATCTTTTTAATATCATTATCAAAATAGTTAACTGCAAATTTTTTAGCACGACGAATCCAGTCTTTTTGTGCGTCATTTTGGATAGCATCAGATATACCATAGCCATTAACAGCATCACAAGCAAGCCATAAATTATTATCAAATACTCGCAAACCATCTACAATTAGACCTGAAGCCATTAATGATCCATTACCATATATTTTAGCTATTTCAAGTGGTGTATGAACTGCTTGGAATGGTGCCTGTGGATAATCCAAATCACCACTCATGGATAAAAGAGAAATACCGGCAAACCATTTACGATTTAGGTAAATATATTCTTCAACATCATCCCATTCTTTTTCATCAATTATGTTACAGGTATTAGATACATTATGTGTAATATTTTTCAATCTAGAGCGTTCTACTCTAGTACCATAAGTCACCCAATTTTCTTGTACTAATTTTACATCCTCTAATAGTCGTAATGCACTATGATCATTTTTAACACGAGCTCCTTCAGGAACTTCACATAAAAAACTTATTGAATCATCAGTTCCATTATTTGACCATACAGATTTAACAACAGCTGATTTATTAAAGAGTTTAAAAAACTTTAATGTTTCTTCATTAATATTAGCTTGTACTCTACGAAAATATCGGCGTGAATGATGTGGATGGATACCGGATGCAGTTCCTAATAACAAACTTGTAGTACCTGCAGGTTTAACTGCTGTTGTACGAGCTGCTGTATTGATTCCAATGATTGCAGCAACTTCCTCATTTACTTTTTTAATAATATCAACGCCATTGCGCAAAATTTGAGGATTTAATAAAATTTCAGGAGAATCTTGTATTCCTGTTATTGAGCATCCCAATAATGCCTCTTCTTTTATAACAGCTTCTGTTACATTATATCCAATTCTCGAATCAAACATATATGGCATTTCAGTATATGCTGCTTGTAATGTACCTATAATAGCAGATGAACGACACACATCATAGAATCCAAGTTCTGTTTTACATTTTCTACCATTAATTTCAGTCAGATTACAAAATGAAAATCCTGTATTTCCTCTTGAATCAATGCAATTTAAACCTATTTCCACACATGGATTAAATCCAATCTCTAAATCATCAGTCCAAATAAATCCAGGCTCTCCAAAAGACTTAACTGATTTCATAATATGCGCCCACTCTTCTCTGGTGGTGCTATCTCTCAATAACATTACACTATTATTTGATCTGCCTCTCTGTGGATTTTCGTAAAACCAATTTCCGGTTTTTGCATTAAGCATTAATTCATCATCTTTTGAAAATAAGGTAATACAAGCACTGCGTCTAACACCACCAGATAGAACGGCATCAGATGTATGCATTATAATATCATATGCATCAATTGATCGTAGTCTATTTGCGCCAGTATCTAATAACTTTTCAATAAGACTTTCTATTTTATTAATAGAATTTATAAGTCCATTTGGACCAGGTGCTTTATGTCCACTTGATTTGATTAATGCGCCTTCAGGTCTAATTAGTGAATAATCAAATTCTATTTTATAACCATTATATTCTTTAAATTCATTAACTGGATTTTCAAAATATGAATTCATTATTACACCAATTGCATCTGCCCATCCCTCTATAGAATCAGGAATAACAAAAGTTTTAACACCTTTAGTTCTTCTAGAAATATTAGAAAGTTTTTCAATATGTTGAGCCTGAACTGAACTACCTACACCACAACCACAAAGCAATAAATACATACATTCTTGGAATACACGCTCACGATTAATGTGAGAATATGAGCAATTATACATCTTAGCATTTTGATTGATAATTGCTTGTCCACCAAATTGTAGAGCTCTCTGCGAACCTAAAACTAATTTTCTTTTTACTGCTGTTTTAGCTTCATCAAAATAAGGTTTAAGTCTATCCATTACTGATTCAAATTTATTTTCGTGCATTTCAAAAACACGCTCTACTTGTTCATCCCATGTCTCGCGTCTTCTTTTTGATGGGTTATATCTTGCATATTTTGCTATCCGGGTATACTCTTGGAGTGCCTTAATTGACATAAAATTTTCCTTATTTGTTTTTTACCAAAAAAAACACACTAATATTGACTTGAGTCAACAATAGTGTGTTTGCTCATTTATTTATTAAATCACTATAATTTGTATTCTTCAAATGAAGAATATACAAGATATAGTGATATTCAATAAAATATATCCTATCTACAGCAAATAAAATAGAATGTTATTATTCTACTTTAATGCCAAATACTAGGAGTTTGAGTTTATCAATCAAATGAAATTCTATTAAATAAAATAGACTCTACGATAAGCTCTACGACTCCAATAACTAATGCATTTCCCATTAAAAAACCACGCTTGACATCTGTACAGCCTTCAGTATGATTATCAGGAAATCCATTCAATCTTTCTAGTTCAATTGGAGTGAGCCTCCTATAGCGACCACTAGGGCATTTAATGAGGTGAGTTGTCCTAGATGGAGATGAGCCACCCTCACTTGTTATTATCGTCCTAGCGGGCTTGTTAGGGCTATCTGGGAACGCCATAGCACCTTCTTTATACAAATAAGAATATCCTGTCTTTGGATCTATGCGCTGTTCACTTTTTGATCCCTTTAAATAAGCCCATCGAGAAACAATATCTTCATCAATAAAAAATTTGGATGGCACATCTTCTTCATTCTGAAGATAATCGCCAAGTGTTTTAAATGGTCCATTATATTCAGGTACAACATCCCTAGTAACACCTTTTCGATTACTAAAAAATCCACTATTTCTAAAGTCAAATGAAAAATCTTGTGTTATTTCATGTAATTCACCTATAATATCAAATTCTTTTTCTTTAGTATTTACTTTTTGAATAGATGGAAAGGCTGTTTCAAATACACTTGCAACCATATCTACTTTAGGTTTCAAATAAGCAAAAATAAATGTTCTTTTCCTTTTTTGAGGAAATCCATATTCAGCTGCATTAATGACTCGCCATTCAACTGAATAACCTAAATCACTCAAACATGCTAAAATAATTGCAAAATCTCTACCAGATTGGTTCGCAGGAGATTTTAATAATCTATCTACATTTTCAAGTAAAATATATGATGGCAATTTAGCAGATAAAATCCTATGGATATCCCACCAAAGAACCCCTTTTTTACCCATAATACCATGTGACCTAACCAAAGGTACCGCTACGCTGTAGTTTTGACAAGGAAACCCTCCTACCAACATATTAAAATCAGGTAATGAAGATTCATCAACTTTTGATATATCTTCATTAGAATGGTCGGTAGATCCAAATTGCTTTACATAAATATCAGAAGCATGTTGAACCTTAGTAGATGGCTCCCATTGATTACTCCATACAACTTCATAATCACCTGTATTTTCAAGTGCTACTCTAAATCCACCAACTCCAGCAAATAACTCAATTACTTTTATATTTGACATATTATAGACTTGCTAACATACTTGATACATTATTAAAAAAATCAGATGATGACATATCACTCTCACATACAAACAATGGAACATTTGTTAAAAATGCTAGATTGGTTTGATGTATCACATCTTCTTTTCTTTCATATCCATCTTCAATGAAAACATAAAATTTCTTTTTTGGATACTGACCACTTAAACAATATTTACCATACTCTAGTAAAACAATAGGTTGTATTGTATCAGAGCTAAAATAAAATATAATATGTTCACTTTCTTTTAATCGATTAACTTCCCACTCAATTTGCTCTTTTAAATCTATAAAAGCATTCCATATTTTTCGACGTGGATTGAAAACAACCCAATCATTGGCTAATGAATCTTTTAATGACTCGGTAATAACTGTTTGCCAATTCCAACAATTTTGTATACCACCAGCCAAAAATATACGACGGGATTTTTTAAATAATATTTCAGATGGCGCTTCACAATAAATCATAATTTTCTCCTTTAGATGAATATATCATCCCATATTTCATTCAATCTGTTTGCAATATGCCAAGCTAATAATGGAGGCACTGCATTTCCTATAATTTTATACCCTTGACTTGGGCTTAATTTAATACTAGAACTATTGATAACAAATTCATAATCATCAGGAAATGTTTGTATCATCGCACATTCTCGAACACTTAAACGGCGTTCAGGTAACCCTAACAATAATTCAATGATATTTTTCCCACCATTTTCTAATGAAAGCCTACGATATTCAATATTACCATGATGCTCTGCTCGGATAGTTGGACCAGGGCCATTAAGATTAATCTCTCTATTGCCTTGTTTTCCTTTTAAAAATTTAGCTTTGCTATAAAATTTATGCGATAAATCAGTTGATGAATTTGGTTCATCTATATGTGTAAATAGATTGCCAGTTGTCGCCATTTGGCGTAACGAATGGCAATGTGTTTTCATAGGATATGGATCTATATTACATAGCCCATCTTTTTTCATATGACTAATACTGAAGCCAATAAATATGATACGCTCTCTAGTTTGAGGTACTCCATATTCAATAGCTTTCATAATTTTAGCAGGTACTACAATATAGCCATCACCAATACAACGAAAATCATTTTCTATAATTGATTTGATGTCTCCAAGACTAGCTAAACCTTTTACATTCTCTGCAATAAATACTTTTGGCTTTACAATACCAATAACTTCACGCAACCAATAGTAAAGCATTCCCCTATTTTCAATTGATGGTGCATCATCATTTTTGATAGAGCCTGTATGACTTTTAGCTGAATTTAAACCTTGACGCTTACCAGCATAACTAAAATCATTACAGGGAAATCCACCGGTAACCACATCAGCTTCTGGAAAAATTGATTCACCCGCTTTATGTCGCTTTACTAAATCAATAACACTATCTAAATGGTAAATACCATCAATGTTTCGACGCTTACTAAAATAATTCTCCCATGCTATTTTTGCAGAGGGAAGAATGTCATTCGCAAATATGGTCTCGAATCCGGTTTTCGGAACGAAACCTCCATCGAAACTTTGTTGATTGATTGAGAATCCACCTTCAAATCCAAGATCCATCCCTCCGCAACCAGTAAATATTGAAACTACTTTACGCATTAATGTTCACTTTTTTATATATGTTGATACATTTTTAATAGTTAATGGTTCCCAATCCGGCATTATAAGAAATCGACTACTAGGAAGCCAATCTTTTACTTGTTCATGACAAAATGTTTGTTTTTCAAATCCGATTGAAATTAAATCAACAAGCGCCCATGCATCAATATCAGTTTCTGCTTCAATTACAGCATTTATTGATATGAATTTATCTCCCTTAGCATTAACTTTTTCACCGTTCTTCCATCCATATACTAGAGAACCTTTTTGCCACCAAGAAAGCCAAAACCGTTTATTGTGACTTGACATTTATACCTCGTAATTATCTAATTAGAGTCTAGAAAAAAAATGGTTCTGCGTTAGATTGGCGTTATCTTATAAATAAGAATAAAAGAGGTTATATATGGGTACATGTAGTAGTTTTTTCAATGGAAAAAATTTAGCGGGAATAATCAATCAATATAATATTAAAAATTTCGTAGAAACCGGTACTGGTATGGGGGCAAGTGTTGAATGGGCTACACAGCAACCTTTTCATAATATATGGTCAGTAGAAATACATCAACCTACATTTGAAATTGTAAGTAAAAAATTTATTAATAACTCAAAAGTTAAAATATGGAATTGTCCATCAGTAGAGTTTTTGGAGAATGCATGTACTTTAGATGGTGGTATTTTGTTTTTTCTTGATGCACATTTCCCTGGTAGTTATTATCATGGCATTGAACTATCAACCGGTACTGATGATATTATGTGGCCTTTGGAATTAGAACTACCTTTGATTAGTAAAATGAGACCTATAGGTAAAGACTTGATACTATTAGATGACCTTAGAATATATGAAAATGGGCCATATGGAAGTGGATTATGCCCACCTCAATATATGAGAAATACATCTATGGATATTATGGGGACAACTTTACTGACTACACATACATTAACGAAGCATTATCTCGATGAAGGATATGCACTTTTTACACCAAAATAAAAAAAGGCATCCATTTGGATGCCTTTTCTTTATCATATTCAATTAACGTTTAAATTTGCCTTGCTCATTAAATTTTTGTGGGTTTGGCATACTACGTCCAGGTGCTTCTTTCCCTATGGCCGTTTTAACATCTTCAGCTCTTCTTTTAGCAACTTGGCTTAATAGTCCTGCATTTTCACTATTATTGGCACCAGCACTATTGGCATTTCGTATATTTTTTTCTCTTGATTTTCCAAGTAAATCAACATTACTACCTTTAGCTGGTGCTGTTTGTCTTTGCACTTGTGCGCTTTGGCGCCTTGAACTACGATCAAAATCAGTTTCAGGAGCTTGTCCATTTTTTGCTGCTTGTGCATCATTATATTGTTCAATACGATTTGCTTCAGTGATAGTTGTAAATCCTCTAAAAATAGCCTCAATAAGATGTGTATTTTCTTTAGTCATTAAAGACTCTAGAAACGCAGCAAATTTTTTATTCTTATCCATAATAAAATCCTTTTGTCATTATGGAAATAGTTTATAGAGAAAAAAAAAATCCACTACATTAATAGTGGATTTTGATGGGATAATTAAGTAAAAATATACTCATCCCCACAAGTACCTAAATCTCTTAACAATGTTAATCGTGAGCAGAATTCTTTTTCAGTCAATACTGTTTGACTTTCCTTTTTTTTACCAAGGCTATGTGTAAGTATTTCATTTTCTGTAGAAAGTATATCGCGCTTAAAATTTTCATTTTTGAATAATGAATTGTATGCGCTATTTAGTAATAATTGATATTCTTTAGATTGTCTTTGAAATGAAACTCCGTTCCAATATAAAAACTGATCTTTTCTCCAATTAGATTTCTGTCCACCTTTATTGGCAGATGCACCAATTCTTGTACACATTTCAAGTTGAACTGTTTTTTGATTAAACTTAAATGATTGAAGCAACCCTTCCATAGAGTAGCATTCTACATTATCAAATATAAATCGCCGAGCAGTATAATTACTTAACCTACAACCAAGTCCAATATTATTTCCACCAATATCCATAATTTATACCTGTAAAGTGTTCTCGGATGGCTTCGAACCATCAATCTTTTCATTCGTAGTGAAACGCTTTATCCATTTAAGCCACGAGAACATAGTTTTATAATCCATTTACCGAACCGGTTATTTGATAAGTAGGTATGTTGTTGTCTATTTTAGTTGGATTATTAACAGCAACCCACATATTATGAAAAATTTCTTTATGTGATTCTTCAGTTATTAATAATAATACTGACCTTAATCCTAACCAAGAAACAATACGATCTGAATAACATTCCGCTTGATTTATGGATATATGATCAGAATATATTCTAGTAAACGCACCCATAATCCTATTTACATATTTAGGTGCATTTCGTGGTTTAAAATCACAAAATACATGACTCCAAGCTTCTTCTTTGCCAAGTTCAAATAATTCATTTGATACTAAATCTGCAATATAATAGGACATATCTATCTCCAGTTAATCTAACAAGTAGGTAATATAATAGGCGGTATAGGAATCGAACCTATGACCCTCTTCGTGTAAAAAAGACGCTCTACCAGTCTGAGCTAACCACCTAAAAAAATATCGGTATGGGGTGAGTCGAACACCCTTGTTCTTGTTCCCAAAACAAGCGACTGACCGTTAGCCTACACACCGTTAAAAAAATCTATCTATCCGGATTCGAACCGAAACCTCCTGCGCCCAAAGCAGGTATGCCACCGGGTAACACTTTAAATAGTAAAAATAAAGAGATGCAATCTTAGTATTAAGGAGTGACCTCCACCATACAAATATTCATTTCACCAAAATGAAATTACTGGACGCTTTTCCCTTGATTGCTAGGGCTAGATGGTTAGTCCATTTTCTCTACAATCTCTTTAGATATCAATAGGATTCAAACCTATATTTCCTTAATAACCATAAATGATTTTTAGGAGCCTTTATCGCTATTACATATATGTATAATAGTACTTAACGTCTTTTTCAAGAAATTAATGAAAATTATAGAGACATATAACTTGCCGCTATTCATTCACGGTTAGCTGATGATATCTTTAAAAATAAAATCGAAGTAAAATTGTACACAGTCTTTTTTGTCAAATTTGAGGTTTGTTATTTAGAAGTATCTGTATACTGCACTATCGATTTAAAGCACCAAGTGGGATACGATCCCACAACCTTCACTTTGGAAGAGTGACGCTCTACCAATTGAGCTATTGGTGCATTATTATGTTTCTAATTTAGAAACTTTTTCCTTCAGCGTATCGTTGCCTTCTGTAAAATCTGCCATTAACTTTATTTAAGGCACAATATGTTGGTGTTAATGAATAACAATTAGGACATAGTAATATAAGCTGGCGGAGGGATTCGAACCCACGTAAACCAAAAAGGCATTCGGACTACAAAACCGCTGCTCTGACCAACTGAGCTACACCAGCAAATCTTATTTAAAAATATGGAAATGGGGGGATTCGAACCCCCGTCCAAAACTAATTCCAATCTCACTCATACACGCTTTTCCTCTGTTATGAAATCTCGAACCATATACCCATAGAGGCTAGTACATTAGTTCACTCTCCCTTTTATCTTAATAGTTATTCGTTAGGGATACAAATAATTAAGCAGTCCCTGTGTGCGACCGCCTCAAACTTACTAGGACATCTCAGTAATTGGCGGAATGACTACTAAGCAGCCATCAAGTAAGCAGTGTCTTCGACATCTGTTTGTTAATCGATTTTTTAAGAGGCCAACGATCATCCTCTGCGTGCAACTCAATCTTCTTTAATTCTGTCGAAACCTAGTCATCCCCAAGAAAAATAGAAGAGAAACAACATATAGAGTACATTTTTAAGACGGATTTGAACCGAAATCTCCACCTTTTCACGGATGGCGCATTAACCGATTATGCTATAAAGCCAAGTTTTTGGCGGCTTCGAAGTAACTCTGTATTACAGTTCTTCTATAGTTAAAAATTGCGGGAGTTGGATTTGAACCAACGATCTTTAGGTTATGAGCCTAACGAGCTACCAGACTGCTCCATCCCGCGTTGTTATTACAATATATATTTTCTTTTAATTTATTTCAATAGTTAGTTAAGTTGTAAATAGGGATTGAACCTATATCCTTTTCCATACCAAGGAAATGCTCCACCAATTGAGCTATTACAACATATTCAACTCAAATAATTTCTCAAATTGATCCATTTTTTTCATACCAAATACATCACCATAAGCAGTAATCACTCGTGTTCTGATTGTTCTATCTGACCATCCATGTTTACGAGCATCACCAATAAATTCCTTCCAATCGACAATCCAATCTTCATTTTTAATTCTCTCAAAGATAATTTCTAATGGAAGACCAACAGTGTCAAATAATCGGAAAACACCGGCAACTACTTTTTTACCATCTTCACTTACACCAACTATATTGATTTTCATATTTCCTCATTTTTTTTATTATGGACTAAGTGGAAATCGAATCCACCACAGAAAAATCCCTGCGTATACAGGGAGAAGCCGCCCATTGATAATTATCGAGAAAGTGAACCATCAATACTACTACGTTTTGTAGCATCGCCAGTTGCTTCTCTATGACCTTTTATTAATTGTTCAACCGTTTTAAATTCAGTTTTATCCATTTCTTTAGTAGAAACTGATGTAACCGTCCAAACATGTCCCCATTGATCATTTTCTTTTAATTGCACATTTTTACCCAATATAGCTAATGAAGATGGAATCCAAGCAACTGTAGTGTAAATACCAAGCCGCTCTTGTTCTCTTCGTAATGTACATTGTTTGTATAACTCTTTTTTAGCCATTATAGACCTCCTAAAATATTTAGTGGATACACTTGGGGGTCGAACCCAAAACCTTCCGCTTGCAAGGCGGATGCTCTACCAATTGAGCTAGTGACCCATAATAAAACCGAGAAAATTCAAATAGAAAAGTTTTTCAGTGCTCTACCGTTGAGCTATCGGTCGTCGTATCGACCGAGTTGGAGTCGAACCAACATCCCAGGCACCCAATGCGAAGTAATTCTATTCTACACTACGGTTTTTTTCTTTATACTCGTATTGGGAGTTGAACCCACTTATCGACCTTATAAGAGCCGCTCGAATACCCATCCGACCTACGAGTTAATAGTACACGGCGTTGGTATTGAACCAACCACATCTTCCTTATCAGAGAAAATAGCCCACCTGGAACTAGCCGTGTAAATAGTCTCGATAGGTGGACTTGAACCACCATCCTTTGCCTTATGAAAGCACTGCTCCACCATTGAGCTATATCGAGAAAATAAAAATCAAGGAAAAACGAACACAGTAGTTTTTTCGTTTGCAATGAAGTAACTGTATTCTGCACTATGATTTTTTTAGCGGAGAAGATGGGAATTGAACCCACGACCTTAGCGCTGACAACGCTCTGCTCTTCCTCTGAGCTACATCTCCATAATAGTTCCAATGGGACTTGAACCCATGTCGTTGCCGTGAAAGGGCAGTGTCCTAACCATCTAGACGATGGAACCAAAAATTATTACCTACTTGTCAAACCACTCTTACCATTCTATGATGATAAGTTTTTATTACTGACTAGAAAGGACTCGAACCTCCAACCACCTCGTTAACAGCGAGACGCACTACCATTGTGCTACTAGTCAAAAAATTTAAAACAAAAAACCCTATAGATTTGAATCTATAGGGTTCCTAGTATTTCTACTTAATTAGACTTATCGATTAGGAACCCTATAAAGGAAATCGCGTCCAGCAACTACAATGATCTCATTATCACAGCCATTAATTGGCGCAACATTCGTCATTGTTATATTTGCGGGCATACGGTTCATTTTAAAATCCTTAATTATGAATCTAACTTGATTCTGAATATAATATAGTTTATTACAATATCAAATGTCAAGCATTTTTATCATTTATTTTAAAAAAGTTTATTTTTATTGAAAATAGTGCTTTTTTAGTTAATCTAGGTTAGCCAAAACCTCTTCTACATCACCATAAACTTGATTTTCCAATTTTTTAATAACTAAAGCTGGATCAACATCTGGATAGAAATGGTTGACAAGTTGTGTTACAAAATATTTTCCTTCATCATTTAATGTAGCATCAAAATCAAGTTCTAGTCCTTCTTCGTGTTGAACACCTGCACGACCGCCATATTCATAATCAAATGATTCATCTGTTATTGTTCTAGTTCCATCCACATCAAATACTAGATACATCTCCTCATCATCAATATCTTCAGCATCGAATTCTTTTGGTAAGTCCCAAATAAATCCAATTTGACCACTAACTTCATCACCTCTTTCATCAAGATTAATATCGTCGTTATTAATAGTCAATGTTCCAACATCAGGTACAGCAGGTGGAGTTCTTCCTAATCGTATATCGTCAAATCCTTCATTCAATGCTACGAATCCTTTTTCTATAGATTCAATTAATGAACTATTTCTATCATTTTTTAATGAATTAAGAAACGCCAAAAATAAATTTGTTTGCATATAAGCCTCATTTTTATATGTAATAAGTTTATAACAAAAAAAGCTTCATATAAATATGAAGCGTTTTTATTTGTTAGATTATTTTTTTCCGATATGATAATCCTGTACCAGGAGCACCAACACTACCAGTTACACCTTTTTTTCCAACATTAACACAGGCACCTTTTACACCTAAGGTGAAACTAATGCCACCTAGACTAAGGTTCATTTTTACGCCAGGAAATATGCTAATGCTTTTATTGAATCTTAGTCCCATTATTCATCCTCAGTTTCATCATAATCTTTTTTATTATCTGAAATGTATTTATGTATCCAAATTCCTAGGAAAACTGGCCATAATACAATTCGTGCAAGTGCAAGTCCACAGGCAAAAAAGTTATTAAATCTAGATTGTTCAATTAGATTTGGAAGATTGATTGCACACCAGGTTAATCCTGTGATTATATAGTATGCAATGAATTTCTTTTTAAATTCAGGTGACATATATGTCCTTTCTATTTAGATATATTTTTTATCAATTTATAGGCACCATATCCGATGCCACCAATTAATACGAATGGCGCTACCATTATTACTAATGAAAATAATCCGCCTAAAACCAATTTTAACAAAAAAATCCCCATAATAATTGCAAATATTATTATTACTACATTTATAAAAGTTCCCATATTTTCTCCTTGTACATTGTACATTTTAAATAAGTGGCATTCTCGTTACATCAATGCCTTGTTTTAAACAAAAAATCATATCTAATATGATGGAATGTCCTTCTGCTTTCGCCAGATTATATACCGGTATATTATTAGCTCGTGCAATTTTTATACCTAATGCTGTTCCGCCATTTTTTTCATCAACGGCATAGCAAACTAAAAAGCTTACCTTGGTTTTCAGATCGGGTCCAAGTATAATCATTGCATTTCTTCCATGCAATTGTTTAACGAATGGCGTGCATGCGTCCCAAGCAGGATGGAAATGAGAGGCATATTCAATAGAATCACTGGTAGCCTGTTTGGCTTTATATATTTCTATTGTGCCACCTGTTTCCAATGCTGCTGATTCAAATGCTAGGTCGCAACCAATAGCGCCTCCACTACGGAGAACATATCCAACAGATGCGATTACGGTTGCGAATTCCTTCATCAACTCAATCATATCCATTGGAACGCCATATCTATTTCCGACACCAGCATAAAATAATGCCATTATGATACCTTTGTAATAACAATTGCCGGATCAGCTAGATGTGTTATAATTTCAACTTTAGCGACATTTGGTATAACATTGAATGCATCTAAATAATCACATTTACGCAATCGAATTACATTATGTTTCCCAATAGTAACTCTTTTTCCTGTTGTTTTTCTACTAATATATAATTTATTATTAATAGAATTGATGTATACAACATCACCTTCATTAAATCCGGCAGTACGTGTTATTTGCGTTTTAAGGGTCATTCTAGACCGACTGCCAAATTGTGGTGTAAACGTACCATCAGCAGCAATAAAAACCTTCCCTGCTTTCGTATTGTTCGTTTGTTTGGTATTTTGTTGTTGTGTAACAAAATTAGTATGAAGTTTTACTGTTGTTGGTTGTGCTGTTAAGCCTTCTTGTTCAACCCAATATGGATTATAATCGATGGGATCATTTCCGATTTTATGAAAAATAGTAGCTTGTGTTCCTGCCGGAGCACCTTTAATTAATTGTTGTGTTGTGTTATAATGCGTAGGCATTGTATACGAGTGTACCGTTGTACGAACTACATCATGCTTGATATAAAAATTTCGTTTCCGTAACATTTGAGTAATGTCATATGCGGTAAAAGTTCTATTGAGGCGAATGACGGCTTCAATTTGATTTTCGATGTTTTGTTTGTCAGGTGTATTCATATTAATGTCCTGGAAACCATTCGCTTTTAGCGGATGGGATAAAAATAGTTAAAATAGGCAGTTTAACAAGATACCTAGCTTGTTGTTCCGTTAGGAACTTAGTTAGTGCTTACGCACAACTCTCACCTTTCGGTGGTATATGGAGCTTACGCTCCGTGTACATCCTCGCCACTGGCGAACATCGCTATCCCAAACTGGACGAGCATTCGGGACGACTTCAACCTGCTACGGTTAGTTCACTCAGTTTGTCATTTTATTGCACCTTGCGGTGCAAAAGGCTGACATCGGCTAGTCAACAGCTTTGAATCTCGTAGTACTACCTCGTAGCAACTCGTTTCGCACTACAAGCCTATCGGTCTTTAGCTGATGGGTAGTTGACTTATAGTCCTTTACTTAAAATCATATTATTTGTGTTCTTCGTCCAGTTTTTTTATATTTCCATTTATATTGCTCATATAGCCACTCTTTATCATTAAGGAGTGGGTATTTTCTAGAAATTGATTTTCGTTTCATTTATCTGAAAACTCTACTAAGTATTTTAGATTACATTGGCCTAGTCGATATACTATCATCTCATTATTCATCACACCAGATTGACCACCTTTAGCAAAGGTTGAATCAAAGCCTGGTTTTGGTAAATTATTAGATGTACCGGTTGGTACAAAATATTTACCCATAGCAACATCAGCAAGAAACATAAAGCAATTATTATCTTTAGCATTTCTATCCCAATAACCTTGTGCATAATTAAGACTTTTGGTGCTCTGATCACTGAAGTATGCACCATCACCAAAAAGTCTTCCACATACATGAGGTGCATTAGATTTAGGAATCATTAGACCAGATTTAAGAATTGATAACACATTAGATACTCGTGTACCATGCCAAAGTTCCATCACACCGCCAACATTTAAACCATCTTTAGTATAGCCTTCTACCATATCAGCGATTTCTACACTAAATACACGTTTAACTTTAAGTATACTAGAAGTATGCATAGTTTGTCTAGTTTTATTAAAGAATGCGATAATATAATCGATGATAGATTGATCTGTAACCAATTCAAGTGATGTTTTAAACACAACAGGAATATCTTTTGGTTTTTTATCGGCATCATCATCAGTTGTTACTGGCACAGTAAGGACTTGTTGTAGGGATGCATCTAAAGAATCAAGAATTTGTATTTCTTGTTCAAATGACTTTACATTAGGGAAAATATCTTTTGGATCTAATTTTCTACCAACTTTTCTAGGTATTAATTGGATATAAGTTTGTAATTTTTTGATAAAATCTTTATCAATATAATCATTTTTTTCAACATATGGCAATAGTTCATCGAGTAAAACACGAGCCTCATCAATACCTTCTTGTGTTACAATGCCACAAGGTGTTGAAAATGTTCCTTTTTTAGCATCATATGTCATTGTAGTAGAGCTAACAATATTATGAACATTTGCTTTTATAAGGTAGCGAATCAAATCAGCAGATTCTTTTGATGAGTTTGAGATTTGGTTTAATGCAATATCGAGTAAATTGTCGGATTGCGTTTTAACTTCAACATTAGTAGAAGCAATAACTTTTAGTTTCGTGTAACCTTTAGTGGTGCCTTCTTTTTCTTTACATTTTTTTTCAAAAAAAGAATTTGCAGCATATTCACTTGAAAAATTTTTATTATCTGTTTGAGCATTTTCATTGCCCACACGACCATATTTGACTTCAATAGAATGGTCGTCATATTGAGCTATATACCAAAATTTATTATTATTTTTTGCAACATCTGACTTGATGTATTTTGCTTCACGAACTAGATTTGCCATTATATCTCCTATAGAGTTCTTAATTAAGCCCTTACTCCGACTTGAACGGAGATCTAACCTTTAGGAAAAGTGTGCTCTCTCCAGTTGAGCTATAAGGACGTAGATTAATATAGCATTATTCATATAAAATGTAATACAAAATTATGGAAATTATTTATTTTTTATTGTCGCAAATAAGCTTTTTATCACCTCAACATATGCACTCATCATTATGGTGTCATTATCATTTATTAGCTGATTGATAGTTTTATTTTCGCCATCTTTAAACAAATATTCACATATAAATGTTATTTCAGCAATACCTTGTGACTCATCCATAGGCATTTCATATGAAATGCGACCAAATACTAATGAAGTTGTTGATATATTTGGTTCTTCATCCCAATCATGCATAAGTTCTTTAGCAATTGTATTATATGATAATTTTAAATCATTGTCTATCCATTCATATTTACATAGTACTTTAGAGCCATCATCATCAATATAAAATGAACAATTTGGTAAGCAGTTATTCATCTGCATCATCTCTTGCATATTCATAAAAAAATCCTCAATCATAAACCCATTGTCTAATAGGAGTGGTGTCACCAAGTAATTCGGTAATAACTCCATTTGTGATAACGATTATCAATGGATAATCGTATGCTTCACATATTAATTTAACTTTTTTTGTATCATTATATGTTATTTTACATCGCTCTAGAGATAATGACCTACCATCAATTATCAATCTTACCGTACAACAGGTTCCAATTGGGAATAAATGCAAATCTTTATTATTTATAGGAAAATTTATGCTTAATGTATCAAATATAATGTTGATACATTTATCAAAAATTATTGTTCTAATTAATATCTGTATCATGGAATGAAAGAATAATAATATGAATTCACACCAACTTGATCTTCATATTGATACAATTCAATCTCATCATCATCGTCAATTTCAACCTCACCTATATCAATACCTACCTCTTCTAGATATTCTATATCGTCTTCACTTAATTCACCACTTTCATATGAATTATTAATTCGCTCGATTTCTTCCATTTCTTCAAGCCAATCTTGTAAATCATCTCCATCAGATGTTTGGTATGTGAAATATATGATATAATATTCTGCACCTTGTTCATTGCTTCTATGCTCAACATCAGTTATATAGCATCCATAATAGTGCTCTGAATCAATCACATGACTTATACGCGTAAAAAACTGCCCTACTTTTGGCAAACCATTATCACTTAACATAAGATTTGAATTGAATTTATCAAATAAAATATTAATACAAAAATCTATCACATAATGACGAACGGCTAAATCAATCATAAATTACCTCATATAATATAATATAGCTGTTGCGTGACTATATATGTTAATACAGTTTGTTTAGACTTTTTTCTTTATTTCAGAAATATCTGAACCTATTGTTTGAAATATTTTAGTAATAGTTTTAAAATCATCTGCAATAGATTTTATAGAAGTGGATATCAATTTGATTTCTTCAATCATCTTATCCATTTTTTGTGTTTCTTCTCTTTTACGAGTATCTGCACCGCGTGAATATTCTTTCATCTGTTTTGATATTTCTTCAGCACTTTTTGATAAGCGTTCTAATTCTCTAAATTCTGTTTGATTTAATGCAGCAGTCATTCTTCCCTCACTTTTTCGGTTGTACTTACAACCCAATATATATATGGTCGCCAGGATTCATGTGGAATCCTCCCACCTATTTTATTTATAACACTCTTAGGTACAGATTTATCTAATGTAGGAATACCAACCCTAGTTCTAAGCTTCCAACCTAAATCTGATATTAGCTTATCACTTTTTATATTATTACAACTTAAACAAGATGCCCTTACATTACACCAATCATCTAGACCACCTTTTGATAATGGATATACATGATCAATCGTCATAGTAGTGATAGTTAATGGAATTCCACAATATACACATTTTGATTTATCTCTATCAAGTATATTTCTTTTTGTTAATGGCAATACTTTTACCATTATAGTTGATTTTGCTTTTGCATGTGGTTTACGAATAATAGATGGACAATCCATTTCTATTGTTCGATTTCCTTTTTTATCAAAAGCACTTCTTAATGTAAAATCATCATATGAACTTACAATTTCAGCTCGTCCAGCAAAATAATCTGAAATAGCTTCTTCCCATGAAACAACATCTGTTGGAGAATATGCAGCATTTAATACTAAAACTTTAGGTATTGCACTATCCAATAAATTTCTTTCATTTTTTTGTTTAGACCGCATAATAACCACCTTTTTTTTAAATCTATTTTATTTTTTTGCTATAAAACAAAAAAGGATGTGTTTCCACATCCTTTTTTAAAAATGATATGTATCTATTGAACTGATCCAAATCCATTCCAATTTTCAGTTGGTGGTACTCTTCCACCAAGACCGCCGTTAAATCGAGCTGAAGCCATTTCATCATGTGACATATTGTTTTGATGTGGATTTGGGCTTGATTGGCGTTGTCCAAGAGAAGCATCGCCATAAGCCGAGCCTTTCATTGGTGTGCTATATGGTTGATTTGCAATTTTTTGATTGCTACTTGATGCATATTGATCAGTATTTGATACTGTTAATTTTGGTTTACGACCACGAAATTTATATACAGTTTCTTCTAAAGCATAAATTAAGTGCTTATCATCATATTTGATAATTTCACCTGCATCTGTTTTTAGTGTAAATGTTCCATTTTCTTCGTGTGTAATAACGACTTCATTGACTTTTGTTGATTCATTCATTTAGATATCCTTTAGTGTTCCAGACACTGATTATATCTAACATAACTTTTTCAACATAAAATAACCACTTTTTTGCTACCAAAATCGAATCATCAGATAATCCAGATGATATATTTTTTAATTTTATAAGTATAGGATATTTTTCATATAACATAATAACTTCTTTCAATTCCTCATATGTTATATATTTCATAAAAACCGATTGAAAATCTGCTTCCATTTGTTCAACACATAAAGATTTTTTGAATAAAGTCCACTCTTCATCTGGTATCAATGGCCATTTTTCTTTCATTTCTGCTATACTAGTATCATACGCATCAAGCATACTACTTGTATCACTGACTAATCCCCAATACTTATATATTTCAGCAATAAAATTGAAGTGGTTGTTCTCCACTTCATTTAAAATATCATCAATACTTTCCATTATCGCTTCCTATTAAGATTTGCTTTAGCTTCCTCTGAAATCTCATCCATATCAATTTTCAATCGACCTTTTTTAGATACCATATTAGCTGTATCAATACTACGAAGACGACTTTCAACTGCATCTTTAAGCAAATCCAATGTAATGTTACCATCAGTTGTAAATGTATGGCAATCACTGACTAATCCGGCAACCATAACTTGAGTAAAATGATTGGCAATTACAGTATCTGCAATATCAACAAATTCTTTAGAATTTTTGGTAAACATCACTTTTCCTTTAGGGGAAAATGCTTTTTTAAATTCTGCCGTAGGATAATAGCCACGCTCACGTGCTTTATTAAAAAATATAGATGATACTTCATCAATTGATTTTGGATTTTCTACAAGCATAACATCATCAAATCGTTCAGGACGATTAATGACTGTCATATGAAGTTTGCTTGGGTCATTTACTGTAGCAATGTAAAATCCGGTCAAATCACGATTATTTTTACCATCTAAATGTTTTAAAAATTCATTAGTAATTTCGTCTTTACTTGTGAATGGAGCACTATCTAAATCATCAAAAATAACTATAGAGTTTTTAAACATTTTGAATATTTTAAATGTACTACGAATTCCATGTACTGAATTAATACTATCTGGACTAACCCAAAATACCAATCTGTCACTAAATTCATTGATAATTTTATGAAGACTTATAGTTTTACCAACACCTGGCTCACCAACAAATACCATACCTCTACGCGTACCTTCATTTAATACACGAGTAATTGCTGTTACAATTTTTGGTATTGGTAGATTGGTAATTTCTTCTGTAATTGGTACTCTATTTTGAATTTCAAGTTTAGTTCCATTAATTATGATAAAATTCTTTTTAGTATCTACTTTTTCAATGTAAAGTTCTAACATAATTTGCGTAATTTTGTCACGCAACTCATCTGGATGTAATTTCATTCCTGTTACAGAATGGAATAAGCGACAATTAGTACTTGATGTTGTATCTTCACCTTCACTCATACCAACCATTGTTTTAACAGTCATTCCCCATTTAATTTCTTTATCTAATGATCCAGCAAGTTTAAATGTTTTTGAAATTGGTGATTCAACTGAATCTTCTTTTTTTGATGAATCATCTACAACATGTTCAATGACTATATTATATTTTTCTCTATGATAATCACTCATTTCAATGAAGCACTCTATCATAGCATGCGTCACATCCATATTCATTTCGTCAATATAATTACCATTTGGAAACCCCATCAATTTGGCGATTTCATTGTTTTTTGTGTTTTTGTATTTTTGTTTGGCTTTAAATACATTTCCAACAGCGGCGGACACAGCAATTAAATTTGTGGATTGCTCCATAATATCTAAATAGCCTATTATCTCTTTATTTTTGATAAAAGCCCGACCAACTTTTACAGTTGTTCCCATAATATAATTGATCATATTGATACGATTTCCAAAATCTTTTTCTTGGAATACTAATCTCATCAAATATTTCATTCTTTCTTGGGCTGATAAGGTTTTCCAATATTCAGTATCTATTTCAATTGAAGGAAACTTATCGCCAAAATTCCAGTCATTCATATGAGTCCTCATAAAACCCACCCGTCTTTAGCGAGTTGGATAATGTTAAAGTTAAAATAGACAGTTTTGAAAGATGTCTAGCTTTTGTCCGTTAGGACATAGCCCTTACGAGCCATCTCCACCTTGCGGTGGGTATTTGTACATCATCGCCACTGACCAACACGATTATCTCAGACTTGACGAGCATCCGAGGTCGTTCCGACCTGCCACGGTCAGTTGATTCAGTTTGTCATTTTATTGCATCTTGCGATGCGAAGGGCTGACATTGGCTAGTAAACTGCTTTAAATCTCGTAGTGCTACCTCGTAGCAACTCGTTTCACACTACAAGCCCACTCCTCTTTAGGGGATGGGTAGTTTACTATTCGTCCTCGTCAAAAGAGTTTTCATCCGTAGTAGCATCTGTGTTATCTTTATTAAAAGTTCTTTTTCCACCATAGATTATCACTTCGCGCAATCTATATACGATAGAACCTATAAATATCATAATACCAATTGTCTTAATAGTAGCCCTAATTTTATTGTGATTTATCATATGGTCTCCATAAAACCCACTCCGTCTTTAGCGGATGGGAGTAAACTGTTTAAAATAGGCAGTTTTTCAAGATACCTAGCTTGTTGTTCGTTAAGAACTTAGTGGCAATTACTCGCCAACCTCACCTTTCGGTGGTATTTGTACATCCTCGCCACTGGCGAACATCGCTATCCCAAACTGGACGAGCATTCGGGACGATTTCAACCTGCTATGGTTAGTTCACTCAGTTTGTCATTTTATTGCACCTTGCAGTGCAAAAGGCTGACATCGGCTAGTCAACAGCTTTGAATCTCGTAGTGCTACCTCGTAGCAACTCGTTTCACACTACAAGCCCACTAATATTTAATCAGTGGATAGTTGACCATTTGAGTCCTCTTGAATAATTTTCTTGTCTTCAACTTCTTTCTTTTTTTTGTCAAGAAATTCTTTCTTTTTATGCTCTAAATTATTAGTAACACCTAATAACATTCGTGTTTTAATAACAAGACTCATTGTTAGACTCAGAAATGAACCAATTTTTGCTATAACTAGCATTCCCTCTATAAGCTTATCAACTTTTGATTTATCTGACATTTTTATTCCTTTTCGAGTATTTGATGATTTCCTATAGTCATATCTATAATTTTAATAGGAGTAATCACTTTTAAACCATCTGGCATTATAATAACCATAGATTCACGACCATCTTGCTTTGCTTTGAAAATATCATGAAATAGTTTCATTGAATCTTCATCATTATCAGCAATAATAGTGAAAACTAATGGCATGTCTGCATATGTATAATTAATGGCTTTCATGTTTCATTATATAGAAATAGCAATATAAGATGTGTTAGTTGATTTTTTAAAAATCAAAAATAGTTGAGATTTTTTTTAATACTCTTTGATCAGATAATATGTTTTTTAGTCCAAAATGAAGATTCTCTGGAAGAGAGTCTAATTTGAACCATTCATATTGGTAATGCTCATAATTGAGAATTGGTATATATTCTATATCTGATGTAGCTAAATAGCATTTATAAATAAAATGGTTGTATTGAGATACATTTATAGGACGATTTGAAATAATATTGTAATGTGTTTCTTCTAAAAATCCAGCTTCTTCTAATACTTCACGTTTAGCTGCTTGTAATGGAGATTCACATTTTTCTATGGTGCCACCAAAATTTGCCCATGTCGGTTCAACATCATTCCTCAATGCAAGAAGAATAGTTTTTTTTGTAGGACATATGATGATAAATCCGGCACCATGTTTCATATAAAATAACCACCTAATGAAAATATATCATTAAAAATGGTTTATCGTATCTATTTATGTATTGAACCAACTATTCCAATTAGATTAATAGGAGCTTCTAGAGGAGTCCATATAGAAATAGCACGACTAGCACTTGCACTACATTTTGGTGCAACGGCTATAGTTAAATGTGGATTGCCACTTAAACAAGGAAATGATGGCATATCTATTTTTAATGCGATTGCCTTTTCTGTAAAACCAATAGCTGTTGCTTTTAAAACAACTGATTGATTAATATTTTGCTGCATCCAATTTTCAAAATATGTTTTAGTCCACGCCGATGAACTATCCAAATCAGTATGAAATGCAATAGTTGTATGATGGCATTTCATATTCCATTCATTAGGAATATGACTACTCATCAAACTAGAAAGATAGTATTTATCTTCACTAGTTAAAAATATGGCGTGATAGAATAAATTCACTTCAATGAAAACCTAGAGTCTGCTTTTAATACATCTAATATATCTTTTTCATCATTTATTGGTAAATGATAAATAGGATATTTTACATGCTTTATATTGACCAACAAAGGGCGCTGTGTTTTTGAATATGTTTCAGCCCATTTTGTAAAATATTTAATATGAGAATCTCGATCATCCCATATAGTTACTTCTAAAATGTTAGGATTGTCTTTAAGAATTTTTTCAATTACACCTATTTTATAATTGAATGTAGTATAGTCTTCACTTGGTTTAAGTAAAATTCTATCAAAAAACAATTCTTTTTCAATCAAAAGCTTCTCAATTAATGGTCTAAATTCTTCCAATCGTCCTGTCATCATAATAGTCATTGTATCTTTATCATGAATTGCATTTTTTGCTGCATCTACAGTCGGTTGAATGAAGTTATTCACTGTTGCATACTTTGGATTTAATGTAATGACATTATGATGCCATCCATACCCATTTCCATTGTATGAATTCGTTATTTTACCAAAGGTCTTATTGTCATATAACACTGGGTTTGGTTGTGGATTTCGATACAATGTTCCATCAAAATCAAATACTTGTAGTTTTTTTATATTATTCATACCAGAAATATATCAATTAATTAACATATGTCAATATAAACCATAATTTACTATACACAAGGTGAATTATGAGAAGAATTAACATACACATTGATGAAGAAACGGATGATTCCGTTGATTTATTAGCTGAAATATTAGGAGTAAGTCGTTCTGAAGTTTTTAGAAAAGCAGTTGCATTGTTTTCTAAATCAAATAAAACTTCTATTGAAGAACATTTATCTTCATTTTCATTACCTGTAAATGATGTCGTTGCCGAAGAAGATTCCCTTCGGGAAATTATGTCGGCGGCGTTTCCATTTCAATCTATAATAATGTTTCCCTGGCAATATGATTTATTTAACAAGATTAAAGATTTTCAATTAACAGTTATTGCAACATCTAGACAACTAGGAATGACAACTTTTATGTTGGCTTATTGTGTACTTGAAGCTGCTTTAAAAAAAGATAGCAATGTTATATTCGTTACCAGCAATCATAATTTTATACAACTAAAATCATATGTTAAACGTATGATGGATAAAGCATCAGAGATTTTTGGTTTAACAAATATTAATCGAGCATCAACTTTTTCAAATGGATCTAGAGTAGACATTATAACATCCTCAAAACTTGAAGATGTACATTCATGTAATGCTACGCCATCTTTTATTTACTTTGATGATTATGCATTTTTAAAGAAACACAACCATACATTTATTTCTGATGTAATGCTATCTAGATTATTAGAAAGCAATTGTAAAATAGTATTTGGTTCGGTGCCAAATGGATTTAATCATTTTTTTCATCTTTACGATGAAGCCAATATTAAAGAAGGATGGCAATCTATCAAATTAGATATCAATCATAATTTATTAATAGATAAAGAAAGGATTGAAAAATTAAAACTATCACTGAATCAATTTGATTGGATGCAAGAATTCAACTGCATATTTATGGAGTCATAAAATGGCATTCAGTGGCATAATGAATTTAAGAGGTGATGAGCGTGTAAAAATGCTTCCTTGGCAACTTGAGGAGCTTAGAAAATGCGCATTAGATCCTATATATTTTATAAAAACCTATGTATATATCACAACAAAAGATGAGGGAACTCAATTATTTAAGATGTGGGATTTCCAGGAAGATTTAGTAAGAAAGTTTGACCAACATCGATTTAATATTGTAAAATTCCCACGTCAATGTGGAAAAAGTTCTACAACTCGTGCTTATTTACTATGGTATGCAATATTCAGTGAAAACAAATTGATTGCAATGTTAGGTAATAAGCTTGCATTAGCTAAAGAACAATTACAATTACTGCGTGAATCATATCTACATCTTCCTTATTGGCTACAACCTGGTGTAAAATCTTGGAGTAAACTTAGTGTAGAGTTTTCACATGGAACACGAATAATTGTATCAGCAACATCACCAGATAATATTCGTGGTCTTGCAATTAATACTATTTTTCTAGATGAGTTTGCGTTCGTAAAACCGCATATCGCTGATGATTTTATAGCATCTGTATTTCCTACCGTTTCATCTGGTAAAACTACAAAAGTTATTATAACAAGTACGCCATGTGGGATGAATCAATTTTATAGAATGTGGCAAGAATCCGTTCCTGAACCTGAAGTAGGAACGACTGATGATTTTATTCGTTCTGAAATTACATGGGATAGCGTACCGGGTAGGGATGAAGAGTGGGCAAGAGTTGAACAGAAAAGAATAGGTGAAATACGTTTTAATCAGGAATATAAATGTATTGGTTATGATGAAACAATAACCGTTAGAAATAAAAATACAGGTATAATTGAAACTTATAAAATTGGAGATTTTTATGAAAAAATTAAAAAATCCAATTTAGCGAGTGAACGAGCAAAAAAACGCTTTTCCGATCCTATTAAAAAAGCTGAAATACTTGAAAAAAGAAAAATTACAAATCTAAAACGTTATGGTTGTGCATACGCTTCTCAAAATATTGAGATTAAGCAAAAAGTTAAAGATACAGTTTTTAAAAAATTTGGTGTTGCTTGCTCTACAAAAATAGAATCAGTTAAACAAGCTAGAATAAATGCACTTGAAAATAATAAAGAAAAAATAAACCAAAAACGAAAAAACTATTGGACGGATGAAGCTAAAGCTAATGCATTAGAAAAAAGAATAAATTCCAATTTGTTAAAATATGGCGTTAAAAGTGTTGTTGAACTACCTTATATTAAAGATAAGATTAGTAAAAAAGCATTGGAAAGATTTTCAGATCCAAGTGAAAAATTGCGTTTTAAAGCATTCATTTTTTCCAAATATGGTGTTGAAAATATAATGCAAGTTCCTTGGGTAAAGGATAAAGCAAAAGAATCATGTATAAAAAAATTTAAATCATATACATATTTAGGTTCTGACAATCGTAGAAGTAAAATGGAGTTAAAAAAAATATGGACTCCTATATCACGATTTTCAGAATTTAAACGCTATAAAATACAATGTGCTAAAGAAACTCGAAAACACATCAAAGAATTGTTTTCTTTATGGAATGGTCGATGTTATTATACTGATGCTGAACTGATAATAGATCAAAATAAATATAATCATCCTCTATATCGAACAATAGATCATATAATCCCAATACAATATGGTTTTGTAAATCAAATTCCACCTTGGGAAATAGGTGACATCAAAAATATGGTAATATGTAGTCGATCTTACAATTCTTTTAAAGGTAATAGAATATTGGAGGGAGTAAATGTTAATTAAAAATGATAAATATGAAATCTTAACTCCATTTGGATTTAAATCATTTGATGGTATTTCAAAAACACCTGCTCAAGCAGGCGTTATTTTACATTTAAGTAATGGACATAAATTTAAATGCGCATGTAATCATTTATTAATGACAGATGTTGGCTTTAAACCTGCGGTAGATTTATATAAAAAAACAGTTCTTTTTACTGGCTTAAATGTAACAGTTGATTTAATCGAAAATACTTATGATGAATTTTATGATGCAATTCAAGTTGATACAACTGATCATTCCTATGTCTCATCAAACCTAATCTCTCATAATTGTGAATTTATAGGCAGTATATCAACATTAATTGACCACACATTTCTTAAAGAAATGAAAGCTGTCACACCTTTAGTTATTAGCCGATTACCAAGTTATATCAAAGTATGGCAACTTCCCTTACCAAAAGAACGATTAGAGCGTGAGAATTGGGAATATGTTGCTAGTTTGGATACTGGATATGGTGTGCATATGGATAGTACCGTTCTTCAACTATGTCTTGTTAAATCAAATATCACAATACATCAAGTTGCTAAAATGTATAGTAATTCTATGGATGTTGAGTTGTTTTGTAAAAGGGCAAGAGAATTATTAAAAAGCTACCATGATCCTAGTTTAATTATTGAACAAAATGGTCCAGGCGCAGTAGCAACTACTTGGTTTCACTCAACCGCTGAATATGAAGGTCTTTTACATTTTGATGGTGGTGTTAGGCATATGGGTCTATGGGCTACGGATAAGATGAAAGAAAATGCTGTAATCCTTATTAAGGCATATATTCAACGTGGGTTTCTAAAAATATCAGATATCGATACTATGGATGAATTGAAAAGTTTTGGTCGCGTTGGTGTTAATAAATGGGGTGCAATGGGTGGAAATCATGATGACCATGTGACTTCATTATATTGGATTCCTTATTATCTTAATACACAATTATTCTATGGAAATATCATTGATGTAAACTTACAACAGCTTATGGATGATGAAATTATTCTTGGTGTACATAAAGATGAGGAAGATGATAAAAGACTTCATACTGAACGGAATGGACCTATAAGTAATATGTCCAAAATAATGGAAGATGCAACTAAATATATGGATAGAAATCGATTTTATAATGTTCCATCACCATTTGATAAGTATGGAAATGATAATGATTCTAGTGTATCAGTTTTTAAATTATAATTAGGTTATTATTTGGTTGGCAATCATTTGTTCGATGGACAAATCAGTGCCAACCATATTACTATATCAAACCTATAAACTTATAAAATATGACTAGAGGCTATTTTTATGAAAGGATTCGGTTACTTCAACAACTTTGATGACCTCCAAAAATTAACAGCAAAATTTGAACATGCTGATCTTATTCCTATGGAAGATGAAGACCCAGAGGATTTTGACAATGTAGAGGTTCCGTTGCTTGATAAGGGAGATTTTATTAAATCAACAACTACTAAAGATGAGAAAAAACCCAAAGGAAGCGCAGCTTCTCCAAATCCAAATGATGGTGAAGGTGAAGATGATGATTCTATTTTTGGAAATTATGAAAGTTTAGGTGGAATGGGACTGAACTTGGATAAAGAATTAGCAACAATGGAAGCATTTCAACCAGGTCAATCAGTAGATGATTCAGGTGAAGCGACAGCTCATGATAGAACTGATTTAGCTAAACGTGATAAGTTAGATACATCTGATGTAAAAAAATTATTTGATGAAATGTTCAGTAAAAATTATACAGGACCGGGTGCAGGTAAATATACATATGACCAATGGGCTGGAAATCAAAATACTATAATTGATTTAGGTGTTAAAAAAACATTTGATTCAAGACCTGTTACTAATATACAGACTACTAGTATTCCAATGGCAAGAATTCCAAATAACCAAGCAAATAGTCAAGCAAATAAGCTTAATAAGAATAGTAAAAATACGAGATTATAATGCCAAAGTTCAATCGTATATTAAGTGCTCTTGAAGCAGTTCACTCTATTGCACCTCCTGTGGTAGAGAATGTAGATCCATTATATGTATCTGACTTCATTCATTATGCATTTGAAAACGCATCTGATTTTGGTATTAATGGATTTGAAAAAGATTGGTTTTGTGAATATAATGCTAAATTACCAAAAAAAGCAATATCTTTTATAGGAGGATTGCTTGAAGAGAGGGGGCATATTATTTCACGCAAATCTTTAACTGAAGGAATTCACATATTTTCTAAGGAGGAAATCGATGAGCCTACCTAAACTTGTTTACGATCAAAATTGTCCTATTTGTGTCAATTATGTCAGAATGATTAGAAATAAAATTGGCGCAGACCAACTAGAAATGACACCTGGTGGTACAGAAGCTGAAGATTTTACTTATATTGCTAAGGATACATTGACATATAAAGGTGGCGTTGGTATTGATAAATTTGCTGAAGATTTTCCGGATGTGCTTTCTTATTTTTGGATGTTACCGGCTAAATTCAAATCAAAAGCTCTCCAGGCTGCATATAAAGTTGGATCGGCGGCTCGCAACTATCTTCGCCGTGGCGGATGTGGATGCGGTGGTGGTAATAAAAAATAGATACTCACTAAAAAAAGATTCTGATAAGAATCTTTTTTTTTCATTTTGATGATTTACCTTTTAAAATAAATATAAAAGGTCATTTATGCGCTTCACTGAATATAAATTAAGTTTAATAACCCCCACACATGGCACACCATATTTAACTGAATTGTATATCAGTATAAAAAATCAAACATATGATAATTGGGAATGGATATTGTTACTCAATGGTGATTTTAAAATGGCAAATATTCCTATTGATATTTTAGATGATATTAGAGTAAAAATATATGAAGACAATACTGGAAATAGCAATATTGGATATCTAAAAAATAAAGCATTTAGTTTTGCTACTGGAGATATTGTTGTTGAAATGGATCATGACGACCTAATTCTTGAGAATTGTCTTGAAGAATTAAATAAAGCATATCAATATGAAGATGTTGGCTTTGTATGGTCTGATAATATCATATACAATATGAAAAATGATTTTGTTCCATATAATAGTGCATGTGGATGGACATATAAGATGTTTGATTGGAATGGAAAATCAATGTATTGTATGGATGGTTTTAAACATAATTCACGAAGTTTAGCTTTTATATGGTATGCGCCAGATCATATTAGAAGTTGGCGTAAATCAGTATATGATTCTATTGGCGGACATGATGAAACATTAAGTGTATTAGATGACCAAGATATAATGGCACGGACATATTTGGTTACTCGATTTTTTCACATTGAAAAACCATTGTATGTATATCGAGTAACCGGTGAAAATACTTGGATTCAAAGAAATCAAAGTATTCAATTGGGTACACACGATATATTTAAAAAATATGCATACGCATTAGCTGAGCGTGATGCTGATTTATCTGGATTACTTAAAGTAGATCTTGGAGGTGGTTTATTTCCTCGTCCTGGATATATAACAATAGACCTAGAAGATGCAGATATAGTTTGCGACCTAAATGAGGGTATTCCTTTGCCAGATAATAGTGTTAGCGTAATAAATGCCCATCATGTATTAGAACACCTTAAAGACCCCTTAAAATCGATGTCTGAGATTCATAGGGTATTAGCTGATGGAGGGTGGGCGATGATTGATGTACCGAGTACAGATGGTCGTGGCGCATGGATGGATCCATCTCATGTTTCTTTTTGGAATGAAAACTCTTTTTTATATTATACGAAAAAAGACCAAGCTCAATATATACGAAATAAAACCATTAGATTTCAATCATTTAGATGTGAAACACATTTTCCAAATCAATGGTATAAAGAAAAGGATATTCCTGTAGTAACTGCATGGTTGGTAGCAATTAAAAATGACAATAGACGACCACATCCAATAGAAATTTAAAAAAAATCCTCGTTAAAAAACGAGGATTTTCTTTATGCTAATTCATTTTTATGGATTGATTGATTAAACATCCAATGGTCGGAAGTACCTACATGATTTTTCCGAACAAACTTTGCCACTGAATATTTAAAATCATCATATGAAAAAGAATCTGCCAATCTAACTACATATCCTTCTCGCTTATTCCAATCAACATCTGAATCATACAATGCTATAATTTTCTTCTCATCATATATTCCATCATATAGAATTGGTACAGATACAATTCCAATTAATAAAAACCATTCTAAAGTTTCATCCCAAGAAAGGCATTCATTTTTTTCATTCCAAATCGAAAATCCCATAAAATATGTAGGCAATGATTTGTATGCTATAGAATGCTCTGCATAAAGGTTTTCACCACATACTCGCCATCCTTTAGGAATATCCATTGCTATTGTTGACCAAAAACTTTTAACCCAATCCCTAGAATGATGATGTCGTCCATCAATGCTACGAGCATGTATGTCATTACAATACATTGATGTGTTTTCACCATCCATTTTTTCAGTAACAATTACTCGTTTTCCATAAAAATTGAACATCGATTTATGAATTCGATCATCATCACTCATACTTTCAGTCCAAGGGACATGATTTGTACGAGGATATTTTACTTTAAATTCTTCTGATTCAATAGATGTACACATTTTATGCCTTATATTCTAGCAATGATTTATCAAATAATATAACTAAATTAACTTTATTGTCAAGCAATAGGAACTGATACAGATTCACCCAATACTCGATGAGGTAAAGCAATATACAAAATACCATTTTCAAATTGCGCTCTTAATGCAGTTTCATCAACCATTTTTTCAAATGGATATTGATATACGAATTCTCCCATAAGATGAGGTGGAACTGTAGTATTAGAGCTTTGAATTGGGTCGCCTGCATCAGCTGCATTCATTAATGTTCTTAAGCGAGTAATATTACTCTCGCGAGTACCAGAGACAATAAGTGTATAATTACGATAAATAACCGACACAGCATCTTTACTTACACCAGCTAAATCGATAAATACATGATATGCACCATCAGTCATTGCTATTTCAGTTGCAGGATAATTATTTTTTTTCTGTTGTGGTGGTGCCGGTGGCTGTATAGGTGGTTGTATATAAGCATTAGGATCTTGTTGAGGATATCCTTGAGGTGGATATTGCGGTTGAGGGTATCCTTGAGGCGGATACTGTGGTTGAGGGTATCCTTGAGGTGGATACTGTGGTTGAGGGTATCCTTGAGGTGGATATTGTGGTTGAGGATAACCTTGAGGTGGTTGTGATTGAGGATGGTTTATTGATTCCATATTATTTCCTTGATTATTCAATGGTCTTTGTTGATTTCGTCTTGTCTGTGGTTGACGATTTTGTGGAGCTTGTTTGCCACCAAAATTCCCTAAACCTGGTACGCTTACGCCTAGTGGAGCGCCATGGTTCAACATATCATTAGCAATATGCATAGGAATTACTTTATTTCCTATCATAACACTTCCTGTATCGACAATTGTTGCAAGTTCTTGATGTGTAGTACGTGTATCTTCAAAATGTGACATATTATTTGTATCCTTTTCATCTATAGTATAAGTGTTTTTTTCTTGAAATTCAAAATTAAAATTTTCTTGTGGAAAATCATTTTTATCACCACCGAAAATTTTTTTGAACCATTTAAACATTATTTTGAACCAGCCTCATATATAAGAGTTCTTAATTCTTGCATTAAATTATTGCGTCTTAATTTTTGAAATGCTCTATCTCTTATTTGTCTTACTCGTTCGTGACTTTTACCTACAATATCTTTTGTTTCTTTTAAACCTATTTCATCGCGACCAATACCATATAGACATTGTAACACTGTTATTTCTTCATTATTCAATACATCACCAAATATCTCTTCCAATATATTGCTAATTTGTATTTTTACCATACCCTCATCAAAATCACCGATAGCTTCATCTGCAAGCACATCTGAAATTGTAAACTCATGGTCACCTACTGGCGTTTCTAATGATGTCATTTGTGATGTTATTTGATATAAATTATAAGTATCATCATCAAATTCATCCAATAAACGCTCTTTTTTCATTTTATTTAAACGAAGTTTTTTTTGCGCAGGTATTCTTATTAAATCGGTAGATTCAAGATATTTACTTACCTTCGCTCGGATATGCCAAACAGCAAATGAAATAAATTTATTGTTAGTTTCCCATTTGAATAATTCAATAGCATTCAAAAGACCAATTTTCCCCTCACTAACAATTTCCAATACATCAGCGCCAGGAATATTACGATAACTTAATGCAACTTTTAATACAAACCTCATATTTGCATTAACAATTCTCGCTCTAATTTTTTGTTTTTCTTTTTCATCTGTTTTTTCATATATTTTAAATAAACATTGCTCTTCTTCCTTGGTTAGAAGAGAATGTGAGGATATCTCTTTTAATAAAAGTTTCATACATTGATCGCTAGGCCAAAACCCAGACGAAGTTTTTTTTGTGTCATATGCCATGATAGGCTCCTGGGTGATTTTTATTGAATTTAGGATCTTCTGTTCAATGCGTAAGATAAGGAATTGAAAAATATGCGTAAAACTTTAATATTGATGACTGGTATACAAGGAAGTGGAAAAGGAACTCAATCAGAAATGATATGTGATTTATGGAATTTTAAACATATCTGTATGGGCGATGAACTTAGATTAGCTATAAAAAATCGCACACCTTTTGGAATCGAATATGAATCTCACTATCTAAAAGGAGAGTTAGCTCCAGATAATGTAGTAATGGGAATCATAAATGATTCCATAAATGATTGCGAAAATTTTGATGGCATCATATTAGATGGATTCCCACGAAATGAAAACCAACTTGAATGGCTTTTAAAAAATCATACTGTAGATGTCGTTATCAAACTCACCATAGATAGAGATGAAGCTATTAGAAGATTACTAAAACGAAATAGAAGTGATGATAATATTACATCTATTGAAAAAAGAATTGATGATTGGTACGCTTCAAGTATGATGTGGCATAAATTACCTATACATTTAAGACCAATTAACATACACACTTATGTTAGTAAAGATATTATACATCATACATTGAAAAATATTATTTCACAAAAAATGTGTGGTTTTTAAAAAAATACTTGACATTCAGTTATTTTTAGATGTATATTTAGTGTAATTGGAATATAACATTATTTCAAACATGTAATTGAAAAGGTTCGCTGAAATGAAAAAATTATCATCATCATCTCTACATTTAAGTAGCTTGTGTCTATGGCACAAGGGTGTTGGAATTTTTTTATGCGTAAGCTGATCTAATAAATCAATTACAATAATAAAAAAGGTTCCAGCGTAAGTTGGAACCTTTTTTATTTGTTTAAAATATGTGTTGCACCCTTTTTTGGTGTGTAGATTGAAACAAATAATGTTATCTAGAATAGCATTAGAGTATTGAAAAGTTAAAAAAATATAGCCATCTTAACCCAATTGGCATTGAGGTGTTCCCCTGAGACGGGAAATGTTAACGGTTCAAATCCGTTAGATGGCATTAAATGGAGAGCGACCACAAGGTAGTGGAATTTGTTTGGAAAACAAGTGGTCCTTATGGGCTTCAGTTCGAGTCTGACGCTCTCTTTATTGGAAAATGACCACATGGCGTGGAGGTCGTCTCGAAAGCGACTGGTCTGAAAAGATTGAGGTTCGATTCCTTCATTTTCCATAAATAGATATTGCCTTCGTAATCCAATTGGTCGAGATAACAGATTCAAATCCTGTAAAGTGTCGGTTCAAATCCGACCGAAGGCATAATTTTATATAAACATTGCATAATAAATCCATTAAAAATGGTAATTATATAATGGAGTATTATATGAATAAAACTGAACAGAAACAATTTAAATCCTTTATTGAATCTATATCTACTAAAGATAAAATTTTATGTGAAGCTGTTAAAAGTGCATTTGAAGCCGTTTATGGATACTATGATACAGAACCAGGTGAAACTAAATATTTTAGAAAAGTAACTGAAAAATTTGCACCATTAGATGTTATTAACGCAGCTAATAGGTTTGACAATGATATGCAATACAATTGGAGTAAAGTCCCTCCATATTTTTATGTACCTAATGAAGATAGTCAATACGAAGTATATGATCATTATCCGTGGAAACTTGAAGACGATGGAGAAACTTTAACTTTTAATGGTGAAGATCAAATTGGTGTTGTTGATATGAGACCTGCTGATGATAGCAGATTCGATATCTAAATTTATTTAAATAATTATCCAAGTTAATTGAAATTTCTTATAATGAGAAATTTCTTTTTATTATGGTTCGTTTTATGCGCTCGTGGTGGAATTGGTAGACACTTCAGATTTAAGTCCTGATGCCTAGTGCGTGTGAGTTCAAATCTCACCGAGCGTATTATTTTGCAGCGATAGCCCAATTGGCAGAGGCGCTTGCCTTAGAAGCAAGATGTTGCGAGTTCGACTCTCGCTCGCTGTATTAGTTTGACAATATCAAATAAATTACTATATTATACTTAATATTATAATTAATAACCGACATTAAAGGAGATGGCATATGTTTGAAAAATTTTTTAGTGCAGCTATTTTATTGGGAAGTATTATTGTGCCTATTATGAGTAAAAACAAGTTCTCAGTAAATGATGAGCTTGATGATTGTAATAATGAAATTTATACTAAGAATAACCCATCTTCAACTAATGAAGTAAATTATTTTGTAGTATGGACTGAAGAAGAAAAATAGAGAGGATTTTTATGTATCAAAAAATAAGAATTGGAGGTGTTTGTAGCATGTAGGTAACTTAACATAGGAGTACCGAAAATGCGTATGAACATCCATGAGGATTACGATGAATTTGATTATACCACTGATAATTTCACTTGGAGATTGTGGTGGTCACTTGTAAATGATAATGGCGAATGTGGTTACTGCCTTATCGGTGGTGGTTGCAACCGTGGTCATAAAGCGCATCACAGATGCCTTGACAGAAATTGGAAAAATTATCGTAAAACTCAATATAAAACCGTCACTATTTAACAGTGACATTTCGGAAGATACCGCTGAAAGGTCGGCAACCACTTTTGAACGGTGGGGGTGGTGAAAGCCACAGGGTTCGATTCCTTTATCTTCCTTATAGGAGTATAGTTCAATTGGTAGAACAGCGGTCTCCAAAACCGCCAATCTAGGTTCGATCCCTAGTATTCCTGTAAATCTAATTCCCACTTGTCCCTGTGAAAACAAACTTGTGGGTACAGATTTCGACCCCCGTAGTAGTTCAATCGGCAGAACAAAACCTTGTGACGGTTTCGATTCGGGTTCAAATCCCGGCTACTGGACTTTCGGAGAATTAGCCTAATTGGTAAGGCAGCACCCTGCTAAGGTGCCGTTGGGATGCTTAAACATCTCATTGCGAGTTCAAGTCTCGCATTCTCTTTTTATGACGATGTAGCCAAGTTGGTTTAAGGCTATTCTCTGCAAAAGAATCATCGCAGGTTCGAATCCTGTCATCGTCTTTATAAAATAAAAAAGCTCCCTTACGGGGGCTTTTTTTATTTCTATATTAGTGGAATGATATTACGAAAAGAACAACAAGAATTTCTTGCTAGATGCCTCACTTTATTGGAGACAAATGGTGAATGGTTTGATGATATATTTATATTAGGTAAAATAACAAAATGTATTATCTATCGAGATCCAATTGTGTATATATGTAGAAGTGAAAATGGTTTACATTTAGAGGTTGAAAGACTGAAAAATAAAACACTTTTGATAATGGCTCAAGATGGAAAAATCATAAAGTTTGCTCCGGAATATGTAATATTAGAGGAATGTATTAACCATTTAACGGAGAAGATGGATGTCAATCTTATTAGATTGGATTTTCCACCAGAAGAACCTATTATAGCGATGCTATAAATGGATTCTAAACTTAATTTCTAGAAGGAGATTTTGATGCCAAAAGAAGAAGGTATATTAGTAGAGGGAAAAGTTATAGATGCTTTACCTAATGCTATGTTTAAAGTTGAGCTTGGTAATGGTCATATCGTATTATGTCATATTTCAGGTAAAATTCGGAAAAATTACATAAAAATTTTACCGAATGATATTGTCACAGTTGAAATAACACCATACGATTTAAATCGCGGTCGTATCACATTTAGGAAGAAAACATGATTGATAAAATAAAAGCGTTAGTTGCTAAAGGTCCAAAACCTCTTATACTTGGAATAGCTCTTGTATTACTGCCAGGTGGATTCGTATTACTTGGTTTATGGTACTTCTTTAAAAAAAGAAAATCACAATAAAAAGCCGTGCTCTTGTTGAGCACGGCTTTTTTTATTTTAACTAAACAAGTAAAAAAGGAATGTATATGTCAATTGAAAATGAAATAGAGATTATTACTG
>Ga0315284_10001130_pt1 | contig 37646 bp, 31 predicted proteins | sample YL17G09_16_MG_FD_203696 | JGI IMG/M metagenome (GOLD analysis project Ga0315284, IMG submission 203696) | Sediment microbial communities from Yellowstone Lake, YNP, Wyoming, USA - YL17G09_16 | ecosystem: Environmental > Aquatic > Freshwater > Lake > Sediment | place: USA: Wyoming | collected...
GCAAGCCGCGCCGCCACAACATCTCTATTGTTCACGGCCAGTCGCCAATTTGAGCGCGTGGCGCGAAACGCCGATTAGGCCTTTAACTCGCAAGCCTTCTCTGGTATTATTCTGCGGAAGCGAAACCATCAGCGCGTTGGCGTTTCCATGATAACAGAAAACGACATACCGGTGGGATTCGAACTCCTGCGGGAAAACGGGATGACCCTGATCGTCCGCCCGGACGCGAAGGAGGCGGCGCGCGATTTCCTCTCGCGGCCGCTCCCGGCGCAGCCCGCGCGGGAATATTCCGGACGGGGACGCCTGTACCGCATCGACCGCGGCGAAGACGAGCCCGCGATCCTCGTAAAACAGTATCTCAGGGGCGGGCTGTTCCGCGGCATTCTCAAGGACAGGTTTCTCAGCGCGCTCCGGTTCATCTCGGAACTGTACCTGACCGGCGTCGCCGCGAAGCAAGGCGTACCCACGCTCAAGATCGCGGCGCTGGCGATAAAGCCAGCGGGAGTCTTCAAGCGGGCCTATCTCTTCACGGAGGAACTGCGCGGCACGTGGGACCTGGCGGAATACTGCAGGGCGCACGCCAACGCAACGCCGGCCGAGCGCCGCATCATCGTCAATGCAGTCGCGTCCGAAGTCCGCAACATGCACAACGGCGGCGTGTACCACGCGGACTTGCATCTGAAAAACATTCTTGTTAAGAAAAACAATCCGAGCAGGGTATATATCATCGACTTCGACAACGGCGATTACCTGCGCGACATGCCGGACGAGCGGCGGCTTGAAAACCTGATGCGCCTCGACAGGTCGGCGGAAAAACTCAACCGCCAGTCCCCCACCGTAACGCTGACCGACCGCCTCCGGTTTCTCAAGGCTTATTGCGGCGGGCGCGACAGGGAGTATGAGCATTTCAAGGAACTCGTGCGCGCGCGCCTGAAATGGCGCAGGCTCCATCGCGCGTGGTGGCGGATTATCGGAAAATGAAGAGAAAAGAATACAAGCGAATCCTCCTGAGGGGAGTCAACTGGCTGGGCGACGCGGTGATGCTGACGCCCGCCATCCGCGCGCTTCGCGAGGCGCAGCCCGGCGCGCACATCGCCGTCCTCTGCAAGAAAAGCATAGCGGACGTCTATCGCAACAACCCGTGCATCAACGAAATCATCCCGTACGACCGCGACCGCGGCCTCCGGAACATCCTCTACCTGGGACGCGTCATCCGGGAGAAAAAGTTCGACCTCGCGATAGTGTTCCCGCGCTCGTTCCGCTCGCTCCTGCCGGTAATCTTGGGCCACGTGCCGGAGCGCGTCGGCTACGCCACGGAATTCCGAGGCTTCCTGCTCACGGACAAACTCCCGCGGTCGGAGGAAGTCCTTGCCACTCACCGCGTCAACTACTACGCAAGGCTCCTCAGGCCGCTCGGGATTGAAAGAATCCCGGACCACACGGAAATTCACATCGACGCTGAGAGCGGAAAATGGGCGGACGAATTTCTCGCGCGGCAGCGGCGCTATCCCGGCAGGAAACTCGCCGGCATGCTCTGCGGCGCGACGTACGGGCTGGCGAAGCAATGGCCGCCGGAGCGTTTCGCGGAACTCGCCCGCAGGCTCACCGAGGCGGAACTCGCTGAATTCCTCATCGTCGGCGGCCCCGGCGAGGTCGAACTCGCCCGCGGCGTTGACCGCGAAGCCCGCGTGCCGCTCATCAACGCCGCCGGCAATACCACCATTCTGCAACTCGCCGCGCTGATTAAGCGGTGCAACGCCTTCGTGAGCAACGACACCGGCCCGATGCACGTGGCGGATGCCGTCGGCACGCCGATTGTCGCGATCTTCGGCCCGACCGACATCGTCACCACGCGCCCCTACGGCGCGGGCCACCGCATCATCACCGTGAACCCCCGGTGCGGCCCGTGCCTCCGGCGCTCCTGCCCCACGGACCATTTCTGCATGGAGGACATCACCGTGGACGACGTCGAGAAAGTCGTCAGGGAGGTGCTTGCTGCCGCCGGAAAAGTTGACGAGGCCCGGACACGATGAAAGTCGCCCTTGTCATTTACCAGTTTGACGAGACAAAGGGAGGCGTGGAAGGCTACGCTGCGAACTTTTCGCGTCAACTCGTCGCCCACGGCCATGAGGTCCACGTTTTCTGCGCGAAACGCGGCGGCCCCGCGCCTGAAAGGATTGTATTCCACGATGTGCCGGTGACGAAATTCTGGTCGCCGCTCGCCGTGCGCTCCTTCGCCCGGAATTCCGCGCGGATGCTGCGAAAGGAGTCATTCGACATCATCCACGGTTTCTCCCGCACATATTGCCAGGACATTTACCGCATAGGCGGCGGCTGCCACGCGGAATATCTGCGCCAGACATATCCGTGGGCCAATACGCTTTTCGGCCGCATCTTCATCGCCCTCAATCCGCGCCACCGCGCAATCATCGCGCTGGAAAAGAAGCGATATGATAAGAGGAATTACAAGCGACTCACTGCGATATCCGAACTGACTAAACTCGAAATCGTCCGCGAATTCGGCGTACCGCCCGGCAATATCACCGTGATTTACAACGCCGTTGACGCGGCGCGGTTCGCGCCGGAGCGCCTGCTCCCCTTACGAGCGGAAATGCGCCAAAAGCTCGGCCTCGCGGCGGACGAGACCGCGATCCTTTTCGTCGGGACGGGCTGGCAGAGGAAAGGCCTGCGATATCTAATCGAGGCGATGAGCCTGCTCGGCGAGGCGAAGACAAGACTAATTGTTGTCGGGGAAGGCAATGTTTCCGCGTATCGGAAAATCGCCGCAAACGCCGGCGTCGCGCCGCGCATCATTTTCGCGGGACACTCATCCCGTGTCGAGGAATACTACGCCGCGTCGGACATCTTCGCGTTTCCATCCTTGCACGACGCGTTCGGCACGGCGGTCCTGGAAGCGATGGCCGCGGGATTGCCGGTGGTTTGCAGCAGGTTCGCCGGAGCGTCCGAGATAATCACCGACGGGATGGATTCCCTTCTTGTCGAAGACCCGCGCGACGCCGCCACACTTGCCGCGCGAATCAAGGTTCTACTCGACCCGCGGAAACGAAAGGAAATCGGCGCAAGGGCGCGCATCACCGCGCTGAAATATTCGTACGAGGAAAATTACCGCCGTACGATGCGGGTTTACGAAGACGTTCTCACCATGAAAAAGTCCGGGGGCGGCGACTGACATGTCCGCAGACTTCGCACAGCACAAATTCGCCGGAGGAAAGTGGGTCGGAGACGCGGCCTGCTCGGACTTCATTGCCAAGTTCGCGTCGGAGCCGGAGACGTTTTTCAGAAAGGGCTCGTTTCTGGTGAGCGACCGAAAACTCCGCGCGGTTGCGGTTGCGCCGGTTGACGGCGAGCGGCGCGCGCACATCAAGAAATACAAGGCCGCGGGAATCGTGCAGCGGCTGCGCATGCTGCTGAGAACGTCACAGGCGGACATGGAATTCAGGCATCTGGTCGCGGCGAAGAAGGCGGGGCTGCCCGTGCCGGAATTGATTTTTTTCGGAAGGCGCGGTTGTGATGCCTATCTGGCAACGCGGTTGATTCCCGGCGCGGAGCCGGTCGTTGAAACCCTGCGGCGGAATCCCGACGCGCTTGACGACGCGCTGATTGACGCGATAGCGCGGCTTGTGGCGCAGGCGCATGGCGCGGGATTCTTGCACCGGGACTTGCATCTCGGAAACATCCTGCGCGACGCGGACGGCCATTTGCGCCTTGTGGACATGCACCGGCTTCAAATCAGACCGGCCGTTACGGACACGGAAGCGGCGAGAAACCTGGGCCAACTGGACTTTTCGCTCTCCCGCGCGGCGAACAGGGAGAAGAGAGAAGCGGTCATCGCCGCGTACTTGAAAACCCGGCAGGTCGGAATGGAAGACGCGGAATTCCGCCGCCTTGTGCGCGAGGCAAGCCGGGCCTGGGGCAGACGGCACTTCCGCAGCCGCACCCGCCGGTGCATACGGGACGGCGAGAATTACGCCGTCGAGCATGCGCGCGATTTCACGGTCTATCGCAAGGCGGCATTCAAGGCGGACGCCACCGCGCTGGTCGAGGCGAGCGCGCGCTCCCCCGCCGCAATTCTCAAGGAAAGCCCTAAGACCCGCGTAACGGTGTTGACGGATGCTTCGAGCGGGAATAAAATCTGCGTCAAGGAAATCCGCAATCGTGGCCTCGGCGCGGCGATTGAGCGCTTGCTCCGGGGTTCGCGCGGGAAGCGCGCATGGATAAACGCGAACGGCCTGATGATTCGCGGCATAGCCACGCCGGAGCCGCTTGCATACAGCGTGGCGAGGGGCGCGGAGCATTTTCTCACGCGGTACGAGGAAAACGCCCCGACTCTGGACAAATACCTGCGCGCCCGTTTTGAAAAGCCCGGCGATAGAAAGACTCTCCGCGAAAAATGGGAGTTCATGCGCGAAGTCGGCCGGATGCTGGCCAATCTCCACGGCACGGAGGTGTTCCACAAGGACCTGAAGGCGAACAACATGCTGGTCGCGGAACATGGCGGAACGCGGCGGTTCCTCCTGCTCGACCTTGACCGGGTGCGGTTCAACAGGCCGCTGACGCGGAGCGAGGCGGAGTTCAACCTGGCCTGCCTGAATGCGGCGATCCCGAATTTCGTCACGGTAACGGACAGGCTGCGGGCATTCAAGGCGTACGTGGATCTGAAAAATCTGAGCGAGCATCACAAAGAGATGCTGCGCAGGATCAGGGACATCAGCATTGCGAGGAACCACCTATGGCATCCCGCGCAGCCAGCGCGGGTCCGGTGAGGCCCGTCGCGGAAACATTGGAATGCCGACCGCTGTCCGAAAGTCAAGAGAAAACGCCGAACACCTTGTGAGGGGAGCAATATCAGAAACATGACAGGCGACAAATCCGAGTCAACTCCGCTGAAACGCACTCCCTGGAGCGCGATAATTGTCATCCTGCTGATAGCAATTTGCGTGCGAACATGGATTGCGGCAAATACATATCTTATCGCCACCGACAGCGCGCTCCTTCTTTCCATGGCCGCCGACATGAAGGCTCATGAATACGGCGCGGCCCTGTCTCACAAACAGCATCCTCTTTACCCCGCCGGCATTGCGGCCCTGTCTTCACTGACAGGACTGGACCTTGAGACGTGCGGCGTAATTATCTCAATTGCGCTGGGCAGCCTCACAATCCTTCCGCTCTACTTTATCGCCAAAGAACTTTTCAGCCCTCTGGCGGGCATTCTCGCCGCGCTCGTGCTGACATTTCACTTGGACAGCGCAAGACAATCCGCGGACATACTGACGAACGCGACATACATTTTCTTTCTCCTTTGCGGCACCGCGGCGCTTCTGTGGGGAATGAAACGCCGCCGCCTGCCATACTTCCTGGCGTGCGGAGTCGCATCGGGCCTGGCGTACCTGGCAAGACCCGAGGGCCTCGGCCTGATGATCGTAGCGCCCATATATTTGGTCCTCTGCCGGAAAACCACGCTTACCCGAGGCCAGCGCGCCGGCGCGATCTTATGCGTGGCGCTGGCATGCCTTATCGTGGCCGCGCCATACATGGTTTACCTGCAAAAAACCTCCGGCGGGCTTGAGCACATCCTGACAAAAAAGAAGGGCCTGCTCGAAGTCATCGGTTTGAAACCGCAAAGCCCGTTGGAGAAGTCGTCCGGCTCGCTGCGCGAAACGCTGGAAAAAACGCTGTACGCTCAAAGCCGCCCGGCAAACCCGCCGCTTGTGCAGCTCCTGTCACTCTTGAACGAATTTGTAAAAACCATTGGCCCGTTCGGGCTGGCGGCGCTTGTCGGCGTAATCGTATTGCTCGCCGGAGGCAGACCCGCGTGGGGAAACGTCTGGCTTGCGCTAATCGCCGTAATGTACGCAGCGCTTGTGGCGCTGCTCGCGATCAACGTTTACAACTGGAACATAGTAAGCCAGCGCCATCTGTTGCCCATCGCGACCATCTGCATGGCATGGGCGGGCTATGGAATGGAAAGATTCACATCGTGGTCAACGGGGCTGTTGGCCCGGCGGATGCGGTCCCTGGCGGCACGGGCGGCGCCCCTCGTCTTGCTTGTGCTGATTTTCGGAGCAATGTGGGTGAGCATGCTCGGCCCGCGGCGGACAAATCAACTCGGCTTGAAATGCGCCGCGGACATCATCGCCGCTCAGGGCATGAGTTCCCCGCTCATTATGACATCCGAGGAGAAGATACCATACTACGCTCATGGCAAGAAGGTCGGGCTCCCGCCGGATGACAATCCCCGGCTAACAGCCGAACTGTTGTATGAATACGCGAAAATACGCGGCGTGGCTTTCATCGTGGTCTCGGAAAGGAACGTTAAAAAATCATTTGCATTCCTCGACCCGGACAAACAATATGACAAGGAGCATTTCGAACTGTTGGCCGACCGCGCTGACGAAGCGTGCGCTAAAAAGCGATACGGGGTCGACGTCCCGCTGAGTGACAAAAAGCGCTATCTCATCTACAAGGTGAAATACTGAACATGCCGGACCTCTCCGTCATAATAGTCACATGGAACACGCGCGAGATGACCCTGCGCTGCCTGGAACACCTGCGCAAGGGCCTCGCTGGAATGGACGCGGAGGTGTTCGTGGTGGACAACGCGTCCTCCGACGGCACTGCGGAAGCGGTCCGCGCAAAGCACCCCGAAGCGAAACTCCTTGTAATGGAGAGAAATCTCGGCTTCGCCGGGGGGAACAACGCGGCGATTCCAAAGGCCGCCGGCAGGTACGTCCTCCTGCTCAATTCCGACGCGATGGTCGAGCCGGGCGCCGCGCGGGAACTGCTCTCATTCATGGAAACGCATAAGGACGCCGCCGCCTGCGGCGCGCAACTCCTCAACCAGGACGGCACGCGGCAGAATTCCTTCGACAATTTCCCCACGTTCATCACGGAACTCGTCCCCAAGGGCCTCCTGCGCGGGATTTTCCCGAAGAAGTATCCCAGCAAGCGCCAGGAATATCGCGAGCCGCTTGAGGTCGACAGCGTCCTCGGCGCCTGCATGATGATCCGCGCGGAGGCAATCAGGAAGGTCGGTGTCCTCGACGAAGGCTTCTTCTTCCTGTATGAAGAGACCGACTGGTGCCTGCGCATGAAGAAGGCGGGCTGGCGGATTTTCTTCGCGCCGTCCGCGCGCGTGCTTCACCTTCAGGGGCAAACCAAGGCGTCAAAACGCGCCGCGGCGAAGATCGAACACTATCGTTCGCTGTATGCATACTTCAGAAAACATTACGGCGCGCCGCGCGCGGCGCTGTTCCGGGGCTTGAAGTTTTGCGCGCTTTTTGCAAACATGTTATCGCTCTTCCTCGGAAACGTCTTTACCGCCTTCGCGCTGCCGCGCTGGCGGCTCAAACTGGGTGTTTATGCCAGGGCGTTCCTGTGGCATCTCATGCTGTGCCCGGCGAAATCGGGCTTAAGAGCGGGGAATACTTGAACGGAAAATCAATACAACTCGGCGACAGGACAATCGGCGATGGAAGCCCGTGTTTCGTGATAGCGGAAGCCGGCCTGAACCACAACGGCGACACCCGCATCGCAAAACTGCTCATCGACGTCGCCGTGCTCGCCGGAGCGGACGCCGTGAAATTTCAGAAGCGCGACCTGAAGTCGCTCTACCAGAAGGAAACCCTGGCCGACGAAAGCAAGAACGAACAGCAGTTCCAGTACCTCCTGCCGACCTTGCGGCGATGCGAACTTGCGGACGGGGACTTCCGCGAAATCAAGGCTTATTGCGGCGAACGCGGCATCATGTTCCTCTGCTCCGTCTGGGACAAGCCCAGCGCCGACTTCATCGACGGCCTCGGCGTCAAGGGGTTCAAGGTCGCCAGCGCAGATATGACGAATTTCCCGCTGCTCGAACACCTCATCGCGAAACAGAAGCCCCTCATCATCTCCACTGGCATGTCAAATCCCGACGAGATCGACAAGACCGTGGAATTTCTCCGCCGCCGCGACGCATCCTTCGCCCTGCTTCACACGAGCAGCACGTACCCGGCGGCATACGGCGAACTGAATCTGCGCTTCATGCCGGAGATGAAGAGGATGTACGGCGTGCCGGTGGGCTACTCCGGCCACGAGCGCGGGATCGCCGTTCCGCTCGCGGCGGTCGCGCTTGGCGCGAGCATTATCGAAAAGCACCTCACGCTGGACCGCACGATGAAAGGCCCGGACCATCCGGCAAGCCTTGAGCCGGAAGAATTCATACGAATGGTCAAGGAAATCCGCATCGTCGAGGAATCGCTGGGAAGCCCGCGCCGCTGGCTGACGCGCGGAGAGTACATGAACCGCGAGGTGCTCGGCAAGAGTCTGGTGGCGGCGCGCAACATCCGCCGCGGGGAAAAAATCACGCGCGACATGGTCACAGCGAAAAGCCCCGGAAAGGGCGTCTCTCCGCAGCGCCTCGATGAACTTGTCGGCACGGTCGCCGCGCGCGACATCAAGGCCGATGGTTTCTTCCTTGAGAGCGACATCCGCTGGGCCGAAAACCAGCACGCAATATCCATGTTCCGCAAGAAATGGGGAGTGGTGGTGCGGTTTTCGGACATCGGCGATTTCATCAGGTACGGGCCGCACCTGGTGGAGTTCCACCTTACCGAGCGCGACCTGGAGTCTCCGCATATCGAGGGGCGCTTCACCCAGCAACTGGCGATTCACGCTGCGGAGTATTGCGGGGAAAACATCGTGGACCTCTGCTCGCGCGACGAACATTTGCGCAGGCAGTCCGTGGAGCGCGTGCAGTCGGTGATAAACATGGCGCGCAAAATCGCGCCGCAGTTCAGCAGCGAGACCCGCCCGCGCGTAATCCTCCACCCCGGCGGCATGAGTTTTGAGCGGGAACCCGCCGTGGCCGCGCAGTTGCTGACGAATCTCAAGCGCTCTCTCGGCGAGATTGACAAGGACGGAGTGGAAGCGCTGCTTGAGAACATGCCGCCGACGCCGTGGTATTTCGGCGGGCAGTGGTACCATAACGTTTTCGTCGATGCGGCGGAAATGGCGGCCTTCTGCGAGCAGACGCGCAGCGGGATGTGCCTCGACGTGTCTCACGCGAAACTGGCCGCCAATTATCTGCGAAAGGATTTCGAGGAATACGTCCGGACGATCCTCCCGCACGTGCGCTACGTTCATGTCGCGGACGCCGCGGGCGTAAGCGGCGAGGGACTGCAGATTGGCGAGGGCGAAATCGACTTCGAGTCGCTCTGGCGGCTGATTGGGGGGCTTGACGTGGTATTCGTCCCGGAAATCTGGCAAGGACACAAGTTCGGCGGCGAGGGCTTCCTGACGGCGCTCAGGCGCCTGGCGGAAATCGCCGCACGCGTGGAAAAAAGCAGGAGCAATCAATGAAAGTCCCTCAACTGGATTTGGACGCGCAATATCAGACAATCAAGGACGAACTCGAGGCGGCCATCCTCGACGTCGTTCGGCGGCATTCTTACATCCTCGGCCCCGCGGTGGAGAAATTTGAAAACGAAATCGCCCGTTACCTGGGCGTGAAACACGCGGTCGGCGTGTCGTCGGGGAGCGACGCGCTTCTCCTCTCGCTCATGGCGCTCAAGGTCGGCGAAGGCGACGAGGCAATCACGACGCCGTTCACGTTCTTCGCCACCGCCGGCTGCATCGCGCGGCTGAAGGCCAAGCCGGTGTTCGCGGACATAAGGCCCGACACGTACAACATCGACGTCGAAGCAATCAAAAAGGCCATTACAAAAAGGACGCGCGCGATTATCCCCGTTGATTTGTACGGACAGGTCGCGGACATGGAGGACATCGCGGCGCTGGCCGACAAGCACGGCCTGGCCGTCATCGAAGACGCCTGCCAGGCCATCGGCGCGCGGAGAAACGGCAGGATGGCCGGGACTTTCAGCATCCTCGGGTGCTTCTCGTTTTATCCCTCGAAGAACCTCGGCGCTTGCGGCGAGGGCGGACTCGTCACGACTGATGACGACGGCATGATGCGCATCATCCGCGCCCTCAGAGCACACGGCATGACGGCGAGTTATCATCACGAGTGGGTCGGACTCAACGCGCGCATGCACGGCATTCAGGGCGCGGTCTTGAGCGTAAAATTGAAATACCTCGACAGGTGGGCCAAAGGACGGCGGGAAATCGCGGCGAAATATGAAAGGCTCATCAGGGAAGCAGGTCTCAATGAATTCATCGCTCTCCCCGCGGTTCTCAAGGGCAACGAGCACATCTACCACCAGTACGTCGTCCGCGCGCGGCGGCGCGACGAATTGCTCGCGCATATGCAGAAGGCCGGCGCGGGCGGCGCGATTTACTATCCCGAGCCGCTTCACCTCCAGCCGTGTTTCAAATACCTGGGCTACAAGAAGGGCGACCTGCCGGTCACGGAGCGCGCCTGCAAGGAAGTGCTCGCGCTGCCCATCTACGCGGAACTGACCGACGAGCAGCAGCGGTACGTAGTTGACACGATAAAGGATTTCTACGGAAAATAGACTGGCGATCCGCGCGGTTTGAACGCACAGGCCGGGGTTACGTCCGGCCTTTTTCTTTTCCGGCGACTTCCGCGAGGAGCGCTTCCAGCCTGTCCACGTGCCGCTTCCAGTCGTACAGGCGGACCGCTGTTTCGCGGTTGCGCCGTCCCATCTCCGCGGCGAGTTCGCGATTCGCGGCGAGTTTGAGGATCGCCCCCGCGAGCGCCGCGGGGTCACGCGGCTGAACGACGAAACCCGAAACGCCGTCCTTAACATAATCCGGCAGCGGCGGACAGTTCGTGGTGACAATCGGCAGGCCCGCAGCCATGTATTCGAATAGTTTAAGCGGCGAAGCGAAGTAAAACCTGTCAGCGCCCTCAACCGGCTGATAAAGCGCAATGCCCGCGTCCGCGCATGCCGCGTATAACGGCACTTCATCAGGTGACACCGACCCAGGCAATATCACCCTTTCGCCGACTCCCTTTTGAGCGACTCGCTCCTTGAACGGTCCGAATTCTTCCCCCTCTCCCAAGAGCAGGAACATGACATCCTTGTTTCCGGCGCACACATCCGCAACGGCGTCGTGCAGAATGTCGAACCCCTGCCACTTCAGGAAAGCGCCGGCATAGAAGACCACGAACTTCCCGTCAAGGCCGAGCCGGCTTCTCAGCCGCGCGGCTTCGGCGGAATCGCGGAGGTCAGGCGTAAACTTGCCGGTCGCAACGCCATGTTCAATGACTTCCAACCGTCCCCTGAACCACGGCGGTATGGACACCGGGTTGGCCGTAACCACGGCGGCGGCGCGGCCGTACTGGAGACGCGTCCACCACCGCAGGAGATGCCGCATCACGGGCATGCGCGCGGCCGCGTGGCGTTTGAGAACCATGTCCAAATGCGGGAAGTGGCCGCTGACGTCGAGGACAAGCGGAATTTTGCGGAATCGGGAGATTACCGCGCCCGCGCCGCCCGGTATCGTAAGCCGCTCCACTATCACATCGGGCGTGTCTTTGGCCGCCGCCAATGCGGCAGGCAGAGCGCGCAGCGGCACGATGATTTTCCCGATGCGCATCGGAACTTCAGCAACGCTGAGATTTTCCACGGGCGCGCGGCGGTATCCTGCCGCGGACGCTTTTGCGCCGATTAGCGTTACCCTGTGGCCGCGCCGCGCAAGTTCCGCGGCGACTTCCCACGTGTGCACCGCTCCTCCGTGGCCCGCGAATATTTCAGTGCCCGCTATATAAAGTATTTTCATTCCGCAACACTTCCGTTGATCAAAAACTCAACCGCCGCGGCGCGGCGGAATTTCAGGCTTCGCGGGATGCGCGGCATCAACGAACATCCGGTTAAACAACTCAAACGTCAGCAAAAGCGAAATCAGCCACGCATTGTCTTCCGCACGCGACATGTGCCGGTCCAAAATTTTTCTGACGGCGGCGGGCTGGAAATATCCTCTGCCCAGCGTCTTCTTGTCAAGGAGCGTGTCCCTGATAAAATTTCTGAGGGGCAGGTGGTTCCGCATGTCCGCGCCGTAGTTTGCATAGTGGAACAACGTCGGCATGTACACGTCAAGTCCGGCGATGTCCAGCAGATGATTCACCCTGCGCGCGAGCGCCCTGTAATACCTTATGGCCCGCCTCAGCCAGTCCGGCGCTCCGACCGCGAACCCGCTTCCGGTAACGGGCACGCGCGCGAGGCCTGGATACGCGAGGCGAAAAGCCCGCTGGTAAAGCCGTTCGCCGCGCCGCCACTCCGGTCTCAGCGCCATGGCCGCATCCACTACTTCATTGTCGTAAGGCGGAGCCGCAACATCAAGAGAGACGTCCACGGGCGCGAGCGCGGCAAAAATAAACCGCCTCTGTCTCTCCCTGAGGTCGACGTAATCCATCACATCGTCCGGCACATCCGATTCCGCAAGCCTCACCCGTTGCAAAATAGCCTCGCGCGTGGCGCCGGACACCTTCTTATAAAGGACTGGATTGAGCAGTCCGCCGAGTTCGCAGCGCACTTCGCTTATATGTCGGTGAAGGGCGTAGGAGATTTCCGCGAGCTTTTCCGCCCTCATGCCCGGTTTCAGCCCGAACGTATGTGAGCCGAAAAGAACCTCGGCGGATGTTGCCAGCAGCGCGCGTGAGGCATGCCGCGATAAACTCCGCGCCGCGCTTGCCGCGTGGGCGTGGACTATGTTGCACATCCCGTCCGTTGCCCATGTAACCCAGCGGGCGTTGTCAAGAATCTGGGTTTGCTGAATGGGGAACCAAACATGTTTCATACCCAGCATTTTCGCGACCCGTCGTCCCAATATCACATCCTGACAGCGGAGCGAACCGTAAGTCATCGCGGTAACGCCCTGGCAATCGCGAGGCACGGCCGCCGCGATGAAGCGGGAGTCCAGGCCGCCGCTCAGGAAAATGCCCGTCCTGCCGGACCAGCCGCGACACGCCCGTTCCGTCGCGCCCCTGATTGCGTCCGAAATCCGCCCGGCGGCTTCCGTCTCTGAGATTTTCGCGCCGCTGTACGTGTAGCGGAAATCCCAATACACGCGTTTTTCAAATCCGCCCGCGCGGGCAACGAGCACGGAACCGGGCGCGAGAAGGCGAATGTCGCTAAAAAAAGTCTTATCGCCGAGTATGTAGCCAAGCGTGAAAAAATCGGCGACCGCTTCGAGGTCGATTGTGCGGGGAACAGCCGGCACGGTCAGCAACGCTTTGACCTCGGAGGCGAAAAAAAGCGCTTCGCCGCGCCGGTGCCAGTAGAGCGGCCTGAGGCCGTATCTGTCGATGCCAATAATAAGTTGCCGTTGTTCGCGGTCATACCGGGCAAAGGCAAAATTCCCGTTCACCCCGCCCAGTGCGCGAGTATCGTCGCAGACGCGGGCAAAAGCCGCGCATGTATCGGAGACCTTCCCTCCGGGTTCGGCAGCATCACCCGATTCAGGAACGCTGTAAATATCTCCTTCCATCACCACCTGGCATTTTCCGTCTTTGTCGGAGAGGAGCCGCCGGGCGCGGTCTTCGCGCGGCCAGCCGACATGGCCGAGGCAGACGCCGTCCTCCGCCCACAGCCGAACCTCATATTCGCCGTTCAGACGCATAACGTCCGCCATCTTCGCGGCGATAGCCTCTATCTCCGGCTTGGCTGTTCCGGGAGAAAAAACACCGAGAATGCTGGCCATGTACGCTCCCCTCAGTCACCTGCGCCGGCGCGCGGCTTGCTCCGGCGCGCACGGCAAGTATTTCCGTTCAATAGGCTGCAACGCACGGTATCAAACCTCCCCCTCATCTGCCACCCACGGGACGCGCTCCCTTCGATCCAAAAAACGGTTCTTGAACGCGCGCGCCGCCCGCAGCACTCCGCGCGGAATATACGACGCGGCAAACAGCGCGAGCGCCTTCAGCGGGAGCGCCTTCTTTTTCAGCGCGCGGACGAGATACGGCCTCGCGTCCGCGATATCAAGCCGCTTCATTTTGGTCTTCGCCACCAAGTAGTTGAAATTGTAGCACAACTGGTATCCATCAATAAAACTGCGGAAATCGCCGCTGGAGGCGAACGCTTCATAACTGTCCCGCCCGGTCATCCGACGCTCAAGCGCGAAAACTTTCGCCAGCGTGCCGTATTCGTCCTGGCGCGACTTCCCAGCGGAGGAAATCTGCGCCGCGTGCGTCCTATAGATGTAAAGAGGCTCCGGAAGGCAGAAGATTTTCCCCGCATCGAGTATGCGCAAAGTAATATCATAATCCGGCGAGCAAAGAAACGCCTCCCTGAAGCCGCCAATTGCCGCGAACGCCTCCCGGCAAATCATGAAGGTCGGCTGGAGGACGTTGCCTCGCGGCAGAACCTTGCGCAACGTGGCGTCATCCTCCGGACTTAGAATCGTCTGGCCGCCTTTGAGGTTTTCGTCCGTGATAATGACCCTGCAATAAACGGCGCATACGTCAGGGCGAGTGTCCAGAAAAGCCTTCTGCTTTGCAAGGCGCGTGGGAAGGGAGAAATCGTCGGCGTCCTGCATGGCTAGGTATCGGCCTTTCGCGAGGGCGGTGGCGGCGTTGCGCGCCGCGGCGCTGCCGGAGTTCTTCTGACGCCGCACGCGAATCCTTCCATCGCGGGAAGCATACTCCGCTAGTATTTTGCCGCTGTCATCGGTCGAGCCATCGTCCACGGCGACTATCTCGAAATCCTGGAATGTCTGCGCAAGGAGGCTGTCCAGCGCGGCGGTAAGATATTTCGCCGCGTTGTAAACCGGCATTATCACTGAGACCGCTGGTTGTTCCGCTTGCGAGGTCATTTGTCCGGAATCGCCCTGCGATTTGCGTTAATGTTTTCAGAAGAAAGCATTTCAATTATGTAGCGCGGGACCTTTCGGGTCCACTTCCTCGCAATGAAGCGGGTGTTGAAGTACAAGAGCGCCTTGACGAGGATGTACGGCAAACGCGATTTCGCGTACAGCCCTGCCGTGGCGAACGTCCTGTGTCCGCCTTTCCACGCCTCTTTGATATACGCCCTGGCCTGCGGCAGCAGGAGATGCCGCAAGGCGCTTCTGCCCGCGAAGAAATAGAAATAATTGCGGAACTCATAATCCAGGAGGAATTTCTCGAAGTCGCGGGTCCTGTCGAATTCCGCGTAACTGTCGCGCCCGCGCAGTTTTCGTTCCATCTCAAACGTCCTGACCAGCGCGCCAAACATCGGTACCTCTGCTTTCCGTGCGGAGGAAATCTGGGCGCCGTGCTGCCTGTAAATGTGATACGCCTCCGGCAGGCACGCAACTTCCCCCGCTTCCAGAAGGCGAAGGTTGAAATCAAAATCCTGCGTGCATATTAAACCCTCGCGGTATCCGCCGATTTTCTCAAAAACATCCCTGCGGACCATGGAATTCTGCTGAAGCGGGTTTCCGCGACGCATACGCCGCCGAATAGCGAGCGGGTCGGTAGGAATGTGCATCAAGGCGAGCGGCTTGAGGTCCCTGTCCGCAACGACGGTGCGGCAGTAGACCGCGACCATGTCCGGGCGCGCGTCCAGAACGGCCGCCTGCTTCTCAAGGCGGGCGGGATGAAAAACGTCGTCGGCGTCATACTGGGCGATGTAGCGGCCTCTTGCCAGTGCGGCGGCGGCGTTGCGCGCCGCGCCGCCGCCGGAGTTTTTCTGCTGGTGCACGCGAATCCTTCCGTCGCGTGCGGCGTACTCGGCGAGAATCCTGCCGCTGTCGTCGGTTGAGCCGTCGTTCACCGCGACGACTTCAAAATCCTGAAGAGTCTGCGCGAGAACGCCGTCCAGCGCGGCGGGAAGATATTTCGCCGCGTTGTAAACCGGCATGACTACCGTGACTTTTGGCTGTTCGGTTCGCTCCGTCATTTGTCCATCGTCGCTTGTCGCCCGTTTTGCGAAGAAAGCATTTCAATTATATATGGCGGTATCTTCCAACTCCATCTTCTCGTGACCAATCTGCGGTACGCAAGTGTGCAGGCTTTGAGAACGACGGGCGGTAAGAGCGATTTCGCATACACCCACGCCGCGCCGAATGTCCTGTAGCCGCCCTTCCATGCCTCCCTGATGTACGCGCGCGCATCGGGCAGCAGAAGGTACCACAAGGCGCGCCTGCCCGCCCAGTAGTAAAAGTAGCCGCGGAATTCGTAATCGCGCGCGAATTCCCTCACGTCCCGGACTTTGCTGAATTCCACGTAACTGTCCCGCCCGCGAAGTCTCCTTTCCATGGCAAACGTTCTCACCAGCGCGTTGTATGGCGGCATCGAAGCCTTTCTGACAACGGATGTCTGGCCGGAATGTTGCCTGTAAATATGATATGCTTCGGGCATGCACAGTATTTCGCCGGCTTCCAAAAGGCGGAGGTTGAAATCAAAGTCCTCCGAGAGCATGAGGGCCTCGCGGTATCCGCCGATCTTCTCAAAGACTTCCCGACGGACCATGCAGCTCTGCTGAAGGACATTGCCGCGCTGCAGCCTTTGCCGTAGAACGCGCGGGTCCGCGGGAATTTTCATTCCACCGATGGGCTTGAGGTTTTCATCGGCCACGAGCGACCGGCAGAAAACCGCAGCCAGGTCCGGGCGCGCGTCCAGAATGGCCGCCTGCTTCTCAAGGCGTACGGGGTGGAAAACATCGTCGTCGTCATGCGTGGCGATGTATCGGCCTTTCGCGAGCGCGGCGGCGGCGTTGCGCGCCGCGGCAATACCGGCGTTTTTCTGGGTCGCGAAACGAACCCGCGGGTCGCGTGCGGCGTAGCGCTCAAGCACGGCGAGGCTGTCGTCGGTCGAGCCGTCGTTGACCGCGACCACCTCGAAATCCTGCAGCGTCTGCGCAAGGACGCTGTCCAGCGCGGCTGGAAGGTATTTCGCCGAGTTGTACACCGGCATGATAACCGTCACCTTGGGATTATTGTTTATCATCGACAACTCTGCCTCCTGCGACTCATCGCGCAATTCCCAAGAATCTTCGCACCCGCTGCCAGTTCAGCCGCAGCAGGTCTTTGTCCCTTCGATCAAGCAGCCTGAACAAGAAAAGCAATGGCACGTACACGGCCCCCATTATCACCGTGGCCAGCGCGCAGGACAATAGCCTGTCATGAAAAAGATGCGCGCCAACCCACGCGGCGGCGCCTGCAAGCGCGGAAACACCCAGAATGGGCAGCACCCGGCGCAGCGGCCATACTCTTTGCCACGGCGCGCGCGCCTCGCGCTTCACCCGCGCGCCCAGCGCCAGCGCCGCTAGATATGCCAGAACAACAATGCCGATGGGCGGCCCGTAAAATCCGACCCAGTTTATCAACGCTATGCTCGCCGCGGCGCTCAACACGGTCTCCAGGAAAGCAACCAGCAGGACAAACTTCGTCTTCCCGAACGCGGCGAGGACCGTGCGCTGCATGGTTATATAGAGCGGAATCATGAGCAGGTAAGTCCTGAACAGCCACACGCCGTTCTTGTACTGTTCCGTGAAGAACAAAATGAATACCTTGTCGGAAACCGCGACAAGAAGCGCGAAGAACGGCAGGACCAGCAGCGCCGCGCGGACCGTGGCCTCGCGCCAGAGGTTAAGCAGCCCCTCGCGATCGCCGTCGCGATGCATCACGGCAAGGCGGGGCTGGATGACAACCGCGATCGCCCCGCTGAGTATCCAGGCAAGCGGGACCTCGTTGGCGCCGATGGCGTAAATGGCGTAGGTCTTCGCGTCCAGATAGATCGGCATGATTAGTTTGTCAACGTTTTTCGCGATGACGGGTATCGCCTGCGCAATGCCGAGGGGAATCGCATACCACAACTGCGCGCCAATGAGCCGCGGCGAAAACCTGAAATCCGCCCAGCGCACGCCCTGCAGCGCAAACGCGACCGTGAAAACCGTTCTCACGGCCGCAAACGCGATGAGCCACAGGATTGAGACCCGCAAGCCGTACCCCAACATGGCCGGCACCGCGAAACAGAACAGCACCCCCGCCGGATCCGCGATAATCAAGGCCGCCATGAGTATCGTTCGATTGTACAGCAGAAACAGCCGCCGCGTGTAGCCGACCGCCATCTGGAACAGAACGAACACCGCAAGCAGCGGCAGGAGACCCGCAAGGTCAGGCTGTTTATACACCGTGGCGATGAAAGGCGAGGTGATGATGAGCGCTGCGGCCGCAACAAGTCCCAGCACGAACACCCCGACCATGGTCTGCACGATATAAACGCCGCGCTCGTTGTCGCTCGCGCGCGGCACAAAGTAAAGAAGACCCATCGGAAGGCCCAGGATGAACACGTTGATGACCAGCATATTTATCTGCATCAGGACCTTCCACTGGCCGACCATTTCCTGGGACATGACGTGCACAAGGACCACAGCCGTGGCCACGCTCACCACGGCCCCCAGGCCCTCTCCCAGCATAAGGTGCGCGGCTTTGTCTGAAAGGCGTACCGCCATCCGTCGGGTCCCTCAATCCTGTGATGATGCAGAAGGCGTGATTCTAGCAGATACTCGCGCTGGGTCTAGCAGATTCTTCCCCCGGCTCACAGGGAAATGTACCTGCCCCAGAAATCAAACCAGCGCTTGAAAAACAGCAGCCAGAAAAAATGCCTCGCGAGCAGGACGTATGGCGTGGGGTCCTTGCGCCACTGCTCGATGACTTTCTTCCACTTCGCCGGGTCGATGCCGAACACGGCCGGCTCAGGCAAGTCCAGCAGCATGTCCGCCATGAAGTTTCGCAGGTTCGGGTCGGTCTCAACGACATGCCTGTACGAGCAGCCGTAAATGCGGCGGTACTTCGGGTTGAACCTGCCGAGCACTCCGCGCAAAAAGCGAAGTTTCCAGTGGCGTTCAATCCATGCCAGATTTGTGCTTTTCCTGAGCGGGCCGAAATTGCGCGTGTTCGGCAGGTGCCGGAGTTTACGCGGCAGGACACGCTTGCGGAGAAAATCATAGTAAATATTTGCGAGGACTTTCACCTTGGCCGGCATTTCCATCGTCGCCCTGAAAAAGTCCAGGTCCCAGTACGGCGCGGAAAAATCCATGCGTTCCTCAATCCCTCTGAAAGTCCCCCTGACGCCGCGCACATCGCGCGTGTACACCGTCAGCCGCTCCCGTTCGAGCGCCCATTCGCGCGGCCCCTGCCATCCTGTCCGCGCAATCTCCCGCAGGTCTTCGTGAACCATCTCGAATCGGTTTGAGCCGTCCCCCACCGCATCGAAAAACGTTCGAGTGGCCCGCGGATGGCTGGAAATGCCGAACGAGCGCAGCACCCGCCGGACAGTCGGCGCGTCGAGCGGATCCTCGATGCTCCCGCCGGGGTTCTTGAGCATCTCGGGCTTCACAAAAGTCCCCCACGCCGCGGAACCCGGCACGCCGGTGTGCATGACGCCGAATTCCTCGGGATTAAGTTCCTTCACCGCCGCGGTAAACCGCCATGCATCGTTGAAATGCGCCATCGACTCCGCCGCGACAACCGCGCCGTCGATCGACTCCCGCAGTTTGTCGGCGGAGTCAAGGATGACCCGTATCTGGTTCATCCCCAAGGCATGACAGATATTCTGCGCATAATCCATGTCAAAGTCGTCATGGAAGCGGTGCGTGATGCCGAACACTGCGCCGGGGAAATCCCTGCACGCCACGGCGGCCATCGACCGCGAATCCATGCCGCCCGTGACGGTAATCAGTATTTTGCGGCCATGATTGACGGTGTGGCGGAAGACCCTGTCAAACGCCTTCAGCATCGCCTCGCCGGCCCGCTCCATGTGCTCCGCCCGGCTGAGCGGCAGCGTCTCGTACGAATGGCTGTAATACTCTCCGAGCGCCAGGCGGTCCTCCCTTATATCGTAACTCAGCATCCCGCCGCCCTTCAGTTCGGCCACTTCCGTCGCAAACGTCCGCTGCGTGATTACGTAGCCGGTGAAAGCCATGTTGTTCAGCGCCCTCAGGTCCGCATGCTTGGGAACGGGACCGACGGGCATGAGCGCCTTGAGTTCAGAAGAAAAATAAAGCACGCCGCCTTGGTGCATGTAATAGACGGGCTTTGTGATGAAGGGGTCCGCGTAAAGACGGAGCGCGCGCTCCCTTTTGTCAAGAATCGCGATCGCGAAATGCCCGCGCAGCCGCGCGGCGAAACGCTCGCCGTCCGACCTGTAGAGCGCCGCGACGGCCTCCGCGTACGTATGCTCGCCCAGGCCAATCTCGTCCAGGTTAAACAGGTTGCCGTCGAAAAGCACGAGAACTTCATCGTTCTCGTACGGCATCTTGAGGTCCGAAAACATCCTGTTCGCCAGCGCGAAGCCCGAAAAGGCGTCCGCGTTCACCGGATCATGCACGAACAGCCTAGCGTCGCGGCAGGACGTAACTTCCGTGTACATCCTGTCGCTGACAAGGTGGAGACCCTTGAACGTGCCGCTGGCCACTCCGTATATGCCCGGCATAATGCTCCCCGCAAGATGCTGTTCCGTCGAGTTGCACAAAAGCAACAAAAGTTAGCACCGCCCCGCCCTGATGTCAAGCGGTGGCTTTCCCGCGCCAGAGTCCTTGACTGCGGGGGGATGCGGTATAGAATGGCGCCTTGGCCTCGCTCACAAGGGCCGCCTGCCATCAGATTCATGGATAAGAACGGATACGGATTGAAAAACAAGCGAATAGTCATAGACGCCAGATGCCTTACCGCGCACATGCACGGCATCGCGCGCGTGGCGCTGCGATTCATCGAGAACGCCGCGCTGCTTGCGCCGGAAAACGAATATATTGTTCTCGCGCGCAATGAGACCGGCCCGGCTATCCTGCCGAAGGCCGCTTGCCTGAGCGTCAGAGGCTGCGACGCGAAACTCTATGGCATTGCGGAACGGTTCGTGATTCCGCGCGCCCTAAAGCGGCTCGCGCCGGACCTTTATTACTCCCCGTCCTATTTCGCGCCGTCGCGCGCCTGCTGCCCGGTCGTCTTTTCCATTTACGACCTCGCATACATCAGCGATCCGCGGCATGGGAACATCCTGCACCGGCTGTACTTCGGCGCCGTGGTGCGCAGGGCCGCGTCAAACGCCGCGCGCGTAATAACCAATTCGCGCCACGTCGCGGAAGAACTGACCGCCAGGTTGAGAATACCAGCGTCCAAAATCAGGACCGTCCATCTTGGCGCGGACGAGGCCTTCGGAACGGATTCCGGCCCCGCCGGCATCGACGGCCCGTACATACTCAACGTGAGCAACCGTTTCCGGCACAAGAACACCGCGGCGCTGCTCCGGGCGTATGAGATTTTCCTTGCAAAGGGCCGCGGACGCTATAAACTGGTGATTGTCGGCAAGCAGAATAAAGCCGTGGAGGAAATCATAAAGCGCAACGAACGGCTGCGCCGCCAGGTGGAACTCGTGGGACAGGTCAATGATGAGAGGCTGGTCAGACTGATGCGCGGCGCGGCGCTGTTCGTCTTGCCGTCAAGGTGCGAAGGTTTCGGTCTGCCCATTCTTGAAGCCGCCAGGGCCGGCGTGCCTGTCGTCGCCGGCGACAACACCGCCCCCGCGGAACTGTTCCGCAGTTGCGCCCGCCTTGTGGATGCCGACAGTCCCGAGGCCATTGCAGGCGCAATCGAACGCGTCCTCGCGGACGAAGGCGAGCGGCGGAGCATGATTGAAAATGGGCTGGAGTTGTCGAAAAGTTTCACGTGGGAGAAAATGGCGCGCGACTTACTGGCGATCTTTGATGAAGTATTGACCGGAGCATAACCTCGCGGAAAAACCGCGCCCGTTACTTCGCGCATCGTGGCCTGACAACAAATGAAAGTGGCGCTCGTACATGATTGGCTGAACGGGATGCGAGGAGGAGAAAAAGTTCTGGAGGTCTTCTGCGAACTCTTCCCCGATGCGCATCTTTACGCCCTCTTCCATGAAAAGGGCAAGATGTCCCGCGCCATCGAGGCGATGGATATACGCACGTCGTTCATCCAGAAAATGCCGGCGGTATATTCGCGCTACCGCTACTACCTGCCGCTCTTTCCGAAGGCGATAGAAAGTTTCGACTTCAGCGCCTATGACCTGATAATCAGTTCAAGCCACTGCGTCGCGAAAGGCGCAATCCCCTCCCCCGGCGCGAAACACGTCTGCTACTGTCTTACTCCCATGCGCTACGTGTGGGACATGTACGAGCAGTACTTTGGGCAGGGCCGCGGCGGCTTCGCGGGCAGGATAATGCCGCTGTTCAGGAAACGCCTGCAGGAGTGGGACGTCGGAACGAGCGGCCGCGTGCACAGATTCATCGCGATAAGCGACCACGTCCGCGACCGCATCAGGCGGCATTACGGCCGCGAGGCGGATTTGATTTATCCGCCCGTGGACTGCGACAGGTTCAGGCCGGCGAAAGACATTGAAGAGTATTACCTGATTGTCGCGGCCTTTGCGCCGTACAAGCGGCTGGACATCGCCGTTGAGGCGTTCAGCCGCAACGGCAGGCCGCTAAAGATTATCGGAAACGGCCACGAGTCCGGCAAACTGCGCCGCGCCGCCGCAAAGAACATCGAATTCCTCGGCTGGCGCGACGTCGAGGCGGTGGCTCACCACTGCGCCCGCTGCCGCGCATTCATTTTCCCGGGCGAGGAGGACTTTGGCATCGCGCCGCTCGAAGCGCAGGCGGCGGGGAGGCCCGTCATAGCGCATGGAAAAGGCGGCGCGCTTGAGACGGTAACGCCATTGAATCCCGCAGGCGGCGCGAAGACCCTCAGCGGCAATCCGACCGGCGTTTTCTTTTACGAACAGACGGCCGACGCGCTGAACCGGGCGGTGGAACTTTACGAGAACAACTCCGGGCGCTTCGACCCCGAAGCGGCCCGTGTAAACGCGATGCGCTTTGACAGGGCAGCCTTCAAACGGCGGTTCGCTGATTACATCGACGCGATGACATCCAAAGCAGCGGGAGTCGAAGAAGAGAACGCATGTTCAAAAAGCACAGCCAACTGACTCTGGTGATGATGTTCGTGTTTGACGCGGTGGTCGTCCTGATAGCGTGGACGCTGGCGTACGTGCTGCGCTTCGATGCTCGGTTCAATCTCTTCGGCCTCATCGCCTTCCCGCCGGAACCCGCGGAGAAATCGGTGTACCTCCACTTCACGCCGGTCGTCCTTGCGATTCAACTTCTGGCGAACATACATTTCCATTTGTACGAGCCGCGCCGCGTTCAGCGCGTTGTCACGGAGTTCCTGGACATAATCAAGGCGGCGTTTGCCCTGTGGGTGGCGATGCTCGCCATCCTGTACCTCCTGCACAAATTCGAGTTCTCACGCTACGTGCTGGCGTTCTATTTCGTTCTCTTCCCGCTGCTGCTCATCATCTCAAGAGGGGCGGTGCGAAGCGTGCTGATGAGCATACGCAGGCATGGCCGCGACATCCGCACAGTTGTCATCATCGGCGCGGGCAAACTGGGCCAGGCGTTACATGAAAACATCGTCCGGAACCCGTGGACCGGCATTCACGTCGCTGCCTATCTCGATGACCGCGACGACCGCATAGGCAAGAATTTCCGGGGCGTGCCGGTTGAGCCGATTAAAGACCTCAAGCGCATCATCGCGGAAAAAGGCGTGGACCAGGTCTTCATCGCCCTGCCCTTTGACATGCACGTTCAGATGCGCGAAGCGATGGACGCGCTGGCCGACGAGATGGTGGACGTGCGGCTTGTGCCTGACCTGTTCAGTTTCACGACCCTTCGAAAAAGCGTTACGGAATTCGAGGGCATGCCGATACTCAACATGCGCGAGTCGCCGCTTTCGGGCTGGAACGCGGTGCTGAAGCGCCTGCTGGATATAATAATATCGCTGGCCGCGCTCATCGTGTTCGCGGCCCCAATGATTCTCATAGCGCTTATGGTGAAACTGACGAGCAAAGGGCCGGTTCTTTACAAGCAGGAGCGAATGGGACTTGACGGACGCAGGTTCAATATACTTAAATTCCGCTCGATGCGCGCCGATGCGGAGAAAGAGACCGGGGCGGTCTGGGCCAGCAAGAACGACCCCCGCCGCACGCGGCTGGGGGCGCTGCTCCGCAAGGCCAGCCTGGATGAGTTGCCGCAGTTCATCAATGCGCTCAAGGGGGACATGAGCATCGTGGGGCCGCGGCCCGAACGCCCGGTGCTCATAGATGAATTCAAGAAGCAGGTCCCCCGCTACATGCTGCGCCACAAGATAAAGGCCGGCATCACCGGCTGGGCGCAGGTCAACGGCTGGCGCGGCGACTCCTCGCTCCTCAAGCGGATACAGTACGACATCTATTATATAGAAAACTGGTCAATATGGTTTGACATTCGCATCATATTTATGACATTCTACAGGGGTTTCGTAAGCCGGGCGGCGCATTAGGAACGACTAGGCGGCGGAATTTGCAGCCGTTAATGATTCGCGCCCTGATTCGCTGGATACTTCATGAAGATTCCACTATTCGACAACATAAAGGGATTCCTCGCCAACCCCGTGGCCATGGCCGTCGCGGTCGGCTCCGTTGCAGTGATTGTGGCAGCGATGGTAGTCCTCGTGAAGCGCGGCATTATCCTCCGCCAGGTCCGCGACCACTACGGAAGGCTGTTCAAGTACGTAGCGCGGTACAAACCGGCCATCTTCATGACCGTTGTCGTCACCACGGTATATTCCTCCGCCTCGGTGGGGCGCGTAGCCTTGACCCAGCCGGCGATGAACGACATCCTGATGAACCCGAACTTCAATATCGGCGCGGCAACCCCCATCGTCACTGCCGCGCTCATCCTCGCCATAGGAATGGCGGCCGGCGGTTTCCTCAAGACGTATTTCCGTGAATACGTCATCGGCCGCGTCGTGGTTGACCTGCGCAACGATGCCGCGGACAACCTGCTCGGCCTTTCCATGGACTTCCACGACAAGAAGAAAACAGGCGAACTGCTCTCACGCATGACGTTCGATGTCAGCGTCGCCCAGAAGTCCGTTGAACTGCTTCTGGGAGAACTCCTGGAACAGCCTTTGACAATTGTCATCGCGGTGATAGCGGCTTTCGGAGCGTCGTGGCAACTGTCGCTCGTCGTATTCCTCGGAATGCCGGCGCTCATCATCCCGCTCAAGAAACTCGGCTGGAAAATCCGCAAGTCCTCGCGCAAAAGTCTTGAACGCCTCGCCGGAGCGACACAGGCCATAAACCAGGCATTCAGCGGCGTGAAAATTGTCAAATCCTTCGGCATGGAAGAAGTCGAAAAGCAAAAATTCCACAAGGAAAACGAAGGCTATTTCAAGAAATTCCTTAGCGTGGTCCGCGCAAAAGCGGGCAGCAACGCCTTTGTCGAATTCGCATCCAACACTGGAGCCGCCGGCCTGTTCGCGCTCGGCTGCTACATGCTGACCATGAAGTGGGGCCTCGACGCGCCAAGCCTTATCACCTTCGTGCTTGCCAACACAATCATGTACAAAGCTATAAGAGAGTTGGTCAGAGGGGTCAACAAACTCCAGGAATCAATGTCCGGCGCCCAGAGGGTCTTCGAACTTATGGAATTGCGCCCGACAGTCAAAGACGCGCCGGATGCGCAGCCGCTGCCCGCCTTCTCACGCGATATCGTGTTCCGCAACGTAACCTTCACGTACGATAAGGAACCTGTTCTCAAGGACGTAAACCTGGACGTGAGCGCGGGCGAACTGGTGGCCGTGGTCGGACCAAGCGGAGCGGGGAAAACGACCCTGCTCAACCTCATCCCCCGTTTCTATGATATTTGCGATGGCGCAATTGAAGTCGATGGCCGGGATATCAGAAAAGTTACTATCGCCTCGCTGATCGCGCAGATTGCCATCGTCGGGCAGGAACCGTTCCTGTTCCACACGACAATCCGCGACAACATCCGCTACGGCAATCAGAGCGCGACGGAGGAGGACATAATCGCCGCGGCGAAGGCCGCGAACGCGCATGATTTCATCGTCAACGAACTGCCGGAAGGCTACGACACGCAAGCCGGCGAGCACGGCGTGCGAATCTCCGGCGGCCAGCGCCAGCGCATTACCATCGCCCGCGCAATCCTCAAGAACGCGCCCATTCTCATACTCGACGAAGCGACTTCCTCGCTCGACAGCGAATCGGAGCGGCTTGTGCAGGACGCGCTGAACAGACTCATGACAAACCGCACCACCTTGGTTATCGCGCACAGGCTGTCCACCGTCATGCACGCCGACAAAATCGTCGTCCTTGAAAACGGGGAGGTAGTCGGAACGGGAAAGCACGATGAACTCCTGATAACCTGTCCGACGTACAAGAAACTGTACACCAGCCAGTTCAGCCGCACGGTCACGGAACGGTTCACGCTTTGACCGAGAAGGAAAAATGCCGCGCTTTGTGATCCTCAAACATGCTGCGGAAACATCCCACTACGATCTGATGTTTGAGCGCGGTAGCGTCCTCAAGACATTCCGCGCAGCGGCTGAGCCGGCTGGAGGCGAGGTCGCGCTGGAGGAATCGTTTGACCACCCGCTGAAATTCCTCGACTACGAAGGCGAACTCCCGCGGGCGGCGGGACGGGTGGAACGCTGGGATGCCGGCGCTCTCAAAGTGCTCGAATGGACCGGCGCGAAAATCCGCCTTGCGTGCCGCGGCCGCCGCTGGAACGAAACATATCTTCTCGAAAAGCAGGACGGCAACAAATGGCTGGCAAAAAAACCGCCGACAAAAAAGTAGCGCCCATCGACTTCAACGACTTTGAACAGCGCATCGCCCACGCCGCGCTTGCGCCGGTTTACGTCATCGCCGGGCCGGAGGAACTGCACCGCCGCCAGGCCATCGACCTCATACGCAAGCGCGCCGAAGCATTGGGAAAAGTCTCCCTGCGCGAAATTCAGTGCCCGCAAAGCCCCGCCGAAGGCTCACCCGTGGACATTCCCGACATCCTTGATTACCTCCGCTCGAAAACGCTTTTCGGCGGGATGAGCATGGTGATCCTCAGGCGCGCTGACTACGTCATCGGCCGCGCCAAGAAGAAAGCAGACGAGGAAGCCGAGGGTGAAGGCGAACCCGCCTCCGCATCCGCGCGGGACGTCCTCTTGCGCTACGCCGCCGAGCCGCAGAAAGGCAGTTGCCTCGTAATCGAACTCGAGGAAGAGGCCCGCTCCTCCGCCGCCTCAAAACTCGCCGCGCACGGCATTCTTGTGGATTGCCGCGCGCTTTATGATTCCCCTCCCCCGTGGCAAAAGGGGCCGGTAAAGGCAACGGAAATCGTGCAGTGGGTTTGCGCCGAAGTCGCGGCGAAATACCAAAAACGAATTTCGCCGGAGGTCGCCTCGGAAATCGTGGACATGGTCGGCAACAACCTCGCGCGGATAGCGAACGAACTGGAAAAACTCGCCCTTTTCGTCGGCGACAAAACAGTCATCGAATCGGAGGACGTTGAAAAATCGACCGGCCACGTAAGGACGCATGGGCTTTTCTCCCTGCTGGATTCCGTCGCCTCGCGGGATTTGGGCAAGTCGCTGAAAATGCTCGCCGAAATATTTTCGCGCGGCATGGCAATGGCCAAGGGCGACGTGGTTTTCGACGACGCCGGCATCGCAGCCATCCTCATCGGCCAGATTCACAGGCGCATGGCCACGCTCCGGCTTGCGCGGCGCCTGCTGGCGCAGAAGAAAAGCATCGCTGACCTGCAAAAAGAATTCAGGATGGCCTACGAGTGGCAGGCGGAAAAACTGGCCGAACAGGCGCGCAACTTCGAGGAGTCCGAATTCGCGCGAATCAACATGCGCCTGCTTGAGGCGGAGGAAATGCTTAAGACCGGCCAGATGCTCGCGCAGCCTTTGCTCGAATCGCTCCTTGTGAAAATCTGCAAAAGATAACAGGAAATGCGCAGATGCAACGCAAACATCCCGGTCCCCGATTCCCGTTAATCGGCGCGCACATGTCCATCGCCGGCGGGACGTTCAACGCCCTGCTCGACGGCGAGGCGGTCGGATGCGCCGCAATCCAGATTTTCGCCAGTTCCAACACACAGTGGCACGCGAAAATCCCCGGCGACGGGGAAGTCATGAAATTCCGCAGGGAACAGGAGCGCACCGGCATCGCGCCAGTAATCGCGCACAACTGCTACCTCGTCAATCTCGCTTCGCCGGACGGGATCGTCTACCAGAAATCGCTGGCGCGGATGAAAATTGAAATTGAAATCTGCGACAGACTCGGCCTGCCGTATCTCGTCATGCATCCCGGCTCCCACAAGGGACAAGGCATGGCGAAGGGCATCCGGCAGGTCGCCGGAGCGATCAACGAACTTCTTGAAAACTCGCGCGTCCGCATACTTTACGAAACAACCGCCGGCCAGGGCACGAGCATAGGGTTCACTTTCGAGCAGATGGCGGAACTGATGAGCCTCGCGCGGGACAAGGGCCGCGTGGGCGTATGCTACGACACATGCCACACCTTCGCGGCGGGCTACGACATCCGCACGCCGCGCGCGTACCGCGAGGCCATGCGGCATTTTGATAATCTCGTCGGGCTTGGTAAAATATGCGCGTTCCACTTTAACGATTCGCTGCGCGAACTCGGCAGCCGCATCGACCGGCACGAGCACATCGGACGCGGGCGCCTCGGCGAGGCGGCGTTCCGGAATATCCTGCGCGATGAGCGCTTTCGCGACGCGCCGAAAATACTCGAAACGCCTAAAGGCCGCGGGATGTATTGGGACCGGCGGAACCTGGCGCTTCTGCGCAGGCTGGCCGCGCCTTCCGCGCGCCGGGCAACGAAGAGGTTTTCATGAACGAAGACAAATGGCAACGGTGGCGCGAACTGATGGTGAATGACCAGTTGGAAGCGCGAGGGATCCGCGACGCGCGCGTGCTGGCGGCGTTCCGGCGCGTGCCGCGGCACCTCTTCGTCCCGGAGCGGTGGCGCGACGAATCATACGAGGACCATCCCGTCACCATCGGCGAAGGCCAGACGATATCGCAGCCTTACATGGTCGCGCTGATGACGGAGTGCCTTGAGTTGCGCGGCGACGAGAAGGTCCTTGAGATAGGCACCGGCTCCGGCTACCAGTCGGCGATTCTCGCGGAATTGTGCGCGGAAGTGATAACCATAGAACGCTACGGGACGCTTTCAGCGCGGGCAAAGGAGGTCCTAGACGGCCTCGGCTACATGAACATCAAGTTTCGCGTGAGCGACGGCACGCTGGGCGCGCCCGAAGTCGCGCCGTTCGACAGGATAATCGTCACGGCCTCCGCGCCGGACGTGCCTGAGCCGCTGGCGGAGCAACTCGCCGACGGCGGGATTATGGCGCTGCCGGTGGGCGGAGGGTTTTCGCAGGAACTCATTATCGCCCGCAAACGCGGCGAGGAGATAAGACGCGACTTCGTGTGCAGGTGCGTCTTCGTCCCGCTTGTCGGGAAACACGGCTACAAAGAATAAGCCACGCGCCCCCAAAACCCGCCCAGGCGTTATTTCCTTTGATATTGGCGTGAATGCCGGGTAGTATTGCGCGTCCAATACGCGAAACCCCGCTGATTTTACAATTTTACTTAACGGAGGAAAGCATGAAGGGAAGGACATTAATTGTCTGCGTATTCGCTTTTTGTTTCGCCCTGTTCGCGGAAAACACGCTCGCCGTCCCTGACGCCGCAACCGATCCCAGCATAGAGCAGCCGGCGCCGCCCGATGAAGCCGCTAACCCGCAACTCGAGGGAAAACCGGACAGGGACGCTCTCGTCGAGACGCTGAACAAGGCAATCGAGAAAGCCCCGACGCTCGGCCCCGCGGCCAAGGATTTCTACCTCGCGCTCTATGACAAGGACTTCAAAAAGGCGTGGGAGACGCTGAACAAGGGCAGCCAGAACGCGCTCACGACGGCGATTGATGACGAGACTGCGCGCGTGAAGGCCGACATCGCGAAGTTGAACGAAGCATTGGCGGACCCCAAAACCCCCGAGGACAAGAAAGCGGACCTGAAGGCCGACCTTGACTGGGCGCAGGAACATCTGAAGGATGCGGAGGCCCGCAGCGCGTCCAAGCAATTCTATACCGCATACGCAATTCCCCTCTCGTACAAACTCCCTGGCATAGACGCCGGCTTAATGACGTTTGAGCGCGAGAAAATCGACGGCGAAACGGCCTTTGCCGTTGCCCGCATAAGCGAAGATGAAACCATTACGCTGCGCTTCGCGCTGGAAAACGGCGCATGGAAGTTCGACCTTCTGGACACCCTCAGGACGAAGGTCCCCGGCGTGACGCGCGAGGAGTTCCTGGCCGCGCTTGAAAAAATCGACCCGGAAAAGAAAGCGCCCACTCTCGCCCCCGTCCTCAAAGCCTTTTACCTCGCGGGATACGAGGGAGACTACGAGAAGGCCTGGGGCGTGCTCAGCGAAGGAACGCACAAGGCTTACGAGACAGACCTGAAGTTCTTCCTCGACTCCCTCAAGGAGGGCATCGCGGAGACAAAAAAGAATTTCAAAGCAGGAACAATCCCGGCAGACCAAAAAACGGACCAACTGCGCGCATGCTACCAGGCCGAGTTTTACCTCGTGCAGTTCGGCGGAGAGACGGGCGCGCAGACTTATTTCGCCGAGGAATTCAAGGCGGTAATAGACCTGATTCTTTTCGTTGACCAGATGAACAGCGGCCTGTGGTCGCCTACGGAAAACGAGAAGATCAAGGGAGACAAAGGCGCCATCGCCGCTAAAGAGGCCAACCTGTCGTTCACGCGCGAAAACGGCGACTGGAAGTTCAACATGGCCGGCGAGGACGCCGTGGATGAATCAGGGGCCGCCGATGATTCCGTGAAACCGGAAGACGCCGGAAAGCCGCCCATCGAGCCGACCGAACCGGAAGAAAGCGCTCCGCCGGAGGAACCGTCCGCTCCCGCGGGAGACGCCCCTGCTCATCCGTGATTAGCGCTCACACAAAAAGCCAACGCCTCGGCCTTGAACCGGGGCGTTTCTTTTTGCGTAAAGTCAGTCATCTTCAGCGCACGAGGAGGCATGAGGCGGCTGTTTCAAGACGTACGGCTGACGGCGAACAAGGCGCGTCAGTCTTCCACCTCGATTGACTCCACGAAGAGTTCATTTCCTTCGGCAATTTCGACGCCGGCGTTGCCGCATGAAGGACAGGACCGGCGGACGGAGTAATGGGGGCCGTCAGGGAGCAATTCATCGGGGAGGAAGGTCCGGCCGCACGACCCGCAGCGTGCCCGTGGTTCCACCTCCTTCACCTCAAGATGCGCTCCTTCCAAGCGTGAGCCGGCGGTCAATGCCTCGAAGCACGAGCGAAGAACATGGGGCGGGACCCCACGGAGTTTGCCGATTCTGACGTTCACCGCGGCGATTTTGCCTTTGAAGTCGCCGCCGAGTTTTTGATTGACAAGACTGACGAGGTTTTTCGCTATGCCCCATTCATGCATGGCGGGTATCTCCGATGCGAGAATCTGTCCACGGGACGGAGAAACGGCAACAAGAGCATTATTGCGACAAAGGTTGAGGTGTCCTGGATAAGTGATGATATCAAAATGACGGCGACGGTTTCAAGCACATTCTTTGCCGTTTTCCGCGTGTTTCACTAAAAGGCTGTTCACGTATTGTTGCCCCGGCGAAAACCGGCATAACATGTCAGCGACCGCGAGCCCATGAGGATAGCAGTCCGGGAGACATCTCAAAAAAATAATTTTTCTGGCTTGATTTTCTGTGCGTCAACTTGTAACATTAAAATAATGGGTAAGGATGGCTGTATGTCCGGCGAATGCCGCCTTCACCCCTATCCGCGCTCAGGTGCAAAGGGAAAACCAGCGGGTAAATTTCGGTCCAATAATAATACGTACAGACAAAGCGACAATTAGTTGGCAAAGCCCTGAGGGCAGAGGAATCGGCGCGAGCACTCGCTCCAGTGCGTTTCGAAACGGATCAAAACGCTGAAGCCTTCAGGGTAAGGAAATGCCCCGGAGATATGTCGGAGGTGCATGCGCCATGTCGCGAGGAGAACTGTTTATCTCCACCCCTGGCCTGACCGAATTGCTGAAAGTCTTCAGCAAGGAAGGCCAGTTGTACGTTACCGCGCGCCCCGTGGCAAGCGAGCCGCCCGCCCTTCATTATATTCCCTATTCCACGCAATCTCCTTCAGAGTTCACCTACGGCGAAATTCGGCCAGTTGAGCCTCTGAAATCCTTCCTGTTCGAAGTGCGCGAACACCTTTTGGAATATCCCGGAGCGGACCCCGAGGCAAAAGCGCCGGCGCCCAAGAAAATCCTTGTGGGCCTGAAGGCATGCGACCTCGAATCGCTGAAAACATACGACAGCGTTTTCGCCCAGGGAGAGTTCAAGGACGACTTCTATATTGAGAAGAGGCAGGCGACCACGCTCATCTCCGGGGACTGCCCCAGGCCCGCCGACTTTTGTTTCTGCGCGATGTTGGGGGGACGGCCTTATTGCACTGAAGGATTCGATCTAAACATGACGCAGGTGGATGGCGGGTACGTAATCGAGGTCGGCTCAGACAAGGGCGAGAAAATTGTGAGCGCGAGTAAGTCTCTGTTTAAGCAGGCCGCCCCCGGCCAACTGGAGCAGCGGTCTGCCAGCCGCAAGAAGGCCACGGATGCGCTCAATATTATTAACAAGGAATACGAACTGAAGAAAACGCGCCAGCAGATTTTGGCGGAGAAGGAGACCAGCGATGCCTGGCCGGAACAACTGGGATATTGCGTGGAGGACGGCGCCTGCCTGTTTGCATGTCCCACGTGCTATTGTTTCCTGCTTTACGATCAACAGGGCAAGTTGAAGGGAAAATACGAAAGGGCGCGCTCATGGGATGTCTGCATGTACGCGGGCTACTCGCGGATGGCCGGAGGCGGCACGCCGCGCCCCTTGCTGGTCGACAGGTTCCGTAATCGCTTTATGCACAAGTTCTCCCATTTCCATGACAACTACGGTCTGGAGTCCTGCAGCGGCTGCGGCAGGTGTTTCGTCGGCTGCAGCGCGAATATAGACGTGAGGAAAGTTTTCAAGGCATTGGACGAATCAACGAAACGTGGATAAATGACATGGTGAATCCATACCGGCCCATTGACGCGAAACTCGAAGATATAATTGAGGAAACGCCTACGATAAAGACCTTCGTCCTCAGGCCGAAGTCGCCCGTCCATTTCAAGGCCGGGCAGTTCGTCCAGATTACCGTGCCGGGTCTTGGAGAAGCGCCCTTCACGCCGTCCTCCTCTCCAAACGTTGCCGACAGGCTTGATGTAACCGCCTTGCGCACGGGAAAGATAACCGAAGTGATGCACGAGTTGAAACCCGGTGTTACGCTTGGCGTACGGGGTCCCTTCGGAAAGGGCTACCCCATGGAAGAACTTTACGGCAAGGAGGTCCTCTTGGTGGGCGGAGGCGTGGGCCTGGCCCCCCTGCGGTCCCTTATCCTCGCCATGCTGGATGAAATCGGCAGGTTCAAAAAGGTTTCCATCAAATACGGCGCCAGGTCGCCGCAGGAACTCCTCTTTCACGACTCCTTCGCAAACTGGACCAAGAAGAAGGGCGTAGATATGGCCGTGACCGTCGATATGCCCTCACGGGACTGGTCTGGAAAGGTGGGAGTTGTAACAACTCTCTTGAACGACCTCGGTCTTGACATCCCCAACGCGTACGCGGTTTCCTGCGGTCCCGAAATAATGCTCAAGTTTGTCACCCTCAGGCTGGTGGAACTCGGCTTCAAGCCTGAGCACATATACCTGTCAATGAACCGCAAGATGAGTTGCGGAATAGGCAAGTGCGGACGCTGCAACGTCGGGCACCTGTATCTATGCAAGGACGGCCCCGACGTATGTTACGCGGAGGTCCAGGCCGTGCCCGATCTTTTCGGGTAAGACCGGACATCAACAAAGAGGCGAGACGTGGCGAAACAGAAAGGCATCTGCCAGATGTGCACGCTTGGCTGCGGTTTCATCGCGGAGACCGCCGGGGCGGAACTTGTCGATATTGAGTTCGACTTCGATGATCCCAACGGCCAGGGCTCCCTGTGCGCCAAGGGCAACTGCATCCCCGAACTGCTGACCCATCCGAAACGTCTCATCGCGCCCATGCGCAACGGCAAGGCCATTCGGTGGGAGGAAGCGCTCCGCGCCATAGGTCTTGCCCTTGCGCAAATCAGGGACAACAACGGCGCTGACGCCCTGGGGCTGGTTCTCTCCGGCGACGCCACATGTGAAGAGGCGGCGCTGGCCCAGGCCTTTTCCGCGGGGTGCCTGAAAAGCAAGAACCTGGACGTATTCTTCCCAACCAACGATTATGAAGTTCTGGATACTCTCGCCCATGCAAACGGTGGAACGCGGCGGGCCTCCCTTCAAAATATCCGAGATGCAAACTGCGTGGTAACCGTCGGCGACCCATTTGCGACGTGTCCGGTCATTTCCCGGCGAGTGCTTGACGCCCGGCAGGCGAGCCGCGGCAATAGCATTAACTGCATTGCCGACGCGCCCAACATGACCAGTCGGTTTGCCGATGCGTTCCTTCAGACCGCCGAATCCCGCGGCCTGCTGGCGGTAATCAAATGCATGCTTGACGGGACTGAAGAAAACAGGCCGGCGTGGCAAAAGGAGATGAAACGCCTGTTGGACAAGGCGCCGCTTGAACCCGAAGAAACCGCCTCCGCGGCAAGGATCGCCGAGCGTTTTGTCAATGCGAAAACCGGAGTCGTTTTATTGGGGACAAGCAATCCGCTGGCGGCGAAACTGGCCGCCGCGCTCGCGCAAATTGGCGGAGAAGGCAAGGCAATTCACACGGTGCTCGACTACGGGAACTCGCCCTTCATCTTTCAGGGCTTTCAACGGACTGAAACAACGCGCCAAATCCTTGAGCACGCCCGGGCGGGCAAACTAAAGGGATTGGTTGTCCTGGGGGCCGACATTCCGGCCGGTTGCCCCGATGTGAATGTGAAGGATGCGCTTGCCAAGTTAGACCTTTTAATCGCCGCGGCTCCGTTCAGGAACCAAACCACTGAAATGGCGCACTTCGTTTTGCCCTCGGCGATATGGCAGGAGAAGTCCGGCACGGTCATGGGCGGTTATGCCGGCGCACTGCTGCCGCCGCCGGGCGGGGCGAAGTCATACGGCGATATCATGAAGCATATAGCCACTGCGATGGAAACAAGACTTGAGCCTGCGGACTGGGTCAGGGTGGAGCGGACCGGCAGCCTGGAGAATGAGGACATCGGAGCGCTCGTGGAGAAAGGGCTGCGAGACGATTTTGTCCCGCAGGTCAGGTCCACCGCGACGCGCTTTTCCGACGGCTCGATCACCGACAACGTTTCATGGCGCAAGGCAATCGAAGGCGGGATACGGCGATGAAGAAACTTTTCCTGGATTTGGACCGGTGCATAGGGGCCAAGGCCTGCGTCGCGGCATGCTGTCGCACGCACCAGAATTCGCCCATTGTGGAGATGGGCGACGTGGTCGATGCGGCGTTGCTGCCGGAGATGTGCAGGCAGTGCGAGAACCCCGCATGCCTCGCCGCCTGCCCAAAGGACGCTATTTTCCGCGATGAGAAGGGCATTGTGAGGAGGAGCAACTCCAGGTGCATCGGCTGCAAGAGTTGCGTTTACGCGTGCCCGTTCGGCGCGATAGCCGACACGCTCGGCACTTACATGATAGCCAAGTGCGACATGTGCGCCGACCGCCAGGCCAAGGGTTTGATGCCCGCCTGCGTGGCGTCGTGCCCGTCCGGCGCGCTGCGCTTCGATGAAATTGAAGACATTCGCACTGAAAAGAAATACATTCTGCTGGGCGGCCACACGATGGGCCGCCACCCGTACTGGAGGCGATAGGCTTTCACAACCCGCAGATGAAGGAAGGCCAGAGGTGGATCAATACACACTATTGATAAGAGCGGTAATCGCGTTTGTGGTGGCGTTTTTCGGAACGGCCTTCGTGGGTCTTATGTCCACGTGGATTGACCGCAAGGTAACCGCCCGCATCCAGGCGCGAGTTGGTCCGCCCTGGTATCAGCCGTTCGCGGACTTTCTGAAACTCATGGGAAAGGAAACTCTTATTCCAGAAGGAAGCAGGCGGACGGGATTTGTGATAGCCCCGTTGGTCGGACTGGCTGGAATCGTGCTGGCGTCTTGCCTGATATGGTACAACGACCTTTATCCCGACCTGAAGGGCGGGTTTGTGGGCGACCTCATCGTGGTCATATACCTGCTCGTGGTGCCCTCCATAGCGCTTATGATGGGCGCCGCCGCCTCCGGCAACCCCTTGGCGGCTCTTGGCGCCAGCAGGGAGATGAAACTCATACTGGCCTATGAACTGCCGTTCCTGATAGCGATGATCGCGGCTATCGTTGCCGCGGCGGCCGGCGTTCCCGCGACAGCGCCCGCGGGGGACGCCCAGATAACTTTCCGCTTCGGCTCCCTGCTGCACCAACAGCACATTTACGGCGTTGTGGCCTGGAAACTATCCGGGATTATCGCGTTCATGGTCGCCCTGCTCTGCATCCACGCTAAACTGGCCTTCGTGCCCTTTGACATTCCCGAGGCCGAGACGGAGATTGCCTCAGGCGTAATACTGGAGTATTCCGGTCCGCTCCTTGCGGTAATCAAACTGACCCGCGCCATGATGCTGTTTACGCTTCCCGCGCTCCTGGTGGTCATGTTCATGGGCGGGTTCGTCTTTGAGGGCATCAGCATTCTTTGGGCAATACTCAAATATGTGGGGATACTGGTCGCCATCATATTAATCAAGAATACAAATCCCCGCCTGAGGATAGATCAGGCATTGAAATTCTTCTGGGGGCCTGTGACAATACTGGCCATTATTGCGCTGGTCCTGGCCGTGGTCGGGTGGTGAACCACCCGGCCCCGGAAACGGCAACTTCTTTTACAAATGGGTGGCAAAAGACATGGGTTTAACGACATGGGCGTTCAAGAAATCCCCGTGGGTCTACCATGTGGGGACGGCTGCGTGCAACAACTGCGACATCGAGGTACTCGACTGCCTGACGCCGCGGTTTGACATCGAACGATTCGGAATGGTGCTGGTGGGCAGCCCCCGGCACGCCGACGTGCTGCTTGTTTCCGGGGTATGCAACAAACGCGGCGCGGAGCGATTGCGCGATGTCTATCGGCAAACGGCCAAGCCGTGCGCCGTGCTCTGCATCGGGGCCTGCGCGATAACGGGCGAAATGTTCAGGGACAGTTATAACTTCGACGGCCCGCCTGACAGAATAATCAAGGAGATTGATCCGAACGCGATTATCGCCTATGTCCCCGGATGCCCTCCCAAGCCGGAGGCCATCATAGCGGGGGCGGTAAAGGCGCTTTCCGTACTATAAATCGTTGTCCAGATGTCTAACTCGGGGTGTATATATGACGCCGGAACGACTTGAAGAAATAAAGAAGAAACTTGGCGGCCTCGTGAAAGAGACTGTGGTGAAGTCGCCCAGGCGGGTCTATTTGTGCGTCGAACCGGAGGACAGTTTCAAGGCCAACAAAATCATATTTGAGGAGTTGAAAGCCAGGCTGTGCACTGCTTCGGGCATTGACATGCGGAGCGGCATCGAGATACTCTATCACTGGGGTTTTGATGAAGACGATTGCGTGCTCACCGTGAAGACGAAAGCGCCGAAGCCTTTTCCCGAGATGGAGTCGATCGCGCCGTTCCTGAAGGGCGCGGAGTGGATCGAGAGGGAAATCACCGAACTTCTTGGAGTAACGTTTCGCAACCACCCCAAGCCGGGACACCTTGTGCTTGATGATAATTGGCCCGAAGGCGTCTATCCGTTGCGAAAGGATTTTGACCAAATTAAAAGAGGTTTTCACG
>Ga0315284_10001131_pt1 | contig 37642 bp, 38 predicted proteins | sample YL17G09_16_MG_FD_203696 | JGI IMG/M metagenome (GOLD analysis project Ga0315284, IMG submission 203696) | Sediment microbial communities from Yellowstone Lake, YNP, Wyoming, USA - YL17G09_16 | ecosystem: Environmental > Aquatic > Freshwater > Lake > Sediment | place: USA: Wyoming | collected...
TTTATATTTTTATCTATTGCTATTTATTTTTATTTTTCAAGTTTTAAAGCTAAATTCAACCATAATTTAGAAAACGCAAATAAAACAGATAAACATTCTCAAGCAGAGTTAATGTTATTCTCGGTTGATTGGTGTCCTCATTGTAAAAAAGCAAAACCAATTTGGGAAGAATTAAAAACTGAATATGAAAATAAAACAATTAATGGTTATACGATAATATTTACAGATATTGATTGTACAAATGAAACCCCTGAAATTGAAAAGATAATAACTAAATACAAAATTGAAGGATATCCCACTATTAAATTATTAAAAAATGGTCAAGTTATTGAATATGACGCAAAACCATCTAAAGCAACATTAGAAGAATTTTTAAATACAGTTCTCTAAAAATTCCTTGGAGGTTTGTCTACCATTTTCTAATAATTCCTTTCTGGCATCAATGGAATTTAAAACTATTGATAAATTGTTTATACTTAATAACTTAGATTTACATATAATTTCATTTTTTATTGATATTTGGTCCATGTTTGTGTCGTAATTATAAATAAGCTTAAATAAAAAATTGAAAATAAAATCTAATAATGTGGATGTTGGTTCAACCTTATTTTGTTTATAATTATTGTTATATTGATTTTTAAATCCGAGTATTTCATCAATATTAATATTTGGTTGTGTTTCAATACATTTATTTAAAGGGTAGTTACATGTAATACCTCCATCAATATAACATTTGTCTTCTAAAAAAACAGGAGAAATCATAATAGGAAACGCACATGTCATTTGTAACGCAACCAATAACATTAATGATGGATGACTTTTAAAAGAAATGTCGACTAATTCAAAATTGTTTATTTCAAATGTATAAAAATGTAACTCTATTTTTGTAATTTCATAGAATTCTTGGAGTGTAATATTAATAGATATATCTTTAGCATCAAACAACGGTTTAATACATTTTTCTAGCAATTTTATATCAAAAATTCCTTTTTTTGTATAAGAATCAAATATATTTTTTACATTTATTGGAAATACTTCATTCCAAGGGCGTTTAATAATATAATCAATTACATCAACCCATTCAAACCTTAAACATAGTATAGTTCCAAGAAGGGCTCCTGCTGATGTTCCATATATAGTCTGAATATTGTCAATGTCTATAAATTTAGATTCAAACAAAAAATGTATTGCTCCTAAGGTTTGTATTATAGTTGGTCCGCCTCCAGAAATTACTAAATGCTTGATTGTTTTAGTTTCCATATATAAATAATTATTTACATTTATTTATATATATTTTTTTCTATAGTTTGTGTAAATGTCAGATATATTTACTCTTGAAAATATTGAAGATTTTTCTGAAAAGTTAAATATTGATGATTTATATGAGAAAAAAAAACAACACGACCTTGGTAAATTAACATTATTTAATAAAATACTAAACCGAATACATGTAAGAATAAAAACAACTTCAAAACAAAATATTAATGAACAATTTTGTTGGTTTCTTGTTCCAGAAATTATTATTGGTGTTCCAAAATATGATAATGCTTCGTGTATTGCGTACCTTTTGGATAAATTAAAGAAAAACGGGTTTAATGTTAAATATATTCATCCAAACACATTACTTATTTCTTGGAATCATTGGGTCCCTTCTTATGTTCGTTCCGAAATTAAAAACAAAACTGGAATTATTATTAATGAATATGGTGAACAAATAGAAGAGTCCAATACGAATAAATCGGAATATAGCCATGAAGATACAAATTATCAAATGTTCAATATTAAGGAAAATACCATATCTCAAAAACAACCTCTTCAGAATAAAAACTATACACCTATCAAATCATATAAACCTTCGGGTAAATTGGTATATAATGATGATTTGTTAAATCATCCCGAATATAAAATAAAATGATTTATATATGGGTGGAAGGGAGTATACACGCAATAAAAAACAACAAAACTCGCTTAATAAAACAAAAAAAAATAGTAAAATTCTTCCAAATTTAACTAGTGAGCAAAGACAAACTATATGCAAAACATATTCGAATGTATTCAATACATTCGAAGATAAAATTAAACCTGTTGATATATCTCAAATAAATGAAATTAATAAACTGTTTAAAATACCATTTACACCATCTAAAATAACCGCACAGGATGATTTCTATTCTTATATTAATTATAGATGGATTAAAGAAACAAAACTTGAAAAGAACCAAGAATATATTACACAATTAGACTCTTTTAGATTAGTTCAATATAAAGTATATCGTGAATTACTAGAAATTGTTAAAGAATATACCCAAGAGAATGATACAAAATTATCACAAGAAATCAGTAATTTTTATAAATCTCAATTGAAGGGATCGTCATTAAATCAAATAAAACAATATGCGAATGATACATTAAACATGATTGATGAATTAAGACAAAATAACAATAATTTATGGAAATTATTAGGAATAATGAACCAAAATGAAATTATAGCTTGGGGAGTTCCATTTAATTTTAATTTATTTCCAGATAATAAAAACCCTACAATATATAGGTGTTATATAGACCCTGCCAAACTTACTTTAATTGATATTAATTTATATTATGACGATGGGACAGATGTAGCATATAAAACAAATTATAAAAGACATTATTTTAAATATTTAAATAATTTATTTGAATTTGTATTTGGCAAAAATAATGGATTTAATATTAAAGACATATTTGATGTTGAAGTTCAATTAGTCCAACTATTTGAGTGTGTTGGTAGAAAAAATGACCAAAATTTTCATAATGTTGTAACTAATAAAACCGCAATGGATGAATACGGTTTTAATTGGACTGAATTTAGCAAATCTATTGGATTTGAAGAAACACCCGACTTTTTTATAACGGGAGATTTAAATTATTTGGATTGCTGTACACAATTATTAAAAAAGGAATGGTCATCCGAAAAATGGAGAACATACTGGATTTATATTTATATAAGACAATTAGTGAGACAAAATCAAGATGGGTACAGAGTATATTTTGAATTTAATGGGAAATTTGTGAATGGACAAACCAGTGCTGTATATGATGATTTAGGACCCGTGTTTGGGTTAGGATATGCTTTTAATACTTTTTTAACAAATGAATATATAAATAGATATGAAAACAAACAATATATTGATTACTTAAAAACAATGGCATCTGATTTGAAAACTGTTTTTACAAGAATTATTCAAAAAAATAAATGGTTACAACCAAAAACCAAAGAATACGCTTTATTAAAATTTAAACATTTTAAATTAATAATTGGGTCACCAAAATTATTGAGAGAAGACCCTTTATTAAATTATTCTGATAATGACGGATGGGGAAATCATTTAAAAATTTCAAAATGGAGAAATGATAAACGCACAAAATTAAATGGAAAACATGTAGTTGATATACCACTCATCGACTGGTCACTTACACCACCAAAATTTATAGGTTCACAGGCATATGTCGTTAATGCTTCGTATACTCCTTCAGAAAACTCAATTTATGTTCCTCTTGGTTATATACAAAAACCTTTTTTAGATTTAGATGAAAGAGGTATTGAATACAATTTAGCACATTTGGGATTTACATTAGCACACGAAATGTCACATTCATTAGATGATTTCGGTAGCAAATATGATTATAAAGGAAGACTATATGATTGGTGGACTGACAAAGACAAAAAACATTTTACAAAAATTCAAAATGATGTTATTACACAATACGAGACATTTGCTAAATATGACGGCATTAAGTTTGATGCGGCACCTAGTGTTGGTGAAGATTTAGCAGATATTTCTGGATTAGCAATATGTAGAGAATATTTAAGAGATTGGCAAGATAAAAATTCAGATATTATACCTATTCGTGCGTTATCTTATCAAGCTTTTTTCGTTTATTTTGCTTATCAACAACGCCAAAAAATTAATAAAAAGGCTTTAGAGTCTCAACTTAAAACAAATCCTCATCCTTTAGATAAATATAGAACAAATGTTCCATTATCCAGAATGGGAATATTTAGGACAATTTATAATATAAAAAAAGGAGATAAAATGTTTTGGCATTCAACAAATACAATTTGGTAATTTCTAAATATTTAGAAATAATAATTTTATAATTATATATTATATAAAATGGCTACTAGAAAAGTTCATCACCGTCGTCGTAAAGGAGGAAGTTCTCGTTCTGCCGCAAGAGGTCGTTCTGCCGCAAGAGGCCGTTCCGCCGCAAGAGGTCGCTCTGCCGCAAGAGGTCGTTCTGCCGCAAGAGGTCGCTCTGCCGCAAGAGGTCGCTCTGCTTCAAGAGGTCGTTCTGCCGCCGCACATATGGCAGCCGCAATGGCTCGTTCAATGGCCTAAACAATATATTTAGGAATTAATTAAATTAATTATTTTTTTTTATAATTAATATATATATACAAATGGCATCAAGAAAACAACAATTATCAAACCGTAATAAAACCGCAAAACGTTCTGCGTCACGAGCTGCTTCAAAAGCAGCATCAAGAGCTGCTTCTGCTGCCCGTAGTGCTTCAAAGGCTGCGTCACGTGCCGCATCCGCATCAAGGTCTTCCTCAGCTTCTCGTTCTGCTTCTGCCGCTAGATCTGCCGCAGCTGCTGCTTCAAGAGCCGCTTCCGCTGCTCGTATGGCATCCGCCGCCGCAAGTCGTTCTGCTGCTGTAGGTGGAGGAAGAGTTTAAATATATTTATTTGATAAAAATATTATGTTTATATTTTTATTTAATATTTAGGTGGTTTATCATGTTTTGTATGATTTAAGTTTATCAATTATATCTAATAGGTTCGTCAAATCTACGCGATTGTATACTTCTTTTTTGTTCATCAATTCTGCGTTGTTCATCAATTAAGCGTTGTTCATTTCTTTTTTGTTCATCAATTAAGCCTTCTTCATAAATTAAGCGCGATTGTATACTTCTTTTTTGTTCATCAATTCTGCGTTGTTCATCAATTGATTTTTCATAAGGTCTTGCGGGGTTGTTAATTATAGGTTGATCGTAAAATCCGCGATTGTCATTAAGACGATTTACTTCTAAATATGATGGTTGAACAGTTGGTCTATTAATTATTTGGGGTTGTACATTATCCATATTTATTAGTTGAATAATTTTATTTTCCAACACTTCTTTTTGTTTATTTAGTGTTTTAAATCCAATTTTATTAATTATAGCTTCATATAATTGAATACCTTTAATATAATCTCTTTCACATGTTAAATATAAATCTGTAATTAAGTGTCTGGTTTCGTCTACGGTTTTTGATAATAGTTTTCCGGTTAATTCAGGATTTATTCTTACTCTTTTTGCTTTTGTATGAGGGTCAATTACATATCTAAATAAAATATTAATTATGTTTAATAATTTACCTTGTTTTAAATTTGCGTTTCTTATCATTACTTTTATGTTGTCTGCATAGTTCTTAAATAAAATATCTGATTCTGTACCTATATATGAATTATTTAAACTATCATTTTGACATCCTGGTGTTTTAGAATAGTCTTTTAATTTAATATCACTAAAATCTTTAATGTCCTCAGGCATATTTTTATTTCCAGTAAATACCTCATAAAATAACTGAAGGTCTTTATTAAATTCATATTTGGTATCTTTAGACATACCTATAAATTGTCCAGTTGAATAATCATAAATATCATTATATAATTCTCTTAATTGTGGAATACCTGGTTCATTATTTAATGTTTTTAATGATTTATCGTTATTAATGTTTATATCACAAACTTTTGGTGAAACCTTAATTTCATTATTGGATGATTCATTTGTGTTTCTACTTTGTAAAGCATTTATACGATTATTACAAATATTAATATTTGTTACCTTTTTTACAACACCAGACGGAATCTTATCTTTATTATATAAATCAACCTTAACCTTATTTCCATATTCGTCCGTATAATTATATATTGGATTAATAGTCATTACAATAGCAGAAAAAATATGGGCAATTTTAATATAAAATTTAGCAATTCCAATACACATTCTTTTCTTTTTTATATTTTTATTTTCATCATTTTTAACATCTAATCTGTCAACTTGGTCTTTTTCTAAAAATATTATATCATCCGTCGCCATTTCATTAATTTCAATACCATTTTTAGTTCTCTGTTCAAGATATTCAACCTCTGATTTTGTTAAATATCTATCTAAGATTGACGATGTTAAAATAATTAGTTTTTCACAATAATCCTTTTCTGAAAGTTTAGTTAAATTTTTAAAATCCATAGTTAAAATATAATTAGTTGCTATGAAATCAATAGTATTATCAAATGTAGTATTTGAAGAAGGTGATGATGAAAATGCGTTTCCCATATTTATATATATAATATATATATATAAATAAAATTGAATTGTAATATATAATTATACTTAAACATTAAAACTAAATATGGAAACGACAGATAAAAGTAAAAAGCGTCGTCATAATAATGTAAATAAAGTTAAATTATGGAATATATTCGATAATGAAATTAACCCTGATAAAAAATCAATATCTTTAGAATGTATTTATAGAAAATCCGGAAATAGAGAGATTTGTGAAAGATGTGAATTTAAGTTGGCAATTTCTGATGAAGGATTTTTAGTGTGTACTAATTTTAATTGCGGGATTATATATAAAGATATGGTTGATCAATCGGCAGAGTGGAGATATTATGGTGCGGATGATAATAAACATAATGACCCAACCAGATGTGGTATGCCAATCAATCCATTATTGGAAGAATCATCGTATGGATGTACAGTTTTATCTAATGGTCCAATGTCATATGAAATGAGAAAAATAAGAAGATATACTAAATGGCAGTCCATGCCATATAAAGAAAAATCCCAATATGACGATTTTCAAGTTATTACAACCATGGCTCAAAACGCAGGTGTTCCAAAAATGATTATTGATGATGCTATAAGATATCACAAAAAAATATCAGAATATGAAACAACCTTTAGAGGTGATAATCGTGACGGCATTTTAGCAGCATCAATATATATATCTTGTAAAATTAATAAATATCCAAGAACCGCAAAAGAAATCGCAGACATATTTAATTTAGATGTAACTTGCGCAACAAAAGGATGTAAAAATGCGGTATCTATTATTAATAATATTGAAAAGGATGTTATTAATAAAGACAAAACATTATTTTGTAAAATAAAACCCGAAGATTTCATAGAGAGATTTTGTAGTAAGTTAAATATTAATAATGAATTAACAAAGGTTTGTAAATTCATATCTACAAAAATAGAACAATTAGATTTAATGCCTGAAAATACACCTCATTCAATCGCTGCAGGGATAATTTATTTTATATCTCAAAATTGTAATTTAAGTATTAGTAAAAAAGATGTCAAAAACATTAGTGAAATAAGTGAGGTCACTATAAATAAATGTTTTAAAAAATTAGAAACTATTAAGGATAATTTAATTCCTGCGATAATTATAAACAAATATTCAGTAATAAGGTTAAATAAGTAATTTTAAAAATTTAATTAATTTATAAATGATAGATAATGATAGTATAATTCCTAAGCGTGTATTTATTGTTCCATATAGAAATAGAAAACAGCATAAATTTTTTTTCTCTAAATATATGAGTTATGTATTAGAGGATGAGAATGATTATGAGATATATTTTTCACATCAGTCTGATAAAAGAAGTTTTAATCGTGGAGCAACTAAAAATATTGGGTTTTTAGCAATAAAAAGAAAATATCCTAATGATTATAAAAATATATCATTTATATTTAATGATGTCGATACTATGCCATTTAATAAAATATTTAATTATGACACCACCCATGGTGTAATACAACATTATTACGGGTTTAAGTTTACATTAGGAGGAATTGTTGTTATTAAAGGGTCTGATTTTGAAAAAATAAATGGATTCCCCAATTATTGGGGATATGGTATGGAGGATAATTGCTTACAAAAAAGAGCAGCAGCACATAGTTTACATATTGATAGACGACATTTTTTTCCAATTGGAAGTCCAGAAATATTACAATTATTTGATGGTATTTCAAGAATCATTAGTAAAAAAGACCCGTGGAGATTACAGAATGATACCGGTATAGAAGGTGTTAATACAATTAATAGGTTATTATATTCAATAGATTCGAAATCCACAAACGAATTAGACAATGAATTTACAGTAGATAATCCACGAATTTATATTATAAACATTAATTATTTTTTAACTGGTGTTCCATACGAAAGCGAAGATTATTATAATTATGATTTAAGAGAACCTCCTCGTAAGATTATTCATCCGAGTAAAATAATACAAACTGGAAAAACACATGTCACTACTGATGATTGGGCTAATATTCCATATTATCCTATACAACGGGAAAAAATGGAATTAAATATCAAACCACAACATCATAATCAACAACCACAACATCATTATCAACAACCACAACATCATTATCCCAATAAACAACCTATGCCATATAGTTTTAAAATAGGTCTTGGGGGAGTAAAATAAATCGTCAAATTATACATTATAAAATATCTTAAATATTCATATTATGGATATTTCACAAATAAAACATACATATTATATTAATTTAGAAGAAAGACCTGATAGAAAAATACAAATAATTCAAGAATTATCCAAAATTGGTATAAATAATCCTGAAAGATTTAATGCGGTTAAATGTTCATCTGGTGCTATTGGATGTAGTATCAGTCATTTAAAGTGTTTGGAAATGGCAAAACAACAAAATTGGGAACATGTTTTAATTGTTGAGGATGATATCATATTTTTAAACACGGAAATATTTATTAAACAATTTAATAAATTTTTAAATAATTGTAAAGAGTGGGATGTAGTATTAATAGCAGGAAACAATATTCCACCGTATAAAATTATAGATGATAGTTATGTGAAAATATCAAGGTGTCAATGTGCCGCAGGATATTTTGTAAAAAATGCTTATTTTGATAAACTAATTGAAAACATAAAGAGTGGTATAGATAAATTAATAAGAGAACCAAATAAACATATATTATACGCAATAGATAAATATTGGTTTGATCTTCAATTAAAGGATAAGTGGTTTTTAATAACACCTTTAACCGTCGTTCAAAGAGAAGGGTATAGTAATATTGAAAAAAAACATACAAATTATATAAATCTCATGCTTGATTTAAATAAAACACATTTATTTCAATATAAACCTAAATTATAACATAATTTTATTCCAATATGGAGGAAACAAATCATTTGTATTATGACCAGATAATTTTGGTCCAAACCAAATAGATGGATAACAAATAATACGGTCTGGATTTTTATTAAAATATGCGCCCCACCAACTAAATGTACTATTTGCGATTATATTATGTTTACAACAACTCATTAATAACATTTGTTGCCAATCATTTATTTCATCAAAATTGTGTATAAAATCAATATCTGGAAATTCCAACATTAATTTATTTATTTGAATGGATACATATTCTTTATCACTATTTTCACAAAAATAGTATATTTTGTTAATTTCTGTATTTTTTAGTTTTAAAAAGGAAATACTTTTACTATAATATTCATAGGGAAGAATTGGGTGATAGTCTGGTAAATTTTTAAAATCACCTACCCTAAAATGAATACTTGCGGAATTGTCAAAATAAGTATTTGAAATATTTAAATGAGAAATAATTTCGTTTTTAATATGTTCAACCATAATAATTTTAATAATTAAGTCTTCATGATTACAAAAGTATTTATAACTCTGGAAATAACCATTTAAACAAACATTTTCGTTTTCCCTCAAAATAGGCAACTCCTTATAACTAAATGATTCTTCATTGATATTAATTTGTATAGGTGGAATTCTACTATTTACAAAAGCTTTTAATCGTTTTAAAAATGTTTGCCAATAAGTGGGACGATTTGTTATACTTGGACTAATGTCTGAATATAAAAATATAAAATTTTTATTATGCTTAATCGCGTATGATATTGTTGTAAAAATTTGAAACAATTGATTTCCTAGTCCTCCGCATAAATTACAGGTAATCATCTACACTATAAATATGTTAATTTTTGTATTTAAATTAATATATTTATTTATTTATTTATTTATTTATTCAAAATTCAGCATTAAATTCAAATATGTCAACATCTTTATTTTTTGTTGCCAACGCATAATCACTTACTCTTTTTTCAAAAAAGTTAACTTTGCTTTCTAAACTAATTAATTCCATAAAGGAAAAGGGATTAATGACATTATATATTTTATCATATCCCAATTGTAGACATAAACGATCAGCAACATATTTAATATATTGAGTCATTAATTCAGAATTCATACCAATTAATCGACATGGTAGCGCATCACATATAAATTCAATCTCAATATCAACTGCTTCTTTTATTATTTCGTATAGACGATTTTTATTTATTTTTTTTTGTAGTTTACTATATAACAAAATCGCAAATTCAGTATGTAATGCTTCATCTCGTGAAATTAATTCATTAGAAAAAGTTAACCCTGGCATTAATCCGCGTTTTTTTAACCAATAAATAGAACAAAACGCGCCTGAAAAAAATATACCTTCAATACACGCAAACGCAACTAATCTAGTAGAAAAATTACTTCTATTATCATTAATCCATTTCTTAGCCCAATCAGCCTTTTTCTTTATACACGGAAAATTATCAATCGCATTTAATAATTTGTTCTTTTCTTCAATGTTTTTTATATATGTTTCAATTAACAAACTATATGTTTCACTATGTATATTTTCCATTGCGATTTGAAACCCATAAAATGCTCTTGCTTCTGAAAGTTGAATATCATTCATAAATCTTACCGCTAAATTTTCTAATACAATTCCATCACTCGCAGCAAAAAAAGCTAGAATCATAGAAATATAATATTTTTCATCATGTGATAGCGTGACCCAATCTTTTAAATCTTTTGTTAAATCAATTTCTTCAGCCCTCCAAAAACAATCCACTTGTTTTTTATACATTTTCCAAATATCATCGTGCTGTATTGGAAACATTACAAAACGATTATCGTCTGGAGTTAGTATAGGCTCAATATTATGTTTAGACATCCTAAATTATATATTATATATAATATAAATTTTAAATCTATTTATAAATTAATAATAATATATATAACAGGTTTTGATATGGAGGAAATAAATATAACAATGACATTAACAGAACGGGATTTTTATATTAATCAAATAGAACAACAAATTCAAGAAAAAGAACAGTTATTAATTAATAAATATAAACAAATCAATAATTTAGCAGAAAAAAATGAATTTTTGACTCTTATTAAAAACGATTACACAAATTATTATAATTATATTGTTAAAGAAAAAAAAGAACAAATATTAGCAATGGAAAATATAAATACATACTTAAATAGTTTATTTTTAAATACGAAATTAACTGCGGACAAAATTAATGATGCCAAATTAGAACAACAACGAATATTAAGAGAAATGGATATAATTAAAACAAAATTAAATAATATTATAACATAATTATTATATTAATATAATTTATAATGTCAACCCAAGAGTATAATAATATTCGTGATGAAATTAATGAACATATTTCTAGTATAAGTGAGTTTATTGACAGCAACAATGATTTTATGGCAAAACAAAACGCATTACTTGCTACTATTTTAAATAGTGTTAACAAATTAATACAATTAAAAAAAGATTTACAAGACAAAATAAAAAACCTAGAACAAAATTCAGGAAATGTTAATAATAACACCTCAATTGATAAACAAATATATTTAGATGCTATTAAAGTAATAAATTCTAAATTAAAAGGAATTGAACAAAGAATAAATTCACAGTCTACCGATGGATATCAAAGTCTTAAAGGTAGTTTAGAAGAAACTATAAATAAAATTTCAAAAATAATTGATAATTCCAATGATAACGAGTCATCTGGATTTTTAAATTTATTTCCATACAACCCACCTAAATTAAAGATGGAAGGTGGATATACATATAAAAGCAAATCCATGTCTAGAAAACGAAGAACCTCAAGACGTACATCAAACAAAACTCGTAGTTATAAAAGTCGCAGTAATAGTAAAAGATAATTAAAATTTTAACATACCATATAAAGATGGTAGATAATTACAAGTCTTTGGCCAAGTCCCGTGAAGTTGTCTATATTTTAAAGAAGATAATAATTTGCGTTTTAAAATAACATTTTTTCTTTCTACAAAAACACGCTTCCATGTGCGTTGAATTAATCTTATCCAAAATGTTTTTAAAATAGCAATATATTCATTATTTTGTAAATATATACATTCTGCTATTTCAGGTTTAATGTAATTTTTTTTTACAATTATATTTGCGTAATTTCTAATCAGAGGGTGATTAAAATTTAAATTTTTAATTTTTGTATATCTACGATTATAAGTATTCGCAATTATATTAATTTTTGAAATTATATTTTCTCCATTAATAAAATATTCATCATCAGAATCATCCTCTTCATTAAATGTTTCAATGATTAAATAGTGTGAGTTTATATTATAATCGGTGTGATTACTTAACCCATGTATATTTTCGTTATATAATTCTGCTAATACAATTTGATATTTTTTCGAAAAATTAGTTATCATTATTATTTAATTTTATTGTTATAATATAATTATTAATCAATTTTTTTAATAATTATATATATAATGAAACTTTCGTCATCCGTTAATACAGTTCTAACAAATAAATATGTTTTATATTTACTTTTGTTTTTAGCAGTTACAAATATTGTTCGATATATAGTAGTTGGTAATTTAAACGCAATATTGCTTTTTATTATTTTTGGATTACTTATATCATACTTTAGCAAAAATATGATTATTGTGTTAATGGGAACTATTTTATTAACTAACTTATTCACTTTACATACTCGTAAATTTGAAGGGTTTGAACAACCCACGAATCAACCAAATAAAAAGGTGGATATAAAAGATGAAAAAATAGATAATCCCGAACTGGTTCTTCATTCATCCATAGCTGCGTCAGATAAAGAAGACAAACTCCCCGTAAATCAATCTGGGTTTGAAGTTGGACGGTCTAAAAAAGGAAGTAAAATTGATTATGCGTCAACCATTAAAGATGCGTATTCGCAATTAAATGAACTTATTGGAAGTGATGGGATAAAGAATTTAACAAATGATACACAAGTATTAATGAAACAACAACTTCAATTAGCAGAATCTATGAAATCAATGACTCCATTAATTGAAGGAATAACTCCTTTATTATCTCAAGCTCAAGGAATGTTAGGCAGTTTAGATCAAGGAACAATGAACAATTTAGCATCTATCGCAAAGGGGTTTTCGGCATCTACTTCAGATAAAAAATAAATATATGCTTATATTATGAAGAAATGTCCTCCTGGTGTAATATGTATTGAAAATATAACATTAATATTTATTTTAATTATAATATTTGTATTGTCTTATTTTATTTATGCACAAACACAAGAAAAACAAAATATAGAAATTCATAATACAATTCAAGAAAGGAAATCTCTTCCAAATACAGGAATTGCGATGTTTCCAAATATTCCATATAATAATGATGTGTTACTTAATCCATATACACCACCTTTAAGTGATGAAAGGTATTTTATTCCTCGTAGAATACCTATTAATGTGTCGACAAATATTAGTGCGGTAGATACTACTTATAGACAAGTTGGCATTTTAACACCAAAATTAAATAAAGATAAGGACCGAATATTGCCATTATTAGGAAGACCATTATTCGTATCTCGTAGTAAATGGCAATATTATACAATGACAGATAAACATAATAGTATTAAACTACCCATTTTATATAAAAATAGAAGTTGTACAAATGAGTATGGATGTGATGAGTTAATAGGTGGAGAACATGTATATGTTGAAGGTTATAATGAGGCATTTTTAGTTACTAAATATGATAGCGATACTATAAAATATATCCCGTTTATATAATTTTGAATAGTTGGTTTTGTCAACGTTAATTCTTTATAATTATAAAATAAATAAATAATAGATATTTTAAAGAATTAACGTTGACAAAAGATATTTATAGAATAATTATAAAATAAATAAATAATAGATATTTTAAATAATTAACGTTGACAAAATATTTATAAATCCTGTTATTATTTTTTATTATCAATTGTATAATAAATATGGTAACAAATATAAAAATGAAATTAATACAATTATATTAGTATTTGTATTTTTATTTACAAGATATGTCGCAATTAAGCATGACATTATCATCATCCCACTATCAGCCAAAATTGCTTTATAAGATACATCATTCGCGTAATCCTTAAAGGTATCAATCATTTTATTTATTCCTCTTGGTATATTGCTAAAAAAAACATAAAATAATATATCATGTGTAATTTGTAGTATTACAGCTAAAATAATAAATTTTACTATCGAAAAACTATCAAACACTAAATAATAAATTGCTCTTGTAATAATTAATACAATTAATATAATCAATATATCGGCGATGACAGCTGACAAATTATATTGTGAATACCATTGTCTTAAAACGGGTGATTTAATCACCTTTGTATTTAATAAAAAAATTACAAATAAATCTGTAATTAAAACCGCGCTAAATAATGATAAATAATCATTTATATTATTAAAACCTGCTATATTTTTAGACATATTATATATTATAAAATATAATAATATTATACAAATCTTAATAAGTTACGGTCAATCTTAATTGTTACAAACATTCATCATCCTAATTGAAGATAAAACTATTGTTAAGATTATTTATAAAATAAATAATATGTTTTTTAAATAATTAACGTCGACATAAATTTATATTTAGTTAAGTTCATTTCTATATAAATAATTATTTTTATTTATATAGTTATAGTAATAATGATAAGTTCACAATCTCCAATTAATATTTCATCACAAAATATATATGGTAAGTGTGATTTAAAATGTGCGTATTTCTTTAAATATCAAAATAGTAGTTGTTCCGCTACAAATAATAACACAATGTTAATTTTATCATATGATAAAAATAGTTCTCCTCCAGTTACATATAATAATAATAAATATGAAGTATCTCAAATTCAAATTTGCGCACCTTCATTTCATTTATTTAATGATTCAAAAACAGTCGCAGAAATTATGATATATCATGCGCCTATATTAGGAGGGAAAGAGTTAGTTGTTTGTGTTCCAATTATTCAAAGTAATAATTCATCTGTTTCAAGTATATTATTATCTGATATTATAACCGCTATTTCTGGAGGAGCTCCTAAAAATGGAGATTCCATGAACATAAATTTAACTGGTTATACATTACAAAATATTATTCCAAAAAAACCTTTTTACACATATACAACAAATAATAATGATTATATAGTATTTGATAAAGAAAACTCTATTGGTATATCAGCCGATAATTTAAAAATTTTAAATTCTGTCATAAAACAAAATGTAACTGTTGCTTATGGAGACAATATATTTTATAATAATCTCGGACCAAATACCACGAATGGTGTAGATAATGATATATATATATCTTGTCAACCAACAGGAAACTCTGAAGAAAATATAACTGTGACTAATTCAAAACCTATAATTAATAATGATCTTTATGCTAATTTCCCAATGATTTTAATATTTGTATTAATATTTATAATTACTTTAATTATTATAAATTATATGTTAACATATCTTGGCAAAAATAAAATGTTTAATAAGTAGATGTAATCAAAGAGGCATCATGTAAATTGTCTAACATTGGTTTATATGACGCATCAAATAATGTTGAATCGGTTCTTACTATTGGTGCCATTTTATTCACGACTTCTTGTTCTAAAGTATACGGGAATTGGTTAAATGCCGTAAATTGCGAAGATTTCTTTTCTTCAGATGGTGCGTATTTTTTTAAAGCATCGATACCAGTATAAACATTTGAACGACGGATTAAATCAAACGCAACAAATAATCCAAGAATACCTAAAATTGGGTTACAGAATACCAATAATAAAATAGCTACTAAAATAACAAAAATTTTACCTAATGGTGTGCTAATTGTATTTGAGACCTGGTCGGGTAATTTATATCCCATAATTAAATAAATAATAAAAAGAATAGATAGCAATAAATCTCCTAAGTTATCTTTTTTAAGTAAATTATTAAAATTGTCCATATATCATATTATAATATTTTATTCTTTTTATAAAAAAAATGAAATGTAAATAACATAAACAATAAATCCTAAACTAAGTAAATATAATATCATAATGTCTAAAATTTTAAATACAAGTTTAGGAACAAAAGGGTATACATTATTAAAAAGTGAGTTAACTAATGAACAACACCAACTCATAAAATCAGATTTGACTGTTAAACCTCAAACCCACGGTTTTAATAATATAAATCAAGTTTCTTTTTCAGTATATAGAGAATCTATAAATAAAATATATATACCACATTATTATGGTATTTCACAATTTGGCGTTCCATTAACATATAAAATAAGTGATGGCAATGATATAGATTTACAATTTAATGGTTCTTTAAGAGATTATCAAGAGCCTGTAGTATCCAAATTTATAAAATATGTAAAACAAAATAACGTTAGTGGTGGTTTGTTGGAGTTGCCTTGCGCATGGGGTAAAACATCTGCTTCATTATACATTCTTGGACAACTTAAAAAAAAAACATTGGTAATTGTCCACAAAGAATTTTTAATGAATCAATGGATAGAACGAATTCATCAGTTTTTACCTAATGCGACCATTGGAAAAATACAGGGTCAAGTAATTGATATTGAAAATAAAGATATTGTTCTGTGTATGATTCAAAGTTTAGTATCTAAAGAATACCCGCCTAATTTATTTTCAAGTTTTGGGTTTACAATTATAGATGAAGTTCATCATATATCTAGTCAAACATTCTCAAATTCACTTTTTAAAGTTGTAACCAAATATATGTTGGGTTTATCAGCAACAATGGAAAGAAAAGATGGTACCACTAAAATATTCAAAATGTTTTTAGGCGATGTAATACATAAAGTAGATGTAAAAAACGAACATGATGTAGAAGTTAGAAGTATTGTCTATAAAACGAACGACGACGAATTTAATGAAACCATTTTAGATTATAAGGGTAATCCACAAATTAGTTCTATGATCAGTAAATTGTGTCAATATAATTATAGAACAGAATTTATAATAAAGGTATTAAAGGATTTTATAACAGTTGATAATGTGAACCATCAAGTAATTGAAGCACACAAACACACCATGGATATTGAAAACCCTTGTTGTGAATTATGTGGTAAAAACACCAATTATTTAATTAAAAATATTTGTTGTGGTCAAGTTAAATATTGTTTACTTTGTGTTGATAAACTTGTAAATGATGGAATCCCTGGAAAAAGAACAAAATGTCCAAACTGTAAAAAAGTTTTAAAATATACACAACATTATATTGATAATCCGTTTGTAAAACCCAAAGAAGTATTACAAACAATTATATTATCCCACAATTTAAATATTTTAGAATATATGTATAAAAAAATTGTGTGTAAAAACATTGCTTCTGTTGGTTATTATGTTGGGGGTATGAAAGAAATAGAACTTAAGAATACAGAAACAAAACAGGTAATACTAGCTAGTTATGCTATGGCAAGTGAAGGTTTAGATATTGCTTCTTTAAATGCTGAGTTTTTAATTACACCTAAAACAGATATTGTCCAAACTGTTGGAAGAATATTAAGAAGTAAGCATTTAATCACAAAACCGGTAATATATGATTTTGTGGATAATCATGGTGTATTTCAAAGACAATGGTTAAAGCGTAAAGCATTTTATAAAAAACAAAATTATAAAATAATTAAAACAACCAATATTGATTATACAGTAGATTATTCATGTTGGAAATTAGAACCCCAGAATAAGTTTTCAAATAATATAAATTGTAAAATAAATTATGACGAAGACGAAGAGGATAATTTGTGTAAAGGAAGTTGTTTAATTTCATTAAAATCCCGTTAAATGTCTTGTCTTAATTACCACCATCCGCGTGAAGCAAACCCTTTATTTGTAAAATGGTTGTAATTATCTATACAATTACCTGTATTTAAGGTAATAGGTGGAGGATTTGCGAGTGACGAGTTATTCGCAGATAAGGGACCACCAACTGAATAATTTTGTGTTAGAGGCATATTATTTTGATATTGTGCATATCCGCCTCTTTGTCTTCTTCTTGTTAATTTGCGTCTTTTATTTGTTTTGTTTTTCTTGGATGTGTATTTAGCGCGAAGTTTATTTTTTAAAGTTTTAATTTGTTTTTTTCCGTTTCTCATATACATTTTAGTGATATTTTTAATTTTTCGTTTAAGTCGTTTAGAACCACCGCCTTTAGTTACGCAAATTCCAGGAACAATTCCTAAAGCTGCGTCTACATTGTATTTAGAACCTGCTAATCCTGGTAATCCAGGAACCACATTACTTCCAAAATCCCCAGTATAAGTTGAGCTATCCACATTCACATAATTTCCGTTTATATTACTATTTGGTACAATATTACCATAACCTAAGAAAGACATATATAATTAGTATTTATTTTTTTCAATTTCGTAAATTTCTTTAGAAGTTATAATTTTATTCCCTTTTGTAGATAATTTTACAGGTTCCCATTTTTTAAATTTATTATTATAAGCACAAACCATATTATATGCTTTTTCTAAAAAGACGAATTTATCCGCGTTTTCATTTTCAAATTCGGATTCATCATCGCTTTCTTCTAATGAATCTAAATTGTGATTTTCTTTAATAGTTCTAAATAAATTGTTCATTAAAACGCTTATTTTATAATTTGGAATATATGCTATTCCATAATAATTATCTGTTGTGCCATTATTAAATGTATATAAATGATATATATCATTTTGTATATCAGCTTTAACTTTAAACACAATTTCATTTGTTATTTTTGGGGTGTTAGTGTATAGATGATTGTTGTTTTTTATGTATTTAAGATTAGTAACTGAACCGAAACGCCTATATTGTATAAAATTAATTGGATATGGTATTAATTGTATTTGTTTTAATAAGTCATAATAATTCGTATGTATAACAGGTAGTCCAAATACAACAAATGATTTATTGTATGATGTTTGATTTATCTCGTATGTAAAAATATTTTTTAATATGTTTAATTTATTAAACCATTTTAGATTTGATATATTTTTTCCTTTATAATAAAAGATATCTTCTATATTAAAAAAACAATTATTATCATAATTAAATAGTGTTCCATAAAATATTGTATTGTAACACAATTCTTTATTATAACAAGCGTTCATGATTTTAATAGATGATACCTGTTTTTTGTCATTTAATTCAATTATATAACATGTTTCTTTATCCATGTGGGTATAGAACCACGCAAAACATTTAGTACCGAATGGTATAGTTAGTAGACATTCAAACTCATAAACTTTCTTATGACTAATATTTTCATAAGAAAGTTTTATATTAGGAAACTCCCGTAAAAGTTGTTGTTTTTCTTGTTCTTCAATCATAATAAATTATTATTTTTTGTCTTTAAACCTATATTTTTAATATAATGAATAATTTGAGTTATAATTTACCCCATTTTCGGGTAAACTATCTGTTTCAGTATCCTTTAATTGTTTTTTCAGAAAATTTTTTAATTCGGTTTTCATTTCATTTTTCAATTCTTCTTTTGGTATTATTTCATGCGGCATATTATTGATATCTGTGCCATCAGAATAAGATGTTTTATTTCCAATTATATTATATATGTTTTCATATTTTTTAGTAGGACTATTTACTAAATCTTTAATTTTGGGAACAGTTAATGTTGATTTAAAAAAATTTATTAAATAATGAACCAAAAAAATTAATATAATTGATAAAATTGAGGTTTGAAAAATCCAGAATAACATATAATATTATGAGATTAGTTTAAGAGAGATAAAAACACACATAAAGTATCTTTAATTTCATTTATAGTTGAAGAACTTGTGAAATACAAATTAGTTGGTTCAAAATCGGAATATTTATCATTACTTTGTTTTTTGTTATATGTTCCTTCAATAACAAAAAATAAATTAATTTTTGGGTTAATTTTATAAGTAAAAGTGGTTGAATGTATGGTTATGTGTTCTGGTGGAACTTGATAGTTTATTTCTTTTTCAATAATAGATTCATCAATTAAAAGATGATTTCCTTTAACTTCTATTTTATAAGATGGTTTATCTATAATTTTCAATTTAAATACTTTTGAGTTGTCGACAACAAAGACCCCTTCTTCTGAATAAATTTCTATTTGTTGTTTTTCACTATAAAAATATTTATCTAAAATGTTATATTTATTTATTATGTTAGTTAACTTATATGTTTCAATGTATATTTTCATAATTTAATAAACTATATAATATATGATATAAACTATTTAAACCTATTTTAAATTTTATTAAGTATATTATAATAATGATGAACACGCAATCAATATCTATTGTTATTGTTAAAAAAAATGGCTCACTACAAAATCTAACTATTAAGGATTTTAAAGAAGAAGATTTATTTAAAAAATGCGGTTTTAAAAAAGCAGATGATTTTATAAAACAAAATGTATGGAGTATTAAACATGAAGGTGTTAATTATAATATTATAATGTATGGTAAAATTAAAGGTAGAGCAAATAATGAAAATAAATATGAATTTCCACCTCCAATAGATAACAAATTATTCTTTGGTAATTGTTGTATTGTCGCGGTTGATAAAACAGACGACCATATGAAGACAGTCAGCCTCACAACAAAAAATTGGGAATATATATACGAAAAATTATACGGAGGATTTGAAGATTTAACTATTAAATCAATAAGTGATGACCCCGAAGATCAGGATGAAATGAAACAAATACCTAAAGAATTACAAACCAAAACAGGTTATTTGAAGGATGAATTTGTTGTTGATGATTCTGGTGATTCTGAACTGGATGATATGTCAATTTCAGAAACGGAAGTGTCCGTAAGTGATGAGTCAGATAACATAATTGACCAGGTTACAATTGGAGATATTGGTTCAGAATTAAGTGAAGAATCTTATGATACGGAATAAATAAAATTGATTTTAATTTAAACATATATTTAATATTAAAATAAACATGTGTACTAAAATTGAAGACTCAGAATTATTTCGTTCAAATTTTAAAAATAAAATAAATGAGTTATTTGATAATGAAACATATTCTTCGAACTTGGAGAAGGGTATTTTTAATTATGCTTTAAAAGAATCGAATAATAAACAGGTTATAAAAAAATGGGATAATCCATATTTCATCCATATTTATTTAAATCGTATGCGTACTATAATTTTTAATTTAAAACAAAACCCAAATTTAATAGAACAAGTAAAACATTCCGAAATTAAATCATATGAAATTGCGTTTATGACACATTATGAGATGTGCCCTGACAAATGGTCTAAAATGCTTCATATTAAATCCGAAAGAGACAAGGGTAAATTTAATGTAAATATTGAAGCATCAACTGATACATTTACATGTAGAAAATGTAAAGGAAACAAAACCACATATTATCAATTACAAATAAAGTCGAGTGATGAACCAATGACGACATTTATAAATTGTCTTAATTGTGGTAATAGATGGAAAATCGCATAATTCAATATCTATAAAAATAATATAATCATTAAAAAAATATAAACTTTCCAATAAATAAATTTTTATACTGTCAATAAATCACCCAGTTACAAATAATATAAATAAAAAATTATTTTTTTATATTATTTTTTTTACTCTATTTAACTCTACTCTACTCTACTCTATTAATTAATAAATTAAAATGAAATATTTTCTAAATCTTTTACATTCCAATACTCACTACCTCCACCTGGTATTGGTCTACGAATAATAAATGGTATTTTTTTTTGTTGTAATTCTAACTCAGCAATAACATATCCATCAATAACATTTTCAGGAATTTTTATAAGTGCATGTGCGCCATAATTTAGTTGTTTTGCGCGTTGTCCCAATATTCTTGCCTTTTCATATTTTGTTAAGAATGGAATTGTTCTATGTAAATCGTCAATAATAATATTATTTTTATCTTTAACTACACGGGTTAAAATTGATATTTCATCATAATTATGATTTAAACATTCAGGATGAAAATCAACAATATAATTTTTGTTTATATCACTATTAAATTTTTGTAAATAATTGGTATCATCATCAGCATGATCATCATCCTCATTTTCATCATCTGAATTACGAATATTATCCCCTCCTACTCCTCCTCCTTCATGCCCATCTATATTATCATAATTTTCATAATCAGTATCATCAATAATAGGATCATCATCCTCATCCTCATCCTCAATGTTTTCATCCTCATAATCCTCCTCAATTTGTTTAATTCCGCCAATTAATACATTACCTATAACTCCTTTAATATTATGTTCCTCACTTTCATAACTTTCCTCACTATCATATCCACTAGAAATCGAACTATTTTCTTCATCATCAGAATAATCTTCCATTTGTATTTATATTATATTAACTAAAGATACTTTTAAATAATTAAATCAATTTTATTATTTTATTATTTTACTATTCGTTTATTTTCCAAACATTGTCACACGAAGAACATAAATAAATATATTTCATGTTCGCATTATCGTATCTTATATATAAGATTTCTCTTGGTTCATTTTTTGTATTTGTTAAACATTCAGAATTTGGACATAAAATATTGTTTATGCGTGGCAATGTTGGGTCTAATTTTGTATATTTATTTATTATATGATTAAAGGATTGTTCCGTTTTTTGTATATATGTTTTAGATACACTAATGCTATCAACGCCTAAATTGGTATCTTCATTGCCACAATTTCTACAATAATAAACTAAATCATTATCGTTATCTTCATTAATTCTAATATAGTACATATTTTGACAGTTAGAACAGAAATGCATCTTATTATACTATACTTTTACATTATTTATTTAATTCAATTTTATTATAAAATATTTCGATCCTCAAACATTTTATTAAATAAAAAAAATGAAATAAAAAATTATTATTATTATATAACAACATAATAATAAATGGAAATGACATCTCAATTTAAAGATTTAAATGAGTTTTTAGCAAAGCATAATGCTAAAAATGAAAAATTAAATAGTGGTATTTCTGCGACTCATACAAGAATCGGAGATAAAGAATTGAATATTTATGGCGGGTCATATATTATTCCAAAGGAAGTTCTGTCTATATTTCATTCCTTATATCATGATAGTATTTTTAAATATAAAAAAAATGAATATCTTACAGAAAAACAGTTGGATATTGGCGGGCAAATATTAGTAGATTTTGATTTTAGATATAATTATGATGTAGATAATAGACAACATACAAAAGAACATATCCAAGATATGATATTATTATATTTAGAAGAAATTAAAAAATTCTTTAAATTTGAAGCAAATAGACCATTTGACATCTTTATTATGGAAAAACCAAATGTAAATCGGTTATCAGACAAATCATTAACAAAAGATGGAATACATATGATTATTGGTATTCAAATGGACCATACAATGCAACTAATGCTTCGAGCAAAAATTCTGGAGGAACTTCCAACCATTTGGGATTTACCATTAATAAATAGTTGGGACTCAGTATTAGATGAAGGTATTAGTAAAGGGTCCACTAATTGGCAGTTATTCGGGTCAAGAAAACCCGGAAATCAAGCTTATGAATTATCCCAACACTTTGTAATAAATTATGACAATTCAGATGGTGAATTTATGATGGATGAATTAAACATAGATACATTTAATATTCAACAAAATTTTATTAAGTTGTCCGCACAAAATGACATATCACCCAAATTTGAAATAAACCCTAAAATAGTTGATATATATAATAAAAGATTAGAAACATCAAAACATAGATTTAAAAAAATTAATACTAAAACAAGAATTAATATATTATTAAATAATGATGATAGTGACAATGATGACTATATATCAATGTCTGAAATAACTAATTTCGAAATGTTACAAAAAGCAATAGATGCTTTTATCAATAGTTTAAAACCTTCAGAGTATGAATTAAAAGAAACACACGAATATACACAAACCCTTCCTGCGAAATATTATGAACCAGGGTCTCATATTCTTAACAGGTCTGTTGCGTTTGCTTTAAAACATACAGATGATAGATTATTCTTATCTTGGGTTATGTTAAGAAGTAAAGCATCTGATTTTGATTATGGAACAATACCTGATTTGTATTCATTGTGGAGTAAATATTTTAATAAAAAAGATGGTTATACAAAAAGGTCAATTATGTATTGGTCAAAACAAGACGCATACGAAGAGTATATTAAGGTTAAAAGTCAAACAATTGATAAATATATTGAAGAAACAATATTTGCTCAGACAGACTTTGACCTTGCGATGGTGTTATATCAAATGTATAAAGATAGATATGTATGTAGTAGCATTACACACAAGACATGGTACGCATTTAAAAATCATAAATGGGAAAGCGACCAAGGATTATCATTAAGACTTGCTATATCTAAAGATATGTTTGTTGAATATCAAAAAAAATCAGATATGTGTGCTGAACAAATGCATCATTGTGAAGCTAATGATGATAATTACGAATATTTAAAAAGAAAATGTAAATGTATTGTTGATATTTCTTTAAAATTAAAAAGAACAAATGATAAAAATAATATAATGCGTGAAGCAATGGAATTATTTTATGACAATGAATTTATAAAACAGGTTGATGGTAACAAATATTTATTATGTTTTAAAAACGGTATCGTTGATTTTAAAACAAAAGAATTTAGAAGTGGATATCCACAAGATTATATCACAAAAACTACAGGAATTGATTATATCGTATATGACGAACAAAAACATCAACCAACTATTCATGAAATAGTCTCGTTTATGGCAAAATTGTTCCCTGACGCATCTTTAAATAAATATATGTGGGACCATTTAGCTTCTTGTTTAATTGGTACAAATTTAAATCAAACATTTAATATTTATCGTGGAAGCGGTAGTAATGGCAAATCAATCTTAACAGACCTCATGTCGCAATCATTAGGAGACTATAAAGGTACAGTTCCCATCACACTTGTAACTGAAAAACGAAATGGTATTGGTGGTACATCGTCTGAAGTAATACAACTAAAAGGTATTAGATATGCTGTTATGCAGGAACCATCTAAAGATTCTAAAATTAATGAAGGTGTTATGAAAGAATTGACTGGAGGTGACCCAGTCCAAGGTCGTGCGTTATATTGTGAAAGTGAAATATTCGAACCACAATTTAAATTGGTTGTATGTACTAATTCATTATTTGAGATAAATAGTCAAGATGATGGAACCTGGAGAAGAATCCGAATATGTGATTTCTTATCTAAATTTATTGATGAGAATGAAGCACATACAGATGACACACCATATGTTTTTGTAAAGGATAAAACATTAAAGGAACGTCTTCCAATATTAGCACCTATATTTATGTCAATATTAGTAAAAAGAGCGTTTGAAACAAACGGACTTGTTGAAGATTGTGACATTGTAAAAGACGCATCTAATAAATATAGACAAGGACAAGACCATATTACAGGGTTTGTAAACGATAAAATCGTAAAAACAAATAATATTGAAGATACAGTTAAAAAAACTGATTTGTTATTACAATTTAAGCAATGGTTTGAATCAGAACAAGGAAACAGGAAACAACCCAAAGGAAGTGAATTGTACGATTATATGGATAATAAATTTGGAAAATGTAAAAAGTCCGGATTTTGGCAAGGTATTAAAATATTATATAATTCACAACAAGATATAGAATCCAACCTAATATCTGATTTACAAAATTGTCGTTTATAAATTATTATAAATATTTTTAGGAAATAGAACAATTAATTTATGGTAACACCATAATATAAATTTAATTATTGGAATAATACAAATTGGATATAAAAATAGACATATTAATATTATAAATTTTTTTAATCGTGTTAAATTCCAATTTAAACCAAATAAACAAACCGCAGCAATAATGTAAATAAAGAATATAACTTTATAATAAAAATATAATGTATCTATACCTTGATTTTCATAGTATGTTTTACGGTCATTTGTTAATGTATCCGCAGTTGTATTTTTATATTTTGTTTCTAATTTTTTATTATCATTTAAATAATATTTATATAATTCTAACACATACGAATAATTTATTGAAATACCCTTATATAATTCTAGATTAGATTTCGCGTTATTTAAATTATTATTAAAAGTTGTTGTAATTTCTTTTTTTATAATATTAAATTTTTGTTCTAAATTTTGATTAATGTAATTATTATATCCTACAGGTCCTTCCGCATACATATAATATTTTTTTGCGCTCTCTTCGACCATTTGAGGAGCATTAATCATGTTTGTTTTAGCATCTAAATATTTTTGATAAAGGTCAGATTTATTTTTGTTTTGTTGACATTCTGGGCCACACATAATACTTTTTGCTGCTTCTTGTAAAAGATTATTAAAATCAGTTATAGTTGATTGTGATGATGCCATATTATATATTATATATTATTATTTATTTATTGTAAATACCCGTTATATAAGGTGACATCTGGTTTTTTATATTCAATAGTATGTTTTGTAAAAATATCATTCACAAATCCTTCTGGATTATTTTGAGTTGTGTTTGGAATACAGACATTTTTAGTAGAGTCATATGTGCTTCCTTCATAACAACATGCTTGACCAATACATGTGAATGAACCTGTACCCCAAGGATCACTGGTTGATGAACTACTTGAATTTACACCAGGTGCTGCGTTGGGGTTAAAATACCAATTATATTCTTGGTAATTCATATTGTCTCTAATAATGATTGAATATAAATGGTTACTTAAATTATATATTCCGTAAATACCAACCAGTATTAATAAAATAATATATAATGTTCTAGGTATAATATTTTTTTTGAATAATATGGATATCACAATAAATAAAAATAAAAAAAATAAAATAGCTATTAATAAACTGGTTTGTTCAGCATATTTCTCTCCAAAATAATTATTTATTTCAACTATTCTTATTTTATTATTTTTTTCTCTTTCGATTATTTCTAATTTTTTTTTAGATTCATTTAATTCATTCTCAACTATTTGAATAGCTCTAGTCTGTTGTTTTAAAGTATGAGTTGAGTTGTTTAATTCTGAATTATAAAAAGTATTTAAATTATTAAGTGATTTGTATAAATTTATACGCATTTGGGATATATCATTTACTTTATTCACTACTTTTGTTAATTCTTCGGATGAAACAGGATTTTGAAGAGTTTTATTTTCTAAACTATTAAACAAGTCCTTTTCTATTTTTTGTAAATTTTGGATATCATTTAATGTTTTAGAATTTATTTCTTGTAAATTTGTAGACATATAAATTATAATAATATTATAATTTATATATTCATTAAACAAATAAAAATTATTCCGTTATTTTATTAAATAGAACGATACACTTTTATGGCAACTAATATAAGTATTATAAATAAAACACACCATATAATAAATTTATTTATTGCTGAGGATGATACAATATTACTATCATCTACAATATTATTATAGTTTGGCATATTTTCATGTAAATTACTAATGTTATGTTGTGTATTATTGTATTGTTTTGTAAATAAATTAATTAATTTGGTATTTGTTTTTGATTGTGTATCAACGTCGACAAACTGATTACCTGTTTTATCATTAACTATATTTAATTGTGATGACAACAAAGATAATCGAGTATCTAATTGGTCTAATTTTTGTTTGTCAACATCATTAACTTGATTTGATATTGTATCAACTACATTATTAGAGAATAATTTATTACTATTTGTATAATTATTAAATTTTATCGTATCTATATTATTTGTAGAAAATCCCTCTGTCACGGTTTTATCCTTAACATATAATTCAGAAAATGGAGAACTTGCGAGGTTTGATGATTTTAAATTATATATTGAGTTATTTTTCTGAATACAAGTTTTTATATCAGTGTTATATTCAACACCATAACAATTTACATTTGAATTACATGATTGTTTACATTGTTCAAGTGATCCACCAGAAGTTGACATCCCACTAATAGTTTGTTCTTCACTATTATATGCGTTAACTTTACTATAAGTATTTGTACTCGATATTTTATTAGATGGATATAAATAAGCATTTGAATTTTGGTCAATATAAGCAATTTTTTGTAAATCTTTTTGGATTCCAACCTGATTTAACTTATAAATTGCGTTTGACCCTTCTCCACCACCCATCATTCCATTGTTTAGTTTTTTACAATTTAATGTATTTTGAGATGTATATAGTACTAAATTACCATCATTATTCATCATTAAATAAATACTACCATCATTTGAACCAACAAAATCACCAATAGCTAAACTGGATGTACTAGATATATAATTTTTACCAAATTTGCCTTTTGACGCTTTAAATGTTGGGTTTGGTTTTTGTTGTTTTCCATTAGTAAAAGAACACCATATGTATCCTTGATTGTCTTCAGGTCCGGAACCTTTATAAATACACATATTCCCGTCATCTTGTAATATTAAAAAATATGGAACAGTTGGATCTACATTATTATAAACGGCATTTGACCATCCTCCACCAACCCATGTTCCATCTGTTAATTGAGTACAATTAGTTGCTAATCCATATTGTTTTGCTTTATCCAAATTACTATTTGACCAACACTCCGCCGTTTTATTTCCCTGTACATATTGTAATCCAAAATAAGTATCCCCTTTGCTTTTACTTGCGGTCGCACATGTATCATAATATTTACCGTTTCCATTATAATTTGGCATTGCTCTATTACCTGAATCTTTATAACAACCAATATAATTAGCAGGTTTATTAACATTAGTTGTAGTCTTAGGTGCTGGAGTACTAAATATAGATACACCGCCTGAATTTAATACAGAAAGTGAACCTTGAACTGTTAAACTTGCTATATTAGATGAATTGTTTGCTGTGTTAGAAGACCATAAAACAACACCTCCAGTTATACTATAAGATTCTCCTTTTTGTGTAGGTGCGATAATATCGTTACTAACCGCACAATATCCTTTTTGTGTAGTTGGATTTACTGATTGTAACGCAAAATATTGATAACCTCCATCAATTGCGGTATTTTTGCAAGATTCATAAGTATATATTCCTGTATTATTATTTGTTATTGTTGATGTTAACGCAATACTAACATTTTGAATTGCGGTAGATTTATCTGTTGATGTTGTCGTGCCTTTAAATATAATTGTATTCTTTCCATTTGTTACAACATTAAAAGCAATACTATAATTTTTCCAAACATTTACTGGTGGTTGAATTGTTGATATAGTTGTACCGTTTAATTGTATGGCGATTGGATTACTTGTTCCTGTTCCATCACAACAATTTCGTCCACACACATAAAAAGATATATTATACGAACCTGAGTTGAAATCCACAACTTGGGATATTGATTGGTCTCGTTGTATAGATACACATTGATTACCAAATGGATATGGCATTACAAATCCCCATGCCGAAGAGTTATTCACTAATATAGCATTAAAAACCCATCCTGGTACAGTTGAAGCACTATTAATATATTTGTATGAGTTATTTGGTATTGTTGGTTGTGAGAAATCACCATTTAAAATACTTGATACATTTGATGACCCTGTTGAAGGAACAGAACCACCCATAAAAGTCATGGTTGGAGTATTTGTATCATCTTGAAAACAACCTTGATATGATGCGGTTGTATCATTTACCATATTTTTAGCATATACATTGGTTCCCTCACCTCCACAACTCTGATTTAATATCATATTTGTGCCAACCAGTAAAGGAGGTAATGTTGGAATAATGGTACCTTCCACAGTGTATGCGTTTGACCACGGAATATTTATATTAATAATATTAGTACTTGAAGGACATCCATTATTCCCTAATATACTATCGTATATTTCTTTAGTTGGTATTCTTTTAGCAACTCCTTTATTAGTAACATAAAATGACACATTCTCATTATCACTTAATTTAAAAAGTATTATTTTATTTAATAATGGGTTTGTTTGAGATGTTCTAGATATATAATTTTGAGTTTGTAATAAAATATTATCTTTAACGTTATTATAATCTTCTAAAGTAGAGTTGTAATTTTGAATTAATTCATCATTATTTGTTTCTTGAGTGTTATATTTGGGTTTATTCAAATATTTTTTACTTTTAGAATTGTTAAATATTTTACCTTGTTCTAATGTAATTGTTGAATTTTCCGATATATTCATTTAATATAATTAAATATTAATTTATTATTTAACTAATAATATCAAACATTAAATCATAACTAAGTAATTTTTCTTGGTTTATTTTACTTTTTATAGGAGGTTTATTATTATTTCTTTTATCTTTATTATAACTATGATTTATTAATCGTTGAGTTATTATTTTATCCATATTATAATATTATAATATTTTATTTCTTTATATAATGGTAAACAAATAATAATAAAAAAAATAATGCTAATAAAACAATTACAGTATATATTAAATAATAGTGATTTACATTAATATTTGCGTTAATTTTGGATTCATCAATAGTATCATATTCACGAATTAAATCATTAATGTGTTTTTTTTCCATAATTAATTTTTGATAATTCTGTTGTAATTGTATTTCTAACTTATTACGCATGTCTACCTGTGTTGTATAATCACTATAAGATTGATTAATTACATCTTTAATTTTCGTGTTAATATCTATTAATTTCGAATTTAATTTTTTTAAAATATTTGAGGATTGAATTATGGATGGTATAATAGCATTATCTGTTGGTGTTCCTGTCATTATATCACCATTTCCGGACCTTAACCAACAATTTTTATTAGTTGAATTAAAAGTTGCTCCAGAACAGTTTGATATAGATGAACATGATGCCTTACACTCATTTATATCACTAGCTGAAAACTGTTTTATACCAGCATCACCCCAAAAAGTTCGACCATTTAAAATATTATATGCCTTAGTTGTTTGAATACTTTTTAAATCATTAATATAATTTTGTGATGCTTGTTGATACTGAATTAAAGTATTGTCATATTCTTTTTCAAGCAATGAAATAGTTAAAATTATTGATTTGTTATAATCAGTATTTGCGGTTGTCATTTATATATATACAATACATAAATAATCTTAATTAAGTAAAAGTTAATGGGAAAATAAAAAAAATATTTTTTTATTTTCTAAAATAGGTTGATGAATACGAACGACTTATTTTCTGCATAAATAATAGTTAAAACCCATCTTTTATTTATATTTTATTGTGTAAGCAATTCCTATTAATAATATTATTATTCCAAAAAACATTGAAATATTATAGTAATATGTATTATTGTATAATTCCTTATAATTAGTAATCATAATACTTGAACTATCTTTTTTATTATTTATAATCCCAACTTTATTTTTTAATTCTAAATTCATATTTTTTTCTTTTTGAATTTCCTTATTTATTTCTTGTATTTTTATATTATTTCCATCTATGGTTTGTTGTATGTTATTATTCATTTTAAATATTTGGGAATTAATAGACTCGATATTTGATTTAATATTTGAAAACATTTGTTGATATTCATTTACATCTGGATTTTTATTAAAAAAAATATAATATTTTTTAAAATCAGCTAAAATTGAAACAAATTGTTCTTTTAATACATTTAGCTGATTTTCATATTTATCTGCGTATGATAATTCAAATGTTAAGTCATCTAATAATTTATTTTCTTGTATTTCCATTTATATATAAAAAGATTATTTCTAATATTACGCTATTAACTTAGACACAAACACGATAATAATAACTTTGTATGGCTGTTTTACTCGGACGAATAATTTCACAAACTTGACCTGGTCTAATTCCAATCACTTGGGATACTGGGTCAAACCTGGATATTTCAGGTAAATCCAATAAATTTTTAATATTATATTTTTTTTGAATAACAGCCAACTCATTTAATGGTAGAACACGATGATTTGGGACCAGTTGATGGTCAAGAATATTAAATTGTAATCGTTTAATACTTATAATGGTAATAAATATTTTATCCCTTTCCCATATATGTTTTACCTGGTTAGTTAATGTTTCGTTCATGTCTTCTTTTATAATAATAATTAGTGTGTCTGATTTAGTTAAGGTTTCTTCTATATTAAATAAATCCTCTATTATTTCTTGTAAATCATTAGACCTTAAGGTAGGCTTTTCTAAAAAGTAATGTATATATACTTTAGTTTTTTCAAGTGAATCTTCGTTTTTTTCTAAACTAATATCCAATTGCTGGGTTTGATACATTGTATTTACCTCATTTATACTAAAATTTGCGTATTCATTTACATTATAATTTTGTCTCTTCATTAAATCTATAATATGCTTTCTTGACTTATATATTGAAGAAATAAGACTACTTGAATTTTGTTTTTTTTCCATATTGTTATATTATGATAATCTTATTTTTTTAATTCAATTTTTAATTCAATTTAATTTGTTTTGTTTCAGACGATTCACTATTATTATTGGTCTCATTACTATTTTCATTATCAGACTCATTCATACTTTCATTCGATGTTTCATCTACTTTTAAAATATCAATATCTGGTTCCACTTGTGTTTTTATTTGTTGAATTATAGTACCTATTTTTTCTTTTTGTTGATTTAATAATTTGGTTAATACAATTGGTTGATCATTATTTTTTAATCCTAAAATCATGTTTTGGGATTTTGTAGACAACCCATTAAAAAAATCGTTTAATTCATTATTTCCAAAATCAGGGTGATTAGGTTCAGTTGTTTCCTGTGGTTGTGGTTGAATTGGTTGTTCATCTGGTTGAATTCCAGATACAAGCTCTTCTATTTCATAAGCGGAATTTGTTGTGTCAGAATCAATACCTGATGACTCACCCGCAACTTGAAGATAATTCAATGTTTCGGGTTCATTTATTTTATTTACATTTGTAATTTCTGCAGGTTCTGGAAGAACAACTTCATTTTGTGCTTGAAATAATTTATTATTCAATTTTGAATTAATGTTTGTTGTATAACTACTTATTATTTTCTTAATATCGGTTTCATCTGTTTTTAATAATAATTTATAATTATCTGAATATGACATACTTATTAGTTGGTCGACATTATTATCCGTGATAATTCGCATTTGTACATTCATAACTTGTAATTCTTGTATTAATAGTTTTAAGGTGTATGGTATTTTAACAATACTAAATGAACGACCAAAACGACTAATACTTTTTATATTTTGACTTCCGTCTGGATTTGTACTAAATTGTATAGGTCCATCAACAAATGGACTTAAGAATAAATTCTTCGATTCATTGTAAATAGCAATTGTACCTGTTTTGTTACAAACCGCCATAAAATATTCATCACCTCTTATTAAAAATGATTCATTTAAAAAATAAGATGCGCCATGTGCTAATATTCCATCTCGTTCCATTTCTCCTACTCGAAGGCCTCCATCATTTGCTCTCCCTTGAACAGGTTGTCTAGTTAATGCCGTATTTGGACCCCTCGCACGATAATTTATTTTATCCTTTACCATATGTTTTAAACGCATGTAATATGTAGGACCAATAAAAATATCACTTTGAAGTTGTTCTCCAGTCATACCATTATATAATAATTGATTACCGCTTGAATGAAACCCCATATTTGTAAGCATTTTTCCATACAATTTAGTATCGGAACCTTTAATAGCAAATGCGGTGCAATCCCCATATGCTCCATAAGAAACACATGCTTTACCTAATAAACTTTCCAATAATTGTCCGATTGTCATGCGTGAAGGAATCGCATGAGGATTAATTATTAAATCTGGACGAATACCATCTGATGTAAAAGGCATATTTTCTTCTGGAATTATAAGACCTAATGTTCCTTTTTGTCCGGCCCGTGAAGCCATTTTATCGCCAATTGCTGGTATTCTTTCTTCACGAATACGAACTTTTGCTAATTTAGTTCCGGTTTCGCCTTCTGTAATAAAGGTTTTATCAACAAATCCAAGCTGTCCCTTTTTAAGAGTAACAGAAGAATCTATATATAAATCTTTATCATCCATATTACTTGTCATTTTTCCAATAATTACAATTTTATCATTTAATGGTGTGTTTTCCTTAATCATTCCGCTATCATCCAATAAAGTATAATCATAACCGTGTTTAATGCCAACCACATTATGTTGTTGTATATTCGCAAATCGTGAATTTGACATAGAACTGTTGTTTTCGGTTGTTTCTTCTTGTGATTCGTACATAGAATAATAAGTTGTTCTAAAAATACCTCTTTTTAAAGACCCCTCATTAATTAAAATCGCGTCTTCTACATTATAACCAGTATAACTCATTATAGCAACAATCGCATTTATTCCATACGGTTGTTGTTCTTTATTAATATATTCTAAATATCTTGATTTAATTAAAGGCGTTTGACCATAATTTAATACAACTCCCATTTTATCAATACGCATTTGATAATTTGAATGATAGACAGAAACCGCCTGCTTACTTTGTCCACAAGAAAAAGCATTACGGGCTATAGGGTTATTTTCTGGATAAATAATTAAATTTCCCATGACACCTAAAATAAGTGATGGATTAATTTCAATATTAGTATAATATTTATTTAATTTTAAGTCATGATCATTCATAGCAATAAGAGAATTTTCTTCTTCTGAAGTATCTACATAATCAACTAAAGACTTATATTTATATAAATTTTCAATAGTTCCATTATCATATAATTCATCTAACTCATATATTTTATTATTTTTTACATTAAAGTTTTCATCTTTCTTTTCCTTAAATCCAGAAATAATTTGATTCCATGTTATAGAACCATTTAAAATATTCATAATATGAGTATCTCTAATAAAACTTGGGGTTCCTTTATCAATATAATAAATTGGTCTTGTTAATCTTCCGTCATCACTATAAATATTTAATTCGTTATGTGTGTAATCAAATGAAATACTCATGAAAATAGGGATTACACCATTCCTTCTTAATAATTTAAGTCTATCAACAAGTTCAATTGGATTAATCGTTGTTCCAACCCAATTTCCATTTACAAATATTTTGGTAGAATTTGATAAATATTCAGGAGAACTCTCTAATAATAATTTCATATTTGCGTTTTTTCTTAACCATTTAATTATTGGATATGCGGATGAACCATTTGTAATAAATGTACTTATTGATAAATGTTTATGTAATCCAATATTTGCTCCATCAGGCGTATCTAACGGGTCAATATATCCCCATTGAGAACTATTTAACAATCGAGGGCCAATAACTTTAGCACTTGCGTCTAATGGTAAATTAATTTTTCTTAATTGAGATATGAAAGTATTCCAACTTAATCTATTTAAATCTTGGACTACACCAATTCGTTTTGTATGAGTTGTTGCGCCCCAATTACCTTTAAATGCCTTTAAAAACCCAGATTCAACTACACGCTGTTTAAAAAAATCACCATAATTTAATTTAATTAAATTTACAAATTCTTCGCCTTTATATTTACCACGATGAAAATAATATTCTTTATCAATTGTTAATGAAATGTTTCGATGTTGAATCAAATAATATTCACGAAATAATTCATATATAAGTGTTCCTGATAGTTTTACACGCTTATAACGAAAATTATCACGGTCTGTCGGTTTTTCTTCTTTCGTAAATACGCGTAACATACGATTAACCATATACCCAAGAAAATATGCTTTTTCCAAAAAATTTAAATCGCCAACATGTGGCAAAAAATAATTGGATAATATTTCAATTACACTTGAAATTGTTTTTCTTTTTGTAAACGTTGCTATAAATCTTAACGCGGTATCCTGATTAAATATTTGGGTTGCGTCATGAACGGATGGAATAAATAAATCAACATAACTTGAATTTTGTTCTAAATTTAATAAACATGTTCTAATAATATCTTTATCTGAATTTACACCTAACGCACGCATTAATATAAATAATGGAATTTCTTTACGAACATTTGGTATGTTAACTACAACCTGATTATTTGAATACTTTGATGAAGGACTTACAATATATACAGTTGTCGTCCGCATTGGTTTAGATGTATCTTCAGATACTGATCTTATAGAAGCACTATGACTATATATATCATCCTTACCATGTTTACGAATATATAACATATTATTTGCGAATTCTTCTTGAGATACAATAACTTTTTCTTTTCCAGAAATAATAAAATAACCTCCATAATCATTTCGACATTCACCCATATTAAATCTAACTTCGGGTGCCAATGTGTTTAAAATACATAATTTGGATTGAAGCATAATAGGGAATTTACCTAAATAAATTTTATTCAGCGTAATGGTCTCTTCCTTTCGTTCTTCACCTATATAATATATAATATCTACATCCACATCATAATGAATAGTTATACCATACCACATATTCCTAAGTCGAGCATCATTTGGATACATATAATGAACATGCTTGCTGTTATCATCATAAATAATGGGTTTCCCAAAATAAATTTTTGTCCCATCCTTACCACCTAAATATAATAATGTTTCGCTTACATTTTTATTTAATTGATTTCTTGTATCATCGATAACTTCTTCTCTTTCAATAAACCTGATTGGATTATTTTCTTTAAATACACGATTTATTCCACTGCTAAAAAAATCGTTATATGAATCTAAATGATGTTTAATTAGATTATCAGGATTATCATTAAAATATGTGTTAATTATTTGCCAAGATATAGTATCCATTATATATAATAATAATTACATTTTTTTATATAGTTATTTGTATTTTTTTACTCATTATAATTTAAAAATTACAATTTTATATTATAATGAGTATAAATCCTGACGACGTGTAAAATGAAAACATTTAGATTATTACACATAATATGTAAATATTTCTTTTTATCAGTGTCTTGAATATTATTACACTATTGAACATTTAAAATGGTGTAATAATCCACTATACATTCAATATCTTTACAATATCACCATTTGCGTAATGATGTATTAAAAAACTTATTAATCCAATTAAAACATCTACCAATAAATATATCCATGATTGTTTGTTACCTATAATAGCATTGTAAGCAAATAAAAAATATAAAATAGAATGTATAGGTCTTAAATTATTCCACCATATTTTCTCTCCAAATACTTCTGCACCCGTTTTTCTGGTTCCTGTTAAATATATATAAATAAAACCTATAGCAGGTACTAAAGCCAAATAACCTAAATATTTCGTATTTATATATTTAGCAATAATAACAAATAGAGAACGAATTCCAACGCAACCAATTAAAAACAACAAAAATCTTTGTTGTAAATGATTCATTATATATTATAAAATATAAATTAA